>JGI12635J15846_10004283_pt1 | contig 12315 bp, 8 predicted proteins | sample BlaSpr_A8_OM2_M2_FD_15846 | JGI IMG/M metagenome (IMG submission 15846) | reverse complement strand
CTGGATGAGGACGTGCTCGCTTGGCTTAAGCGTCATGGCAAAGGCTACCAGACGCGCATCAACCGCATTCTGCGCGTAGTAATGGAGAGTCAGCCGCCGCGAACAGCACATCGGTAAGACTTTTTCTATCGCGTAATGGATCTAACGGTTGGGCCTTCAAACACAAGTACGCGCTCTCAATCGCAGTATTACGAGGGCATCAAATGCCAATAAAATCCGCCAGAGATTGCTGGCGGAAAATCCGCGGGCATTGGGCCGGCGTGCGCGGATGTATTTAAAATTTGCTCTTCGTTCAACGTATCGGACGAGTCTTGAGGATCGTGCCCTTGCTCTTTCCGTGAATCATCCGTTCCTCTATCGCCTTCGCGAGATCGGACAGCCGGAATAGCCAGAGCCGACGTTGCCCATCTCCTATCGGATAAGCGGGAAGTTTACCCTCTCGTGCTAGATGCAACAGGTGTCTCCGCTGTATGGAAAGAAATTTTGCCGCGACCACCGAGTCCACGAACCTCTCAGGATCGTTAGCGCGGGCGGCTTGTGGCAGTGGTTGCACTTCCCTCAGAACCTCGCTACCTCGCATGATGCCTCCTGCCCGTACAGCACAACTTACCAGAATGCGAAAGATGGAACACTGAATCTGAGGTAATCCGGTGCTCCGAATCACTACGCAGTGACGGGACGGAAATTGATCCGCGTTGTCACACGTCGTCTGTACTGTTTTCGCCGCTTCGGTACGGCGGGCAAATTGAAAATCCGTCCTGAACTGAGGAACGTGCTGAAGGCTATGAGCCGGATTGCCCCTCAGTTTATGCTCAATCAAATGGCGTATATAGCGCGACCCAAGAAGTGACCGGGCCTTAATTTCCAGACCCACAACCCAACCCACAAATCCTGATGCCTTACACGACTTCCGTTATTTAGGCAGTCCCCGCGGTTCTGTAAGTCTTTTGAAACCGATCGGACCTAGATTGATACGGTAGAGGTCAGGAGTTCGAGTCTCCTCGTGCCTACCATTTCTTTCAAATGGGTTAGCTTTCCTGACCTTGCTGCGCGAGGCTCCAAATGGCTCCATTAAGCCCACCGCACTGGGGAAGGAGGATATTCCGTTCTACACTTCCCAGGAGCCTTCTGGCCCGCGAAGTTCGAACCCGTGCACCTGCAATGCCGCGACGAGTTCGTCGAATGTGCGCGTGGAATGCCCGATGGTCTAGATGGCGGCCAATCAGCGCTTCTTAACCGCCATCACATGGTCGTCGAGATTGCGAGTGATCAGCTTATCCACGGGATCGATACCTGCCTTAGCCGGCAGCTTATCGACCGTGACAGTGAAGTCGGTCTTATCCTGATCGATCTTCTGCTTTTGCAGGTAGAGGAATTTTCCGTTGGCGTCCAACACGCCAATGTCGATCCAGTCGTTGATAGGAATCGAATGCTCCTGTCCGCGTCCATCGGCGCGGACCTTTTTCGCTTCGACCGTCAAGTGAACCTGGTACTTACCGTCGGGCTGCGGAACATAGTCGGCGGAGAGAGTACGAACATCGTAGACCGTAATAGTCCGGAAGAGATCTTCAAACAAGCGCTGATTCTGCGGCGGCGTGAACTGCTGGAAGTCGCCTTCCAGCTGGAGCGACACCGGATACGGCCCATCCTTGAACGCAAACGTCTTCAGAAATTCCCTGATCGCCGCATTCACGTTGTTCTCGCCGATGTCATCCTGCAGCCGGTACATCACCAGCGAACCCTTGCGGTAGTGAATGTAGCCCTGATTGGGATCGACCTGGTACAGCGGGTTCTCTTCGTTGCGTTCCTGCCCGCGGCCAGACAAATATCGATCGAGCTCGAGGCGCAGGAATTGTTTCATCGCATCTGCGCCGAAGTGGTGTTTCATCACCATCAGCGCGGTGTATTGCGCCATGGTTTCGTCAATCGAAGTCGCGCCCTGCACGTAAGCCGACATCACCTGATGTCCCCACCACTGATGCCCAGTCTCGTGCGCTGTGACGTAAAACGGGATGTTCACGGCGTCTGGCTGGTCTCTGACCTTGGTGATGAAGCCGATCGACTCCGAGTACGGAATCGTGTTGGCAAACGACTCGGCAAATGTGCCGTAACCGGGGAACTCGATGATGCGAAGCTGATGGAACTGGAATGGGCTATAGTTCGCCGAGCAATACGCCAGCGTCTCCTTCATGCTTTCTATCATCGTGTCGAGATCAAACTCGTGGCCAGGATGGTAGTAGACCTCCAGATTGATGTTGTTCCACTTGTCGCGACGCACGGAATACTCGCCCGACTGGATGGAATACAGGTTCAGGATGGGCGCGTCCATCTTGTATTGGAAGTAGCGGCGGCCATCCTGCACCCACTCCTTTTGGAGGTATCCCGGTGCGATGCCGATCTGGTCCGGGGTAGTGCTGACCGTGGCTTCGAAGTTGATCCAGTCGGCGTCAAAGCTTCCGCTGTTGTACTGACGCGCGGCGATGTCGTCCAGCATCGGCAGCCGGCGCGCTTTGTCGAGTCCGTGCTTGTGCCGTGTGCTGTCGTCGGTTAATTCGATATCCGGCGCGTAACCGATGTACGGCGAATAACGGTCGTTGATGAATGTGCCGTTACGCACGATGTCGGTATTGGGCCGCGAATTCTCAAATCCAGGATTGTCGTATTCGACAGCGAACGTCAGCGATATGCGTCCGTGCGGCGGCAACGGCTGCGGCAGCTTGTAGAGATAAAAGCCGAGCGGGGGGTCGTCGACCAGCGTGGTTTGCCCGCCGGCAAAGCTGAGCTGGTTCACTTTGATGTGGGGAGGCGGCAGCGGCGCCAGATCGACCGGGTAAATCGTGATCGCAACCCGATCGATGTTCGCGTCAGTTTTGTTCTCCAGCCACATCGTACCGCTGATGGAGACGGAGCGCTTGTCAGGATAAATGTCGTAGTGGGTGCTGACATCAGTGATCCGCGGCTGCGGGAGCGACCAGTACTGCTTGTACTTTTTCTCGTATTGCGCGCGAAGCTCGTCGATCTGGAATGTCGTGTGGTAAGGATTCAGGATGTGCGTGTTGTAGAAAATGAATCCGCCGACGCCGAGCATCAGCACGGCGCACGCAGTCACGCCGGAGAGATTGGAGCTGGAAAAACGCTGGCGCACGAGACCCAAGCGCACACGCCAGATTGTATCTGTTCCCCGCACCCACAGCAGATTCGTTACAATTGCCAGCAGAATCGCGGCAGCCCCCCAGTACAGCCGAAACCAGAAAAGCGCCGCCAGGAACGGACCGTACCCGTTCATATCGGAGTACGTGACCGGTGGCGTCTGCCCGAAGCGATAGAGATAATCCTGGAATCCCGCGGGCGGTAGTGCGATTGTAGCGACGATGTACAGCACCATCACAAAGTGCCCCAGATATTTGTTGTTGACGATGGTCTGGACGAACATCGCCAGAACGCACAGGATCCACAGCTCGGTCAAACGATTGAGGAAGAGCTCGCGGGAGTAGAGGCCGAACTCGAAGTGGTAGTAGCCCTGCGCGATCTGCACCGTCAGGCCGGCGAGCATAATGCTGAGCATCACCAGCACCTGCACCAGCATCAGCGCAAACAGCTTGGAGCAGAACAGCACCCAACGTTGCAGCGGAAAGGCATCGATCACCTGATGGAGATGCGCGTCACGCTCTCGCCACACCAGCTCGCCGGAATAGAAAATGATGATTGCGACGGCGAAGATCAGGAAGCTCCCGCCCGCCGTCAGCAGCATCATGTGGGTAACAGGATCCGTGCGGGCAGCCCATGGGGCGGTAACGCCTGACGCGACCACGACCGCGAATAGATAGCCCGCCAGCATCAACACGACGAAGAAGACGTTCTTCACAGTCTCCATGAACTGAATGCGCGTGAGCGACAGAAGCTGCCGCAACGAAGCCGAGGACGAAAAGACAGGATGTGCCACAGGCAGTGTTTGCGTCGCTGGCAAAGCTCCCTTGTCCTCAAGCGTTTTGCCCTTCCGGCTTCGCTCGGCGACATAAGAGAACGAGAACCTTGCGTACGCGAGGATGAAAAACATCGCGCCAATGCCCAGCCACAACAGTCGATTGGCAAGCAGAATTCCGCCGAGCGGGATGAGCTGGGTGTTGCGCTGGAACGGTGTCCAGTAGCGCGTCATGCGGTCGATGGCGGCGCCTCCCAGGGGATCGAGCAGAGCGAAGTGCACGCTGGTCTGAAACGTGTTGGAATTCTGCGCGACGACGAAATATCCGATCAGTACCAGCACGCCCGCGACATACACCGGCAGCATTTTGCGCGAGAGCGCGGCCAGGGCAAAAAAGATCGCTGTCAAGAAAAGAAGATTGGGCAGAACGTTGATAACGTAAGGCTGCAGAAACGCCGATGCCATCTGTGGGCCGACGCGCGTTTTATCGAGCCACGGCGTGAGCGTGCCGACCCACGTCCCTAGGCCTACGCTGGCGAAGATGACGAACTGCACGGCGAACGCTCCCAGAAAGCGCCCGCCGAGATAATCGAACTTGGTGATCGGTGCGGTGTAGAAGAAGTCTGTGGTCTTGTTATCGATGTCCTGGAACGTCGCCTGCCCGGCAATCGCGGCGGTGATGACGATTCCGAAGAAGCAGACATAGGTGATGATGCTGTTCAACGCGTAAGGCGAGTTGATCAGTATCTTGCCGCCGGTGCCGAAGTCCACACTGGCGGTTGCAAAAGCGCCGCCCGACATCAGCGTGAAGAGCAGGCCCAGAGCGAAGAACACCCCAAAGTAGACATAGGTCGAGATGCGTCGCAGGCGGTGCTGAAATTCGAAAAAAAAGATGCTGGCTAGCATGACTTAGTTCGCCGCCCTGGATGCCGATGTTGGCGACGTGAACCCTTTAATAGTCGCGAAGTACAAATCTTCGAGATCTGGCACCACTGGCTCGAAGCCCGGTTCGGGCAGTTCGTCCTGCAAAACGTGCAGAACGTTCCGTCCACCGAATAGGTGCATGGAGATGACCTTGAAGCGCTGCTGATAATCGGCGACTTCAGAGCCCGCGATGGCCTTTCTCCATACGCGGCCATTCAATTGTGTCACCAGCTCTGTGGGGTCGCCGGCCGCGCGAACGCGTCCTTGATGAATGATCGCCATCTGCCGGCACAGGTCGCTGACGTCGGAGACGATATGCGTGGAAAGAATGACAACCACATTCTCCCCGATGGCGCTGAGCAGGTTGTGGAAGCGGATGCGCTCTTCGGGATCGAGGCCCGCGGTTGGCTCGTCCACGATGATGAGCCGCGGATTACCCAGCAGAGCCTGCGCGATCCCGAAGCGCTGCTTCATTCCTCCGGAGTAGCTGCCCAGCGGCTTGTTGCGGTGCTCCCACAAGTTGGTCTGCCGCAGCAGCGCGTGCACTACATCGCGCCGCTCCTTAGCATTCTCGATGCCCTTCAGCTGGGCAAAGTGTGACAGCAGCGTTTCAGCTGACACTTTGGGATAGAGTCCGAACTCCTGCGGTAAATATCCCAGGCGTTTGCGCACTTCGTCTTTTTGTCGCAACACGTCGATGTCGTCGAGGCGCGCGCTGCCGCTGTCGGCTTCCTGGAGTGTCGCCAGCGTTCGCATTAGCGTGGACTTGCCGGCGCCGTTGGGACCTAGCAGTCCGAACATGCCTTGCGGGACGGACAGCGAGACGTCGTCGAGCGCCTGCGTTCCATTGGGGTAGCGTTTGGAGAGCTTTTCGATTTGTAAGTGCATGATCCTCTCTTCCTTGTACGCAAACATTAGGAGAATTGTTCCGAGCCAGTTTAAATCGTTGGAGTATCAGGTCGCCGCCAATTTCAATGGCGAACACCTCATTCCGCGCATTACCGAGCTTTTCGGTCTTTCTCGGGCTCACCCTCGCCTCCGCTGGTGCCTACGGCATCACCGCGTATTCCGCGCGGCACGAACGAAATCGGAGTACGTATGGCCCTCGGCGCGAAGCGCAGCAACGCAGTCTCCTTGGTAGTGAGCAGAGCCCTCCTGCTGGTAGCGATCATCCCGGGGCCGAGCCTCTCGAAGGCGTGTCTGGTGTGCTGTTCACCAGGAAGAAGTGAGGATGTCGTTTACTTCTCCGGACTGTCAGCAAACAGGAAGCGATCCAGACGGGCTTCTGGGAAACGTGTCGTACTGCTCAACGGCTGGAGCCCTAGTTGCGTCATGACAGTGCGATCGCGGTGTCATTCTTCGCAAGAATCAAAGGTTCTTCCACACCGATAGCTTCCCGTTCCCGAGAGACGATCATCTCAACAACCCGATGCTGTGCCTCCCGCTTCGCTTGAATTCGAGCCTGGGAATAGATTTCCAGTGTGCAGCGGCAGTTCGCATGCCGCATGAGTTCCTGCACGACCTTCACGTTTTCTCCATTCGCCATCAACATCGTTGAGAAGCTATGCCTCCTATGCCGAATTCGGCATAGTCCGGAACTCGGCATAGTGCCTGAAGTTGTGGAAACCGAGCCTCGGACAGTCTTTTGCGATGATCCCCAGCTTGACAGCGTGCACCCGCAAGTAGTCTTGCGCGATCATGCTACCGAGACGCGGCTGGGTACCGTGTGCCCTGCGGATGCGAAAACGAAATCCTCATCACCCGCGTAAGGTGTCTCGCTCCGCCATGCCTGCAAAGTTGCAGCAACTGGGGCTCGGGGTCAGTGTCGGGTTTGGTTGCTACAGGCACCATTAGCAGGAGGTGCGAGCATATGGAATTGACTGATGCAGAACGAGCAGAGTTCATCGCGTTGTCGGAAGCTACTTACGACGCCGCCCTATGGGATGAGGCAGACCTGCCATTCCTGCGACAAGCCAAACGGGAATCGCCGGTCGAACCGTTGCACCCTGACGCGACGCGAATAGAACCTGCGGCCCCTTGTCCCCAGGTCCCGCGCGGATTTCCCTTGAGCGAGTCGGAGAAACAGAATCATGCCGAGAGCATGACCGATGGGGAGTTCACCAACAGCCAGAAGCCATCTAGAGAACAAGATCGGCCTGTGGGACTGGACCGATGAGTTGAATTCTTGTCTCCGAGCTGGGTCGAGTTCGATTGACGGTCTTCCACATTGGTTCAATCGTGTCGCTCGGCACCCGACAATCCTCGGACAGCATTTCAGACCCACTCAGCCTTCATCATCTTGGTCGCTTTCCTGTTCTGCATTAAGGTCTTCGCCGCTTTTTGTCTTAAGCTTCGCCAGTCGATCTTCCGCCTCGCTCGCCAAGAACGGGGCAGAGTAGACGTACTCAAGGATGGCACGTATTAGGCAAAGGATGAAGTTTAGGTCTTGACAAGATTTTAGCAGGAGACAGATATCGACTTGCGCTTGTCGCAGAAAGGGTCAAAGGCAGACGGACAGGAGTATCCGCTCCGCACCCGGCAACGTCAAAAGCGACTTCAGGGTTTCTGAATCGAACTGGCGGGCACTGCATTCTGGATGACCGGCGACTGGCCATTCGACTTGAACAGGCCCGATTTTTCCATCGAGTCCACGGCGAACAGCTGGTAGTGATCGTAGCTGTGGCGGCGATAATAGTAATGCCGATTGAGTTCGAGAAAAATGTCAACGTCTTTGGGCAGCCACAAGTCCAGATTTCCCTTCGCGAAATGGACTGGGCCATAATCGGCAATCTGGTGTTGGACGGAGAGTTGAGGCAGAGGTTTTACTAATTCGGCGTCGATGTGCACAATCTGCAGGTTGTCGGCGGTGATCCAAGCGCGGCCTTTCAGATTCATCGGATAGTGTTGCGAGCCAATGTTGTATTCCGCGTAGCGATTGGGCTTGTCGTCGCGCTGCCGAAAATGCACAAGCCAGGCGGACTGTCCGTGCCAGTCGCCCACGCCTTCGCAAGTCATTTCGAAATTGTCGCGCATGTCTGGATGAAAGATGAGTGCCAACGTCATCGAACCCGACGTGACGATATGGTCGGGAAGATCGACGGTTCCGTAACGTAGGTTGCGGTACTCGTCGGTCTGCAAAAAGCCAGGCTGATCTTCGGTGATGGAAGCAACGTAGGTGAACTTACGAGTTTCCTTGCTGATGGGGCTGCCGGTTTTATCGAGCTGCTCGTGCAGCATGTCTTCGACAGCGGCAAATTTGGCGACGTTATCCACCAACTGTTTTACGCGCTCACCCGAGCCTTCCATCACCTGTTGATATGGACAGGTAACCCCGGAAGCGACCGCTGGCTGAACCTCATCCACCCCAGGAGGTCCCCAAGCACTTTCGGGCAACGAAGGTTCAGAGGCGGCAAGCGCAAGATCTGTGTTCAGTTGCGTGCCCTGCGTTGAGGTTAGGCCAGAGTCACGGTTTTCGAGTTCGGTGATTAAAGCTTTTACTTGTGGTATCGCGGTGTTGCTTGGGTTGGATTGTACGAAGTCGTTGAGCACCTTGATTCCCTCTGCGTCTCGCCCGACGTTGGCCAGCGCCTGCCCCAGAATTAGCTGGGCCACACTCGCAGTACCTTTGCCGTCGTCGATCGCCAGTTGGGCTTGCTCCCGAGCTTTTTCGTATTCCCTCTGCTTTAGGTAAGCGTCCCCGAGGAGATAGTGCGCCATCCAATAACCAGAATTTGCGACTACCGCCTGCTCCAGCGTCTTTCGCGCTAAGTCGTATTTTTGATGCTCGAGCTGCACATGTCCCAGCAGCGTGAGCGCTTGCACATTGTGCGGATCCAGCGTGGCGGCTCGACTCAGATAGGTTTCGGCCTTGTCGGGGTTCTTCTGCTGCACGAACAGATATCCATAGAGGAAATTGATTTGCGGATTCGACGGGGCGAGTTTGAAAGCCTTGTCCAGATGCCTCTGGGCCTCCTTAAAATTTGCGGATTTTAGGGCGATAATGGCGCGCTTCGTTTCCTTGCGAGCGCTGGCGGGGATGGCATTGTCGGGAGCACTCAATTCGACGGAAGTTGGATCCTTGTGCATCACGAGCTGAAATTGACGCGCTTGGACTACGCCGGGGACGAGATGCCAATCTTTGTGTTCGACCAAGTATCCGACCGCGCTGGCATCGATCTCGTAATCCCCGAAATCGATGTTGCAAAACGTTAATTCGGACTCGTTCGAGGTAGTATCCCAAGTCGTGATATCCCTCTTTTTGTCGTGAAGCTTTACCACTGCTTGGCGGTCGAGATGAGCCTTATTTTCGTCGACCACCGTTACGACAAGCCTTTGCAGCTCGTCGCAGGAAATATTAATGTGGGTGTCGTTCACCCGGAGTTGTATGCTGCCGGGGCCGGGTATCTGTCCGGGGCCGGTCTGCGCTCCGGCTGCGCCGGCCCACAGGAAAAACTGACCCAAGAAGATACCCGCGATTGTTAATACCGACCGCGAAAGATGGTGTTTTGGGGTCATATTTAACATGTAATTACCTTTACGAAGCACCCACATTCTATCGGACGCGGATTTTATCACACTGTTGTTTTCACAGGTCACGAACTTGTCTTTCTGGACCCATTTGGGGGGGCAGCTTTGCGGTACCCTTCGGCTTCGCTCAGGGCAGGCCGCTCTTCCACGATGTCGCGGGAGAGTCGTTTATGGCAGCGCTGAAGCGCTGCAACACCCAAAGTCAAAGGCGACGGACGAGGGCATCCATTTTGGGCGGGAGACTAATCATGACTAAGACAGCTATGCCAGAACGGTTCGCTTACAGGTTTACGGGACGAAACTCTGGCGACTCCACCTGGAGCAAACGGTAGGCCTCATCCATAGGTACGAACTACCTGCAAGTCAGGGCGAATCTTTTCGCCAAGGATCTGAAACATGCGCGCCAGTCCGTAGATGTAATCTTTCGGAATCACCAGGACTCGCACGTATCCGATCGGGAATGCGGGAGAAGCCGCCGCCACCTGCCTTATGGCGTGCCTGGAAACCTCAAACTCCGACACCCCGGTGAAGTCAAGAATGCCGCGGCAGGGCGGATGGGCGGCCATATAGTTCGCCGCCGCAGCGTAGTACTCCAACAGGAGCGCGCCAGTCATCCGACCTTCGATCGAGCCGCTCAGAATATTGTTCTTGGCGGCGAAATCCACGACAATGGCCACCGTAAACCTCGCCGGAACGTTCTAGCCGATTTGAAAATGGGACAAAAGGCTTGCCTGATCGGACCGATTTTTTGTACCAAGTGGAATGTTAGATCGCGGCATGGATACCGCTTACGCGGTACCCCCCCCGCGCGGACCCGGGCTTCATTACATGAAGCAGTGACAGAAAAACATTACCCGACACTCGCGCCGCTCTGCGTCGATAATCCTTATGATCAATAATCCTTATGACCTGACCTGGCACCCACAAGCAGGTGTGATCACATCGCTAATAATGGGCGGGTTGATGTCGTACATACCAACCGGTTCGTAGGCTCGACGAGTTCTCATCGACGGCAGACACACGGGCGAGGGACGAATGGTAAGGAGAAAAACAATCAGATCTGCCCCTCGAATAAAAACCGGCGGTGAGATTCAGTCAACACGGGAGGAAGTGATGAACCGAAAGAGATTCCAAGCGATTGCATTTCTAAGCGCGGCTTGGCTGGCCCACCGCTGCCAGCCTCCTAATATCCGTCTCATGGTTTGGCAGTTCTGAGGGAGGGTTGCGGAGAGCCGAGGGCTCTTTTTTTTGTTTTTCCCTTCCGTCCACGGCACTGCCACGGATCGGGAACTTTTGACCTGCTTGTGACATTAAAGAAGTATGAGCGATGCTAAGCATCCCGCTGAAAGCCCGAGCGGACTGAACCAGCGCACCGACTATGACTAGCGATGAAGCCTTGATGCTGGAATTCCAGGGTGGATCACGAGCAGCCTTTGAGGAGCTGTTTGCCCGTTATCGCGAGCCGCTGTACGGCTTCTTCGGGCGCCGGCTGAATAACCCCGAGCGGGCGGAGGATCTCGCCCAGGAAACTTTTCGTTGGGCACTTCGTTCCTCATCTGATGTTCTACGTTCCACTGACAGACAAATCCTTCTGGGGGGGGCGGATCTGCCCGACTCGCCAGTCACGCTGAATCCGCAGTTTCAGGGCGCTCCGGAGCCCATCACCGAGTTCGTGATTCCGGTTGGCAAATGGTCGGATGGAACGGCTGCACCGGTTATGTAGGAATGTCTCAATGAGAAAGAGCGCGACAGAGGCTTCACTCCAGCCGGCAGGGAGTGGAAATCCGGAAACCAATTCAAAGGGGTTCAATCATCATCGGGTCTCGAAGATGTATCGGAATCCGCATCGAAGGAGAAAATCAATGAACCGAAAGATAGTCAAGATGATCACATGGGGCAACCTGGTGTTGGTTGCCGTGCTGGGCGCCGAGTGGCAGATTCAAGCGCAAAACGCTCAAGCGCAGGATGACAAATCACCGTATCCCAGCATGGCGCCGCTGGATCAGTATTTGATGACCGATCGCAATGCCGAAATCGCTTTGGCGCGAACCGCTGCCCCGAAATCCGTTTCCGCCGATGCCTCGGTCGTGGTTCTCACCCGGCACGGCTACGAGACTGGCGCTAAAGGCACGAACGGCTTCGTGTGTATCGTGGAACGAGCGTGGATGTCGCCATTCGACCACTCGGAGTTTTGGAATCCCAAGAATCGGAGTCCCATCTGCTACAACCCGGCCGCTGCGCGATCCATCCTGCCGTACACCTTTAAGAGGACAGAGTTGGTAATGGCCGGATTGACCAACCCTCAGATGCTCGAAAATATCAAGGCCGCGGTTGCCAAGAAGGAACTGCCGACGCCAGAACCAGGCGCGATGTCCTACATGTTGTCGAAGGAATCGTACCTTAACGATAAAGTCGGGCACTGGTATCCCCACTTAATGTTTCACATTCCAAAGACAGATCCCGCGACCTGGGGTGCGAACTTTGACGGCTCCCCGGTCCTGCTGGATCCCCGCGTGGTTCCGGAGCCGGAGACCATCTTCTTCGTGCCAGTCGGGCAGTGGTCGGATGGAACGGCTGCACCGCTAATGTAGGACACACGACGAAGGTGATGAAGGAGCGTGCCATGAATCTCTTAGCACATCCTACCTTCCCGCGAATAGCGGAGGAACAAACGGTGAAGGCAATGGGCGCTCTCTCAAAGTTGGAGGAGCTGGCAAAGCGACAGTCTCCACGGATGGCCATCAAAGTAAATGGGAAGATTCTTTTTATCAATCCGGGCGAGGTGGTTGCGGTTCAAGCCGATGGCAACTACGTGTCGCTCCAGTGGGACGCGGGTTCCCATCTCCTGCGTGAATCAATTTCGGTGGTGGCAGCAAAGCTCGAGCCATACGGCTTCATTCGCATCCATCGATCTACGGTCGTTAATACCTCCTGTGTGCAAG
>JGI12635J15846_10004282_pt1 | contig 12315 bp, 10 predicted proteins | sample BlaSpr_A8_OM2_M2_FD_15846 | JGI IMG/M metagenome (IMG submission 15846) | reverse complement strand
TTTGTCCAAGACCCTGAACGTGACCCAGCTGACTTTGAATGAGCCGGAAATCAGTCTCGTGCGATCGGAGAACGGCGAGAAGTGGAATTACTCAAGCCTCGGCGGAAATAATACTTCGAAAGCCGCCTCTGCCGCCTCCAGCACGCCGAATTCGCAACCCGCAGCCTCGGCCCCGGCGAACAGCCCGAATTCGCAGCCAGCAACTTCGGGTTCCTCGATGAGTCAGAACTTATCGGTAGCGAAGCTGAACATCAACAACGGGCGTCTCACGGTCTCGCGGGCCGGGTCGAAGGAAAAGCCTCGCGTCTACGACAAGGTGAATATTCAGTTATCCGATTTTTCTTTCACCAACTCTTTCCCTTATAACCTGACGGCTCGGCTGCCGGGAGATGGAACCTTGAAAATCGACGGCAAGGCTGGACCCATCGATGCCAACGACGCCGCTAAGACTCCGCTCGAGGCCAAAGTTACCGTACAAAAAATGAACCTGGCCGAGTCCGGCTTCATCGATCCTGCGGCCGGAATCTCCGGCATCGCGGATTTCGACGGCACGGTCAACTCCGATGGGCATGAAGCCAAAACCAATGGCACGCTGCGAGCCACAAATTTACAGGTGGTGAAGAAGGGATCACCGGCAGGCAAACCGGTACAGGTGACGTACACGGTGAACTTCGATCTGGCCAAGTTGACCGGCGTTGTCCAGCAATGCCAAATCGCCATGGGCAAGGCGATCGCGCATTTGACCGGTACCTACGACGCTCACGGCCCGGTGACCACCGTCAATTTGAAACTTAACGGACAGGGCATGCCCGTCGACGATCTCGAAGCCATCCTTCCAGCCGTCGGTGTCATACTGCCGCCCAAGTCTCAACTGAAAGGCGGCGACCTCAACACCGATCTGACGATCGTGGGTCCGGTCGATAAGCTGGTTACGACCGGGACCGTTAAAATGCAAAATACCACGCTCGCCAACTTCAACCTGGGCTCGAAACTCTCCGCCATTTCGTCGCTGACGGGCAAAACCACCGCCACCGGCAACGACACCACCATTCAGAATTTCAGCGCCAACGTTCGTGTCGCTCCCGAAGGCACCCGCGCCGACAATATCAATCTCACCATCCCCTCCATTGGCGTAGTCACCGGGGCTGGCACCGTGAGTCCGGCCAACGAGCTGGCGTTCAAATTGAATGCCGCAGTCGGCGGATTAGGCGCTGTTCCTATCATGGTCTCCGGAACGACTTCCGATCCGAAGTTCATGCCAGACGTCAAAGGAATGGCGGGCGGCCTTTTGAAAAACGCTCTCAACGGCCAGACCAAGCCCGGCCAGCAGAACCCCGTCAACAACGTAATGGGATTATTCAACAAGAAGAAGCCAAACTAGACCAGCCTCAAGGATATTCACAGCCGGGCCTGCATAAGGCCCGGCTTTTTCACGCTTCCTGTATTTACTATAGTGCACAATAGTTTTATTATCGAGAAATGGCACGCGGCATGACGGACACGATTTCCGACGGCTTGGGGCGTTATTCCATCGGTGAAAAACTGCGCTCCCTGCGCCTGCGCAAGAGCATGGGACTGGTGGAATTGGGTAAGCATACGGGCCTTTCCGCGGCATTGCTGTCCAAGCTGGAGAGGGGAAAGTTGTTTCCCACTCTTCCCACCCTGTTGCGCATAGCGATGGTCTTCGGGGTTGGACTGGATTACTTCTTCACCGACGAGCGGAAACGCCGGGTCGTGGGCGTAGTACGGCGGGAAAAACGGATTCGCCTCCCGGAGCGCCCGGGCACGCCCGATTTGCAGTATTACTTTGAGTGCTTGGACTACCGGGCCACCGAGCGTAAGTTGAGTGCCTTTCTGGCAGATTTTCAAGAGGTCCCGCTCGAAAAACTGAAGACGCACCAACACGCTGGGGTCGAATTTCTATTTGTTTTGAAGGGCTCGTTGACCATCAAGATTGGCAGCGAGGAGTTCCTTCTGGAGCCTGAAGACGCCATTTATTTCGACTCGGCAGTGGGACACAGCTACCGCCGGAGAGGGTCGAAGCCATGTACTGGAGTAATCGTCACGGTACCGTGAAGGTAACCAGCCCAGAGCCACTTTTTGCCGCATCGAGAGCTAAGAGAATCGCCATTTCCATCTTCCGTGAAGGGTCTCGCGAGGGGTTGGGGTGGTACCTGAATTGCTATCTATACTCTCATTGACAGGTGCTGCTTACCATTCCATACTCGCGGCTAAGCTCCATTAAAACTAAAAGCTTGCAGACTCACGAAAAAAGGCGGGGCTTCGCGATTGGTTCGCCTTCAGGCAGAGTCTATTCTCACAAAGCGCTGTTTCAGGGTTCACAGGAGGATCTTCGTGTCTAAGCTATCTATCCCAGGAAAGTTCGTGCCAGCTAGTTGGATCGCAGCGGTAGCTGTGTTGGTCGCCATCGGCGTTGCAGTCGGAGCAGGCCCGGGCGTGCGCAGGGGAAATACGATCGCCAAGCGCACCGCCGCACCGGCGCCGCTTTCGAACCCGGAAACGAGCGCCAGGGTCCGCGCGAATCTTGAGGCTTCGCCCCTCGCCTTTGAAGCGAACCAGGGACAGACCGATCCTCAGGTTAAATACATGGCGCGGGGTAGCGGCTACACGGTGTTCCTCACCGCGAACGACACCGTCTTCGCGTTGCATTCCTCCTCGCAAGCGGCCACGCAAAAAAATCGCACCGCCGCGATTCACATGCACCTTGTAGGCGGAAACCCGCAGTCGCAAATTACCGCCGGCAGCCAACTGCAAGGCCGCAGCAATTATTTCATCGGCAACGATCCCAGCCAGTGGCATGCGAACGTGGCGCAGTATGCGCGCATCTCCTACCGCGACGCTTATCCCGGCGTGAACNTGGCNTTCTACGGCAAGCAGAAACAATTGGAGTTTGATTTCATCGTTGCTCCCGGCGCCAGTCCNGCGCCGATCCGCCTCGGCGTGTCGGGCGCGAANCGCATCGCGACCGACGATTCGGGNAATCTGATTCTCACTTCNNCCGCNGGAGACGTGCTCCTGCACAAGCCAGTCGCCTACCAGCAGAAAGACGGAGCACGGCAACCAGTTGACGCGCGCTTTGTCCTGCAGGCTCACAATCTGGTTAGCTTTGAGCTTGGCAACTACGATCGTAGCCGCGAGTTGGTGATTGATCCTTCGGTGAGCTATGCCACGTACTTGGGGGGCTTAGGCGAGGATGACGGGATTGCGATTGCCGTTGACGGCGCAGGGGCTGCCTATGTAACCGGCCAAACGATGTCAACCAACTTCCCAGGAGCCAATTCCGCGAATTACAAGGGTGGTTTCGATGTCTTCGTCACCAAGATTTCTGCGGATGGCTCCTCTCTTCTGTACTCCACTTACATAGGTGGACCCGGCAATGACAGTGGGAATGCTATCGCTCTGGATGCGTCGGGCGATGCGTTTGTCGCTGGCGGAGCGGCCACAGGCTTCCCCACAACGAGCGGCGCATACCAAACGACTTTTAAAGGCGGCAACATTGACGCGTTTGTGTTTGAGCTCGCCCCTTCAGGAGGTTCCCTTACTTACAGCACGTATCTTGGCGGAAATGGAGACGACGTTGCCAATGGAATCGCACTCGCCAAGGACGCCTCGGGGGACACATTTATTGTTGGTTCTACCACGTCAACGAATTTTCCAACAAACCCCACGGGTGGAATTTCGGGAATGAGCGCGGGTGGATTCGTCACCAAAATGAACTCCTCCGGGAGCGGGCTGGTCTATTCCACCTACCTGGGCGTAGCTACCACAGACATCGCGAGCGCGGTCGCCGTTGATACTAATAACAACGCCTACGTCACCGGTACTACCAATAGCAAGAATTTCCCACACACGCCCGGTGTATTCCAACCGACGTGTGGCACCGACGGAAACTGCAACGGCGCGTTCTACGACGCTTTCGTGTCTGTGATCAATGCCGCCGGAAATGGCTTTGTATATTCCACATTCCTGGGTGGCGAGTCGAACGACCAAGGTTTGGGAATCGCTGTCGACAGTGCGGGCGACGCGTATGTAACCGGCGTCACATCATCCACACAATTCCCGCTGACGAATAATTTGCAAGCCTACCGCGGAAATGGCGACGCGTTCGTAGCCGAATTGAACACTACCGGTACAGCGCCGCTAATCTATTCTACCTACCTGGGTGGAACAGGCAGTGACTCCGGTTTGGCCATCGCGGTGGACAGCAACAAGAACGCATATGTCACAGGAGTGACCGCATCTTCGGACTTTCCGGTCATAGGCCCTACCCAACCTAAGATAGGAGGACAGCATGATGCCTTCGTCACCGAAATCGGCGCAGGAGGCAGCTCGTTTATCTTCTCCACGTATCTGGGCGGATCCCTCAACGAAAACACAGTTAGTGGATCGTTGGCCGGTATTGCCGTTGACGGTAGCGGTAGTATCTACGTTACCGGTAACACTGTATCGACGGACTTCCCGGCGGTCTCAGCCCTCCAGAGTACCTTGGGCAGCGGCGGCCTGGCCGATGCATTCGTGGCGAAGTTTTCAGCCAGCGGGGCACCCGCTAATTTTACGGTGGCCGCCGGAGCATTATCGCCTGCCTCTGGACACCCTGGAGTTTCGGCGACGTCCACCATCACCGTGACTTCGCACAATGGTTTCGCCGGCACCGTCAGTCTGGGCTGCACCGTTGTTCCCGCTATCTCTGAGGCCCCGACTTGTTCTGGCACTTCGGTGAATGTCGCTGCCAACGGCACGGCAACCGCGACACTTACCGTTAACACGACCGCCGCAAGCGCTCTGCTCGAACGTCCGTCTTCCGGCATCTTTTACGCGATGCTGATGCCGGTCGTCGGAATGGCCTTGCTGGGAGCAGGCATCGGCTCCGCGGGATCGCGCCGCAGGAACTGGTTTGGCTTTCTGATGCTCGGACTGCTTCTGTCCGGACTGCTTCTTATGCCAGCTTGCGGAGGTAGCAGTAGCACCACAACGCACAATCCGGGCACGCCTACCGGGCCTTACACGATTACGGTGACCGGCACAAACGGACAAAGCGTTGTCGGCGGCACACCGACGCTCACGCTTACCGTGAACTAGCACACGCGGCACGGCGGTGGCTGTCTTCACACCTATGTGGGGATAGCCGCCCTCGGCTGTCCTCGGGCCGCAGGCGCCTGATCACCCTGCTGGCAACCAGAATCAAAACCTGTCGAGCTCCGCTCGACTGGACAGCCGAGGCGGCTGTCCCCACATCACTGTCCCCTTATAAGCTCGTCACGATTAAGCGCGCACCCACGACTCGTCGCGGCATGATGGTAGTATGGATGATTCCGTGGAAGCGTTCCCAAGAACTGTGCCAACATGGTCCCGGGGAAATGTCTGCGATAAAATGGGGCGCGGAGATGCGCCTCGTCCGGCACAGCGACAGCGCTGGAAGTTCGCCGCGCAACCGGGCAGCCTTTGGGTTGTCCCATGAATCGAAGCTATTTGAACCTGCTCATGTTGAAATCCGAGTCGTCGCAATCCAGGTGGTCAAAACCTAAGTTGAAAATCCCGTCCAGGCGCGCCACGATTTCGCTTTTGTGGGCAACGTTGGCATTTCTGACGTTTTTGTCCGCGGCGTCAGCTCAGGATTTCAACCTGCAGGCAGCTGCGTTCTTCCCGGATGCCGTCGCCCCCGGCGGCACCTCTGCTTCCAACATCACGATTGGAGCGGACATAGGTTTCACCGGTACCGTCGCACTGACCTGCCAAGTCACCTCGCTGCAGACGACGACTTCTCCTCCGAGTTGCGCGGTAAGTCCGGCGACCGTGACGCCACCCAGCGGCGCCACCGCCACCATCACGACCACCGGACAAACCAGCCCCGTGAGTTACACCATCACAATCACCGGCACTGGGCCTTCCACCACCCACAGCACGCCTCCGCAGAGCCTAGCTGTACTCGCGGTTTCGCCTCAGTTCACCATCACGGTGCAAAGCCCGATAGTGCCAAGCAGCGTACCGGCGGGCAGCGGCGGCCAGGGAGTGATCATCATCAATCCGATCAACGGCTACACCAGCCCGGGTGGCCCGACTAAGGGAATTACGTTGTCATGCGCCTCAATCACGCCGCTGGTTACGATCCCTCCGGTGTGCTCCTTCTCCTACCCGTCGGGTGTAAGCGGCGTACCGGTCAACGGAGTCTCCGTTACTTCGACTCTTACAATCAATACCTACGGCCCGGTGGTCACCGGGGCGATCGCTCCTCACCGCAACTTCTACGCGCTATGGCTATCGTTGCCCATGCTGACGCTGGTGAGTCTGGGCGCTGCCGTGGGCGGAAAGCGATCGGGAAAGGCGTGGGTCTTGCTGGCACTTTTTGTCATAAGTGGCGCGCTGTTCCTGATGCCCGCATGCGGCAACACGACCAGCACCACCACCACGCCCAACGGGGTGACTCCCAATAACACTTACACCTTCACCGTGGTGGGCGTGGATGCCGATGGCGTAACTTCCAGCAACGCCACCTCCACGACCAACTCGAGTCCCACGGTCACGCTGACCGTAACCTCGCCCAAGTGAGCCATGCTCGGGACCTGGCATCGCGCGCCTCATAGGCTGCTGCTCCTGTTGGCGGCCGCTTCCCTGTTCTTGCCGAGTTCGGGCAAAGCGGCCTCCAGCAACGAAAAGCCAAAGGTTCCCGCCGTGCGCTGGGACGAGGAGCGTCCCGGCTGCACATTTTCTCGCGGCGACGATGGCCGCTATCACTACGGTTTGTGGAATGGAGATTTGGGAATCAACGTCGCCGTCGATTCCCAGGAACTGGAGAAAGTTCATCGCCGCCACGAGCCGTTCTTCTCGATACTGCTCAACGTTCGCTACAAGGGCCAGGGCACGCTGGGTCTCGGCCCGGGAAATATTTCCCTCGAATTCGTGAAGCACTTTCGCACGGTCCAGACCGCGCTCGATCCCGATCGCTTCTCGCAAAAAGTGCAGAACGACGCCGACGAATTGAACTACCAGACCGCGCGCGAAGTGAAAAAACATCCGGAAAAGAAAGAGACGAAAGAAGCCTACGTGCGGGCCTTCCTGAAAGACTCGGCCGAACTGCAGGAGTTTGTCGGCAAGAACAGTTTGCGGCCAACGGAACTTAGCCCGAGCAATCCCGAAACCACCGGGTGGGTGCTGTTCAGCACCAGCAGTAAGTGGATCAGCGGATGGAAGAAACCGGAAGAATTGATCTTGCGTGTGCCGCTCGACGGAAAGATCTTCGAATTCCCCTTCAAGCTTCCGGTCAAGACTGGAGAAGTGATACTCCGGCGGCGGCAATGAAGTCGGCGTCCGGCTTCCGGAAGCCGAGAGCCGGAAGCCCTTTCCTTACGACGCTGCCTTGCGCGTCGCGCGTTCCATTTCGCTGGCCTGGTGCATCAGAATATCGCGCAGCGAAACCAGTCCCTTCAAATCCTTGCCGTCAACGATGGGAAGATGGCGAAACCCAAACTCCCGCATGATGAACAGGCATTCGTCGACGCTCTCGTCGGNGGAAACGGCGCGCGGATTCGCCGTCATCACCTCAGACACGGCGGTGGTTCCCGGCGTCCGACCCACAGCCACGACGCGATTCATGACGTCGCGCTCCGACAAAATGCCTGCCAGTTGTCCATTGCGCAGCACAGGCAGGGCGCCAATGTTGTGCTCCATCATGAAACGAGCGGCATCCAGCACGGTGCGCGTCGCCTCAATGGAATAGAGCTTGCGGTCTTTCACGACATCGCCAAGAGTGGTCATGGGCAACTCCTTCGGAGGGATCACAGCCAGCCCCCACGGCCGGCCGATACGGTGCCCAATACTCTATCACAGCCGAATGTCTCGGCGAGCTACGCCACTACTGGCGGTGCAGCGCCAGATCATGCTCTTCATCGTAAGTATGCTCCAGAACGTTCGGCCAATCCTCTGGAATGTTGGAAGGAATGACTTCCGGTTCAGCCGGTGGAATTTTCGGCGAGCGCGCCAGCTTCGAATACTGCAGCAATGGCAGGAAAGGCAGCATCAGCAGAAACACCACGCCCATCACCCAGAACGCTTCCACAAATGCCAGCATGGCAGCGTGCTGTTGCACCATTCCGTAGAGTGCCGCCAACGCCTTGCGCGATGCGGTGACTCCGTCGCTGCCGTGCGCGTAATAATTCGCTCGCAAGCCCTGCAGCAGCTTGTTCGTCTGCAGACTGCCCGCGGTGATATTTGCGACCAGATGATTCTGATGCACCTGCGCCCGCCGCGCCAGGAACGTGGTCATCAGCGCGATTCCGACGCTGCCTCCAATATTGCGCATGAGATTAAAGATGCTGGTCGCGTTTCCCATTTTCTCCGGCGAGATGCGCGACATGGAAAGCGACATCAGCGGAATAAACAGAAAACTCAAGGCGACTCCCTGCAGAACCTGCGGCCAGCAGATGTCCCAGAACCCCGCATACAAATTGAGACCCGAGAGATCGAACATCGTGATCGAACCCAAAACGATTCCCACCACCAGCAGTCGCCGAGGATCCGTCTTGGTAGTCAGGTGTCCCGCCAACGGCGTGAAGAGCAGCGCCCCAATTCCCCGTGGAGAAAGAGCGAGACCAGAGTTATAGGCCGGATATCCCATCAGCGTCTGCAAATACAGCGGTAACAGGACCAGGCTCGCATAGAGAACGAAGCCGAGCAGGCCGATCAGAAACACTCCCGCGCTGAAACGAACGGTTCCTGAGCACACGCAAATCGACCACGGGATGATCGGTCATCAGCTCGCGAATGATCAGTGCAACCAATCCAAACACACACAAGGCGGCGAACGCGCGAATATATTGCGAGGAAAACCAATCCTTGCGCTGGCCCGTATCGAGCAACACCTGCAGCGAACCGATCCCAACCGCCAGAAAACCAATTCCCCAGAGATCCACTCGGGCGCCGCTGCGTTTCACGTAGTGTGGATCGAATACAAACTTGTTCATCAGGAACAAGGAAAGAATGCCAACCGGCAGGTTCAGATAAAAGATCCAGCGCCACGAGTAATTATCCGTAATCCATCCGCCCAGGGTAGGCCCGAGAATCGGCGCCAGCAGAATGCCGATGCCAAACGCCGCCATCGCGTGTCCATGCCGTTCCTTGGGAAAAGTTTCCAGCAGAATCGCCTGGGCCAGAGGCTGCAGTCCGCCGCCGGTAAGCCCTTGCAACACGCGAAAAATAATCAACTGCGTCAGCGAAGTGGCGAGCCCGCAACACAGCGACGTTACCGTGAACCCGGCCACACACGTCAGCAGCAGCCGCTTCCGTCCCATGTGATTTGCCAGCCAGCCGGAAATCGGCAACACGATCGCATTCGAAACCAGGTACGAGGTGACAACCCACGTNCCTTCTTCGTTGGTGGACGCGAGATTGCCGGCTATGTGCGGGATCGAAACATTGACGACCGTGGTATCGAGCACTTCCATGAAGGTCGCCAGCATCACCGAGAGCGTGACGACCCAAGGGTTCACGAAGCGTTGTGGACTGGCATCCACTTGAAGCTGTCCCTGCCGGCGGGGGAATCCCGCAATTCGAACTTTTTACTATGCAGGGAACGCAGAACCCGCGCCGTGACACGGGTCACACCAGTCCGTGAGAGACATCTGGACCGAACCGGGGAAGGGAAAAGATTTGCCAAGCGGGTGCCCCATTTTGCGGGAAGTGGGGCCTTTCCGCCCGGCAGACGGTTATATCGCAGCTAGAACCTGAACTGCGGACCAAACGTGACACGCAAGTTGTTGCGAGGGCCACCTTTGAAATAGATATCGTCGCCAACTTCAGCGCGAAGCCCAATGGGTCCGACAAACCCTTCAAGTCCAGCACCCGGATACACGGCGAAGTAGGTTGCGCCGCTGGTTAAGCCGACCGTGTTGACGAAGCCGGTTGGTGCATTCTGATTGCTCACGGAGAAGTTGTCGAATCCAACTTTGCCGGTAACAAATACGCGAAACGCTCCCGACCCTGTCTGGAATTTCGGCCCGAAGAATCCGTGCAGGGTTCGAAAGTTGGAGTTCACCGTGGTCGTGGTGATGCCATCCGAGAAAGTGCTAGTGTAATTTCGCTTGAAATCGTAAGCCATCTCCGCTTCCAGTTGGACGTTGGAGTTGAGATTGAAGCCCGCGCGCCCACCCACACCGAAGAAGTTGCTGACGTGTGCGGCATTGTTGTTCAGCCGGAAATAGTCGACGAAGGCGCCGACTTCGATATGGTCTGAATATTCTTGCGCTTTGAGCATGGGCACCGCCAGGAAAAGCGACGCGATGAGAAGACCGAGACAACGTTTCATTTTAATCACTCCTCGTTGATTTATACCCTTCCGTACATCTCCCTTTTCCTGTAGCAAAAAGAGAGCGGAGGCAGAGCGGCGGGTGCAAGTATGGATGCGATTCTCCCCGGGCTGGGTTGGACATAACCCGGCCGGCATAACCGGCGGGACTCAGATAAATCCTGCAGACCCTAGGTGAAAAACCTGAGTGGAAGCAGCAAGAACGGCGCGGAGGAATGCTCCGCGCCGCTCTTCTTGGTTGCAGTTTCGCTATTGCAGATGATTCAGACGTGAAGGCGCAGCGTCAGCGGTGCTGCTGTCAGCGCGCGGCATCATCGACACCACAATATACTCACGCTCTTTGCTGTCGAGGTCTTCTACCCGCAACAACATCTTGTCCTTCTGCAAGCGGAACTGTGCCTGCCCGCCCACCGGCAGCAGCACTGGATGCTTTTCATCCCGCGGACGAATGCGGTAAATCACTCTCGCAGCCTGCAGAACATATTCCTGACACAGAACTTCCTGCAACTTTTTACTCCCGGAATCAGTGCCCAGCATTTCACCGGCGCTCTTCGCATCTTTCTCCGTCGTACCGCACGGCACGGAATCCATCTGCAAAAGTTTTCCAGTCTGGTATGGCTTGGGCTCTTTCGCATACGCCGCCGCAGCCAGGCCCAAAATGACGCACATCATCCACTCAGAACGCATTCCAAATACCCCCAGAATAATGAGTGAACCCCACAAGGCGAGCCGGAGACAGACGGGCGCTCGCTGGTCTGTATTTTTCTACGGGAAGTAAAGGGAGGACAGGTCACTCTAGTAATAGCCCTGAAGTTACTGTCGGAATCGGAAGCTGCGCATGATTTTCTTTGCGGGCTCCGCTGTCCTCCGCGATCTCTGCGGTCAAAGCTTTTAACCGCAAAGTTCGCAATGGAATCGCGGAGTTCGCGAAGATGACCGCGGGGGAAGTTCGCAAAGGAATCGCGGAATACGCGAAGAAAATCATGACCGCGGCGGGATCGCGCCTTCACTCCGAGCCGCTCCATCTTGAGTCGTTGAAAACTTATCGCTCCGTCACTTCTTCCAACGCTTGAAAGAATGCCGGATAAGAAATCGCGGCTGACTCCGCTCCTCGAATCATCGTTTCGCCGTTCGCTCGCAAGGCTGCTACCGCAAAGGCCATGGCAATGCGGTGATCCCCGAACGAATCGAGTTCGGCGCCGTGCAGCGTCTGTCCGCCAGGAATCCGGAGGCCATCTTCCCGCTCTTCCATTTGCGCTCCCATCAGCCGCAAATTGGCAGCCACGGCCGCAATGCGATCGGATTCCTTCACTCGCAGTTCCTTGGCATCACGAACTTCAATTCCCTGTTCCGAATACGGCGCGATTGCCGCGAGCACTGGGATCTCATCGATCAGCGCGGCCGAATCTGCGCCGGCAATCGTGATCCCCTTGAGGGTGCCCCCTTCGACCTGCAGTGTTCCCACCATTTCACCGTGAATCTCTTCGAGCTGCGCCACGGAGATTCGCAATCCCATTTGCATAAGTATGTCGAGCAGCCGCGCGCGCGTGGGATTCATGAGCAGATTCGGGATCGCTAACTGCGAGCCGGGAAACAATGCGGCCGCGCACAGAAAAAATGCCGCACTCGAAAGATCGCCCGGAATGCTGGCTTCAATCCCCCGCAAGCGCTGCCCGCCGCGGATCCGCGCTTCACTCCCCTGCCCGCTGTTTCTGCGCTCGAGTTTTACCCCAAACGCCCGCAGCGCCACTTCGCCGTGATCGCGGGTGCGCATCGGTTCCTCGATCCGCGTCTCGCCCTCGGCGAACAATCCCGCAAACAGCAAACACGATTTCACCTGCGCGCTGGCCACCGGCAATTTGTAGTCGATGGCTTTCAACTCCCCGCCGGTGATGCGCAATGGTGGCTTCCCTGCTTGCGATGTAATTTTCGCGCCCATGGCGGTAAGCGGCTTGATGACCCGCTCCATGGGCCGCCGCGACAGCGACTCATCGCCC
>JGI12635J15846_10004280_pt1 | contig 12318 bp, 12 predicted proteins | sample BlaSpr_A8_OM2_M2_FD_15846 | JGI IMG/M metagenome (IMG submission 15846) | reverse complement strand
ACTGGACACAAAAGGCGCGAATGAGTGGGGCACCCGGCTCGCCTGCCCGGACGAGGGCGTCCGGGCCTACGTAAGCCGATAGTCTCCTTATTGCCATTTCTCCGTCCAGCCGAATAGAATCTTTGAAGCCAGCTTGCCACGTTCGCAAGGATCACTTAAACGGGGGAATTTGAAGAAGGTCATCGCCATCTATCCTGGTTCGTTTGATCCGCCTACGAATGGCCATCTTGACCTAATCGAACGGGGCAGCAAGATTTTCGACGAACTGGTAGTCGCGATTCTGCGCAATCCGGATAAAGACCCTCTCTTCAGCTTAACTGAACGGCGGAATATGCTGGAGGAGCTTACGCGAGACTCCAAAAATGTTCGCGTGGATACGTTTGATGGCTTGACCGTCGACTACGCTGAGAAAGTGCATGCCAGCGCGGTGTTGCGCGGAATCCGGGCGCTCAGCGATTATGAATACGAGCTTCAGATGGCGCTGATGAACCGCAAGCTGGCGCCGCATCTGGAAACCGTCTTCATGATGCCTGCGGAGCAGTTTTCGTATCTCAGTTCCCGGCTGGTTCGCGAAGTGGGACGATTGGGTGGCTCAATCAAGGACCTGGTCCCGGAAGCTGTCGAACAAAGATTGCGAGAGAAACTTGATCCGGCGGTGAAGCTGAAACACGCGCGAGACAAGACATGACGAAACAGGAAAAAGATGATGACACCAGTTACTGAAGCAGTTCCGGCTGTGAAACTTACGGCACGCATAAATCGCATCGAGCCTTCGGCAACCATGGCGGTTGTAGCTGAAGCCGATAAATTGCGCCAGCAGGGCGTTGACGTAGTGGACTTCGGAGCCGGCGAGCCGCATTTCGCGACGCCACAGCATGTTAAAGACGCCGCCATTGCCGCCATCCAGAACAACTTCACGAAATATACCGCCGTCGGTGGAACCACCGAATTGCGCGATGCTATCGTCAATCGCCATTCCGCCGACTTTGCTTCGGGCTATCGCCGCGAGGAATCCATCGCCTCAGTTGGCGGCAAGCACGGATTGTTCAACGCGATCCAGGTCTTGGTGGATCACGGCGACGAAGTGATTCTGCCCGTTCCTTACTGGGTGTCTTTCAAAGATATCGTCCGTTACGCCGGGGGAAATTGCGTTTTGCTGGAGACCGACGAAGGACAAGGCTTCCGGATCACGGCGGAGATGGTGGCAAACCTTGTCACTTCGCGCACCAAGCTGATCATTCTGAATTCCCCGTCCAACCCTTCCGGCGCGGTCATGACGCCCGAAGATCTGCGACAAGTGATGAAACTTGCGTCGGAGCGCGGTATTTGGGTCATTTCCGACGAATGTTACGTCTACCTGAATTACACCGGCGAGCTATTCTCCGTTGGATCATTGCGGGAGTATCGAGAGCGAATGGTGATCGTAGGTTCTCTCTCTAAGACATACGCAATGACCGGATGGAGGCTGGGATACGTGCTGGCGCCAGCGCAAGTCGTAGGCGCCATGCAGAAATTGCAAAGTCAGTCGACATCCAACCCCACTTCAATCGTGCAAAAAGCAGCGGTTGAAGCGCTCAATGGACCGCAGCACTGCGTCGAGGAGATGCGGCAGGAGTACATCGAGCTTCGCGACCATGTGGTCAAAGGTCTGCGTACGATTCCCGGTGTGAAATGCACGCTGCCAGAGGGCGCATTCTATGTCTATCCCAACATTTCGACATTTTTTGGGCGCGGCGGCATCAACTCCGCATCGGACCTTGCCGGAAAGTTGCTGCGAGAGGCACACGTGGCGACGGTCCCCGGTGAAGGGTTCGGGACTCGCGACCACATTCGTATTTCTTACGCTACTTCGATCGGTGAGCTTGACCGCGGCTTGGAGCGTCTGCGCAAGTTCCTTTCAGCGCTATAGTTTGAGACAGATATTTCCCGCTTCAAGCAGCCCCGCCGCTGCATTAAGCTTCTAATTCGCGGATCAGCCGGCCGGATACCGGGACCGCTCTTCCTACGCCACATGCCAGATGAATGATCTTTACCCATTGCTGATGCGTCCTCTCTTTGACCCGCGTCCCTGGGGAACTCTGGATCTGTCTCCCGTATATCCCGGACACCACTTCGACGAAAAAATCGGCGAGGCTTGGCTTACCGGCAATAATTGCAAAGTCGCGAATGGCCCCTTGAGAGAACAATCCCTCGCCGAACTGAGCCAAAAGTATGGCGCGGAACTGGTTGGGGACGCCGTCAAGAACCAGAAGCAGTTCCCCCTGTTCATGAAATTTCTGTTCCCTCACGAAAAACTGTCAGTGCAGGTGCACCCCGATGATACTTGCGCTGAGAAGGCTGGATTACCCTGCGGCAAAACGGAATGCTGGTATATCGCACATGCCAAGCCCGGAGCGCAGATCGGACTCGGTCTGAAACCGGGTGTGACCTTGCAGCAGTTCGAACACGCGATTCAAGAGCAGCGTGCCGAGGAGCTTCTTAACTGGTTGAATGTCTTTCCCGGTGAAATGATTTACGTTGCGGGAGGCACGGTACACACCCTGGGGCCGGGTTCAATCATTGTCGAGACTCAACAGCAGTCGGACACAACCTACCGGTTGTATGACTATGGGCGTCCGCGCGAGTTGCATCTTAAAGAAGGCTTGGCAGCGGTCAAGGAGAAAGTGTCGTCCGGCAAAGTGGTGCGCCCTGCTCCCGTCCAAATGGACGGAAGCCGTAACCTTCGATCGCAAATGATTGCCGCGCCATACTTCGCTGTCGACCTTTACGCGCTGAAAGATGCGCACGAATTTCAAACGCAAGACGAATCGGGACACACCTCAGTGCAGATACTTGTCGCGGTCGAAGGCTGTGGGATCGTGGAAATCGAAGGGAAGGAGCCTGTCACCTTCGCAAAGGGAAACGCGGTTGTCGTGCCTGCATGCGCGGGAAAGTTCAGTGTCCGTCCGCAGTGGTCAATTGAGTTCTTAAAGAGCAGCGTGCCAGGCAATCAATTGCCGGAGCCTGCGACTCGAATGTAGTTTCGGAGCGGTTGCCTTACACTCAGCTATGGCAAAGAAAAGTCTCGATTTTTATCCGGTAATTCTTGCTGGCGGACGCGGAACGCGCTTCTGGCCCCTCAGTCGTAAGCGGCGGGCCAAACAATTGCTCGCGCTGGACGGCAAGCAGACCATGATTCAGCAAACCATGGCGCGCCTGCTCGGGCTGGCCCCTCCGAAGCGCTTTTGGGTCATTACTAACGACGACCTGCGTCAGGAGATCGTTCGCCAGCTCCCCCGTCTGGAAAAGAAACAAATTCTTGCCGAACCCGCTGGACGCAATACTGCTCCCGCTATCGGCCTTGCGGCTTTCATACTGGAGCGCACCTTGCCCGATGCTGTCATTGGGCTGTTTCCTTCCGACCACGTCATCGGGAATACTGACAGGTATCGGACCGTCCTGAAAAACGGCATAGAGCTTGCTTCAGCCGGAGAGAACATTGTTGTACTTGGAATTAGTCCGTCACGTCCCGAAACTGGGTATGGGTATATTCAGGCGGGGGCCCCAACCCCGAACGGTGCCTTCCGGGTTCAGCGTTTTACGGAAAAGCCCGATTCCCAGCGTGCCGCGGAATTTGTTGCTGCTGGGAACTTCTATTGGAATAGTGGAATGTTCCTGTGGACTGCTCGAACCCTCGTGAACGCGCTGAGGGAATATCTTCCGAAAACCGCTTCTTTGCTGGAGCAGATTGCAGCTGCCTTTGGCACATCTAAGTTTCCTCAGACATTTAAGCGGCTCTACCCGAAAAGCGAGAATATAAGCATTGACTATGCCGTGCTGGAACCACGCTCTGCCAGGGGAGAAGGCGCATCAAATATTTTTTGCTTGCCCGCGGACTTCGGATGGAATGACCTTGGTTCATGGACTGCCCTTCACGAGCACCACGTCGCCAAACGTCCAAGCCAGGATCGCAACCTGATTAGCAGCGAGGGCGTGTTCGTGCTGAATGCAGAAGGGAACTATATCCACGCGCCGGGAAAGTTCGTGGCGGCGGTGGGCGTCAGCAATCTTGTAGTTGTCGAGACAGACGACGCCCTTTTGATTACAACCTGGGAACATGCCCAGGACGTAGGGAAAGTTGTGAAGCATCTAGACGAAAAGAAACTGCACAGGTTGGTCTAATCACTAGCCCCCCGACTCCAACATGACAGAGACAATTAAGTTCGGCACCGACGGATGGCGCGGTATCATCGCCGACGATTTTACGTTCGACAATGTGCGGCGGGTCGCTGGTGCAATTTCTTCTTACGTTCTAAAACACGAAGACCCCAGCCGAGGATTAATTGTAGGTTACGATACCCGCTTTGCTTCCAAGCGCGCAGCCTGTATTGCGGCCGAGGTTATCGCCGACGCTGGAATCGCAGTTACTCTCTGTAGTGACTCAACACCCACTCCCTCAATTTCGCTGGCCGTGAAGGCGCGAGGAGCGGCGGGAGGCGTGATCATAACGTCGAGTCACAATCCGTGGAACTGGAATGGAGTTAAGTTCAAGGGCAATTTCGGCGGCTCCGCCACTCCAGCGATCATGAAGATCATCGAGGACGAACTTCATGCCGGCATGATGCCGAAAGGACAGAAAGCGCGGATTGAAGAAGTTGATTTGAAACCGCCATATATGCAGGCGATCTCAAAGTTCGTGGACCTTGATCTCATCGCGAAAGCAAACTTCAAATTCGCAGTCGATTCGATGCATGGCTCGGGGCGCGGAGTACTCGCTCGCATCTTTCAGGAACATGGCATTCAACACGTCGCGATTCGCCAGGAACTGAATCCGTTATTCCCTGGCATCAATCCGGAACCAATCGAACCGCATGTTGCTTTGCTGCAACAAACGGTCGTCAAAGAAGGCTGTCACGCCGGTTTCGCGACCGACGGCGACGCCGATCGCATTGGCGCGGTTGCCGAAGATGGCAGCTTCGTCGACTCCCACAAAATATTTTCTGTCATCTTGCGGTGGTTGCTGGAAAGAAAGAAATGGCCGGGGGAAGTGGTCCGCGCATTCAACACCACCCGAATGTTGGACCGAATTGCCTCCCGTTATGGCCGGAAATTGAACGAGTGTCCAATCGGCTTCAAATATATTGTCGACCTCATGATGGAACGGGAAATCCTGATCGGCGGCGAGGAGTCAGGCGGGATCGGATATTCGCGGTTTCTACCTGAACGCGACGGCATTCTGAACTCTCTGATTTTGGCCAATGTGATGGCTGAGGAAGGCAAGCCGTTGGGTGAACTAGTGGCCGATCTCCACCGCGAATACGGCCCACATTTTTACGGACGCCGGGACTTGCACATTTCCGACGAAATCAAGCACAGCGCAATAAGGCGAGCAAAAGACGAAGCAACGAAGCGGCTCGGCAATTACTCGGTTGCGCGCAAGGAAAATCTCGATGGTATTAAGTTCTTCCTTGATGCGCCCACGAGTGGCAACGGTGCAGACGCCTGGGTATTATTCAGAGCTTCCGGCACCGAACCCCTCCTGCGAGTCTATTCTGAGGCGGCTTCCCCCGAACTGGTGAGCGAAATACTATCCAGCGCCGAAGCTTTCGTCGGAACCACGTAGGGGCAGAAACAGCCCACGAAGGGGCGGATGTCCCCATCCGCCCGGCGGAGCGGAGCTCTGCAATCCGGTTGACAAGACGTTTATCCCAAATGGTGTGCTACTGGGCTGCGCCTTTCGAGTAAAACTCACTTGTCCGAAAGTCAAATTATTGCGGCATAATCAAAGTTGAATGATGAGTCTCGCTGAAACTCCACTCGCGACAACCGATTCACCAGACGCCCGGCGCTATAACCGTATCCACCGCTGGCTCGGGATCGCCGACTTCATTCTCGGATTCGGACTCTTGATTGTTGTGTTGCTCACAGGCTGGACCGGTGCCCTTCGCGACATTGCCTACGGCACAGCTTATCAAAACTATACCCTCGCGGTTTTCTTTTATGTGTTGATGTTGATGGTGATTGGCAAACTGCTTGGCGCAGGACTGGACTACTACTCCTTTCGCCTTGAGCACCGCTACCATCTGTCGAATCAGAGCCTCACCGCATGGCTTTTGGACGAGGCAAAAGGCTTCCTTGTCGGATTGGTGCTGGGAGGAATAGTGGTTGAGTTGCTTTACTCGATTCTTCGCCACTTTCCGCAGCGCTGGTGGCTGGTCTCGTGGGCTGTATTTCTGGGGTTGTTCGTGCTTCTCGCTCAGCTTGCGCCGGTCATTTTGTTTCCAATCTTTTATAAATTCGAGCCGCTCGATAACGAGGATCTGAAACAGAGATTAGTGCACCTCGGCGAGCGTGCCGGAACCAGGGTGCGCGGCGTCTACAAATGGAACCTCTCCGAAAAAAGCAAAAAGGCAAACGCCGCCCTCACTGGATTGGGCAGCACGCGGCGAATCATCTTAGCCGACACTTTGCTGAACAACTTTTCGCCCGACGAAATTGAAGCCGTCCTGGCCCACGAGCTTGGACATCACGTGCATCGTCACATCCTCAAGAGCATTGGAATGCAGGCGGCAACTACTTTTGTGGGATTTTGGGCTGCGAACTGGGTCCTCCACTATGCGGTCGACCGCCTGCACATGTTCGAGACACTATCCGATTTCGCGAATCTGCCCTTGCTCGTCCTCGTATCCACGGTGCTGTCGGTCTTGTTGCTGCCTGCGTTGAATGCCTACTCCCGCTACAACGAGCGCCAAGCCGACCGCTACGCCTTCGAGTCCATTGCCAACGTCGACCCGTTCATTTCATCGATGAACAAATTGGCCGAACAGAACCTGGCCGAACGCTCGCCGTCGAAATGGGTGGAATGGTTGTTTCATTCTCATCCTGCAATTTCACGGCGGGTCGCGGCGGCGCGAGCCTGGGCGACTGCACAATCGTCTACCTAAGTAACCAAGGACACTGGCGGTTTTGGTGGCTCTCATCACGAAGAGGTTTCAAAGAAGGAGTGCCTGGATCCAATGACGTTCCTGCTTCTGATCGTGCTCGTTATCGCGGTGCCCGTGATCGCTGGTTTCATAAATAGTCGGAAACAGCGTCGCGTTGACCGTCGGCACTTTGCTGCATTTCTGGGATTCAGCGCAGGCCTTGTGTCAGTTGTCGCTACAACCATCTCCTTCACCGTTGCGATTCTCTGGTTCAGACCGCCCCAGCTTCCATACTTCCATCCCTCTTTGCAGGGGGTCGCATTTATTTCAAGTAGCATCGGGTTGATCTCGTCTGGTGTTGCATTTCTTGGCGGGTCTGTTCAGTAGCGGAATTCAGCGGGTCGGGCTCATCATTTTCGGACTCTTAATGGGCTTGATTTATCTGATGGGAGCGTTTTCCAGCTTCGGGGCGTAGGACCGTGAGCGCTGACCTGTGCAATGCCGTTGCCAATTTGTCCCAGCCGCCAACTTGACGATAAACTTATAACCCTTGGGGTGAATTCATGTTAGTTGTCATGCGCGCGCATGCCACTCCCGACCAGGTTCGGGCGGTCTGCGACAAGATCGGAGCGTTGGGGTATCGCGCGCATTCGATTCCCGGTGCCGAGAGAACTGCCATCGGCATCACTGGAAATCAGGGCGAGATCGAAACCGGCACGCTGGATGAAATGCCGGGAGTGCAGGAAGTCATTCGTGTAACCAAACCATACAAGCTAGTCAGCCGCGATTTCCGGCAGGACAACACGGTGATCACCTTTCCAGGTACAGACGCAGCCATCGGCGGCCCGTCCCTAGCAGTCATGGCCGGACCCTGTGCGATCGAGAGCCGCGAGCAGGCTTTTGCGGTCGCCGAACGCGTTCACCGCGCCGGGGCGCAGTTTTTTCGCGGAGGAGCATACAAGCCGCGCACCTCACCATATTCCTTTCAAGGATTGGGCGAAGACGGGCTGCGAATCATGGCGGATGTCCGCGACAAGTTTGGATTAAGGATTGTCACCGAAGCCGTCGACAATGAGTCGCTCGATCTTGTCGAGGAATATGCCGACATAATCCAGATCGGCGCTCGCAACATGCAGAATTTTTCTCTTCTGAAACGCGCAGGACGAGCCAGCAAGCCGGTCCTGCTGAAACGAGGAATGTCGGCCACGCTGGAAGAATTGTTAATGGCGGCTGAGTACGTGATGAGCGAAGGCAATTACAACGTGATTCTGTGCGAGCGTGGAGTCCGCACTTTTGCCGATCACACGCGAAATACCCTGGACCTCAGCCTGATTCCCGCGGTTCAGCGGTTGAGCCACTTGCCCATCATCGTGGATCCCAGTCACGGTACCGGAAAACGAAATAAAGTTACGCCGTTGTCGCGTGCCGCGGTTGCCGTGGGAGCGGATGGATTGATGGTCGAAGTTCATCATGATCCCGATAAAGCCCTTTCCGATGGCATCCAGTCGCTGTATCCCGAGCAATTCGATGAATTAATGGAGCAGATAAGGCAGATCGCGCCGGTCGTGGGAAGGACTGTGAACGTGGCTGGGGCTCGGGAGCCGGTGGTACAGCGAACCGCATCTAAGTAGCGGGGCATGGCCTCGGTCTTAGCGAAATTCACTCTTGGAGTATCTAATGAACTGCGCGATTCTGGATCGGTTGGAATGCGATTTTATCGATGCTAGCAGGAAGTCTCAAGAATCATGGAGCGATGAAGAACTAGTGAGCCTCGCGGCTGTGAAGGACCATCTGCGAGAGGGGCATGAAGGAAAACCGTGCCCTGATCCAGAGAACCTGATAAAACGATAGTCCGACCTTCGAGGTGATATGCGACCCGCGATTACTGTCATGCTCGGCGCTTGTACCTTTCTGGGATTGGCGCAACTATCTGAAGCGGGCGACAAGATCAAGATTGAAATTGTTGAAGCTACCACGACGATTCAAACTCTCAGTTCCGGTCAACCTCATTTCATGTTCGAGGCTAAGGCAATTCTGCCAGACGGCTCACATGCCGCCTTGATCTGCCTATCTGGCGACGATGGCTGCGCTGGAATCGCACCGCTGATCCCTGAGAAGTCTGCTCCACCGGATTGCACGACCTCTGGGCGCATTTCCACCTGCGTTGGTAGAAACCTTGGGATCTACCAGGCGAAGCGCATCAAGAATGACCTGGTGATATACGGTCCTAAGGGAAAGCTAAAGTATCAAATCGTAAGCTCTTGGTAGCCTTGTCGCTGGCTCACTTTTTCCGTGCCGAATTGATCTGTCGCCTGAAGAGTAATAATTTGTAATCATGCCTGTTAATCTTGCTTCTTCTGCGGGGCCGTTGCCATATTGAAGAAGCTTTTCCTCATTCTTGTCATGGTCTTCGCTGTTGCCGCCCTTGGCTGGTGGTATTTTCATCCACGCGCATTGCCGGATTACGGTCCTGCCTATCGCGAATACGCATACGTAACCAATGGCAAGAGCAGCAGCGTCACGGTAATCGACCTCCGCACGTTCGAACCTGCGAAGACGATTTCCGTAGGCACTGAACCGACTGGCATCGCCGCGAATAGCAAGAAGAATGAAATCTACGTAGTCAACACTGGTTCGAATAATGTCAGCGTCATCGATGCCGAGGGCAATCAAGTTGTCGCCACCATTGGGGTTCATGGGAAGCCTTTCTTCATCGATGTCTCTACAGACGGGAAGCGCGGATATGTAGCCAATTCGGGCTCCGCGAATGTTTCCGTGATTGATCTCGATGAGCGCCGCGTAATCGGCACGCTCCGTGTTGGAAAATCGCCCGAACTGGCAAGGGTTTCGCCGGACGGCGGCACTTTGGTGGTCAGCAATCGCGGGGACAATACAGTTTCAGAAATTGATACCGGGAAACTCGTGGTCCGCGCCACAGTTCCCGTGTGTCAGCAGCCCGAAGATATCGCCATTCTTCCCGACAACAGCAAAGCCTTCGTCGCATGCACAGGATCGGGGCAGGTGGCTTCCATCGATTTGAAGTCCGGTTCGCTTTTGTCGCTGCTCGACGTAGGCAAAACCCCTGTGCAGCTGGCCATGAAGCCCGACGGAGGCGAACTTATAGTCTCGAACTTCGATTCCTCAAATATCTCGATCATTGAGACCACAACCAACGAGATCAGCGGCAGCTACTTGATTGGAGAAAATCCAGCGCGGGGAGTTGTTACCGGGGACAATTCACGTCTGTACGTCAGCAATTTTGGTTCGGATGCAGTCGCCGTGTACGACATCGATCTTGGAAAATTAATTGCGGTGTTGACGGTCGGAAGCCATCCCGACGGACTTGCCCTATCCCAGAGCCAGAACTACTTGCTCGTACTAGATTCAGCGTCCGGGGACGTAACGGTAATCCAAAAACGACGGCCCACGAAATTGGAACCCACGGAATATTCCCTCCTAACAATGATTCCTGTTGGAGTGCAGCCTAACAACATCGTAGTAAAGTCATTCGTCCTCCCCACAAAGTAGCGTACGTAGGGACAGCCGCCCCCAGCGTCCATGCGAGCAAAGCTCGACCATTGCGGTGACTTCCGTAACTTGGAGAAGAATTGACAGGCAGAATACTCTTTACATTCCCCCCTCATCCTTGGAGGTCTGCCATGAGACGGTTTCTGATCGCCGTAATCCTGTCCCTCGCCTTTTGCTGGAATTGTGTAGCCCAGCAAGCCGCCACAAACACCGATGCTCCAGCCAGCAAAGAGGATGTGGAGCGATATCTACAAGCAATCAATTATCGCGACATGCTCAACAAGATGATCGACGTAATGTCCGGGCCTATGCACCAAATGGTGCACGAGCAATACATGAAAGATAAGGACAGGCTCCCGCCGGATTTCGAGGCGCAGACCAACCAGAGGGTAGACGCGATGATCAAGGACATGCCGTGGGATGACATGACTCAGGCAATGGTGCCCTCATACCAGAAGCATTTCACCAAAGGCGACATGGATACTCTCACTGCGTTTTACACCTCTCCCACCGGCGAGAAAGTTCTACGCGAGATGCCGGCAATCATGGCAGAGTCGATGCAGACGATGGTGCCAATCATGCAGAAGCACATGGAGGCGGTCAACCGCAGCGTCCAACAGCAGATCGCCGGAATGCTAAAGCAATCCCAGAAGACGCAGAGTCAAAGTCCCACAGTAAAGAACTAAACGCCCGCGTAGGACAGCCGCCCTCGGCTGTCCAGTCGAGCAAAGTTCGACCTCGGCACTATCTCTGTAACTTCGTCAGTCTCTTCGCCGCCTCATCCAACGTTTCATCTTTCTTGCAGAACGCGAACCGCACCTGCCGCGCCCCATCTTTGGGATCGCGATAAAAACTAGACCCCGGCACAGCCGAAACTCCGATTTCTTTCACTAAATACTTCGTAAACTCGAGATCGTTCGCGAAGCCAAACGCGTTGATGTCGGTCATGACATAGTAAGCGCCGCGGGGTCGAAAACACCGGAATCCGGCTTCCGTCAACGCGGGAATCAGCCGATCGCGCCGCTGGCGATATCCCTCCGCCAATGTTTGGTAGTAGCCCGCCGGCATAGCGAGCGCGACCGCCCCGGCTTCCTGAAAAGGGGCTGGAGCGCCAACCGTAAGAAAATCGTGAACTTTGCGAATCGCATTTGTAATCGCGGGAGGGGCCACGGTCCATCCCACTCGCCAACCAGTCACGCTGAATGTTTTCGACATCCCATTGATCGTCACCGTGCGCTCTTGCATCCCATCCAAAGTCGCAATCGAAATATGCTGCGTGCCGTCATAGAGAATGTGCTCGTAAATTTCATCGGTGATCGCGAGCACGTTAAATTCCACGCAAAGATCGCGAATCATTTCCAGCTCAGCACGAGAAAATACTTTGCCCGTAGGGTTATTCGGCGTATTAACAATGATCGCCTTAGTCTGCGAATGAAATGCGGCTCGCAGTTCGCGCTCATCAAAGGTCCACTCGCCATCCTCTGTATCAGGTGGGCGCAGTTTCACGAATCGCGGCTTCGCTCCCGAAAGAATCGAATCAGGGCCGTAGTTTTCGTAGAAGGGCTCAAAAATCACCACCTCGTCTCCCTGATTGCAGGTGGCGAGCAGCGTCGAAATCATAGCCTCGGTCGAGCCGCAGCAAACAGTGATTTGAGTCTCGGGATCAACTGAAATTTGCTGCCAATCCTGCATGTGCCGCGCAATCGCATTGCGGAGATTCTTCGATCCCCAGGTGATTGCATATTGATTGATGTCTTCAGCGATCGCCTCCTGCGCGGCCAGCTTGATTTCAGCCGGGGCAGGGAAGTCGGGGAAACCCTGCGCAAGATTGACCGCGCCATAAAGCGCCGCCTGCCGCGTCATGTCGCGAATGACGGACTCGGTGAAG
>JGI12635J15846_10004279_pt1 | contig 12319 bp, 11 predicted proteins | sample BlaSpr_A8_OM2_M2_FD_15846 | JGI IMG/M metagenome (IMG submission 15846) | reverse complement strand
AGTTTGTCGAAGGCGACGTACAGCACTGGTGGCTTCCGCCGGGCGGTCAGGGTATGCGCACGAGGATCAGCGACGACCGCAGCTGGCTCGCCTACGTCGCCACGCACTATGTCGGCGTGACCGGCGATGCCGCGGTGCTGGACGAGGTGCTGCCGTTCCTGTCGGGCCAGGCGATTGCCGACGGTGCCACTGATGCATTTTTTCAGCCGACCGAGTCTGACCAGAAAGGCAGCGTGTACGAGCACTGTGCCCGGGCGCTCGATTCCAGCCTGACCCGGGGCGTGCACGGTCTGCCGCTGATCGAAACCGGCGACTGGAACGACGGCATGAATGCCGTCGGCGAACAGGGCCGCGGCGAAAGTAGCTGGCTCGGCTGGTTTCTGCTGGCCACCATCACCGCATTCGCGCCATACGCAGAGCAGCGCGGCGAGACCGAACGCGCAAAATGCTGGCGCGACTACGCTGCCAGCATGCGCAATGCCTTGGAACAGGCGTGGGACGGCCAGTGGTACCGCCGCGGCTATTACGATGACGGCACCCCGCTCGGTTCGCACGAAAGCGAGGAATGCCGTATCGACACCATCGCACAATCGTGGAGCGTTATGGCCGGCGCTGCGAACCCGCAACATGCGGCGCAGGCGATGGCCTCGGTCGATCGCCTGTTGGTCGATCACCAGCACCAGATTGCGCGACTGTTCACCCCGCCGTTTGACCACAGCACGGAAAACCCCGGCTACATCAAGGGCTATCCGCCGGGCGTACGCGAAAACGGCGGCCAGTACACACACGGTGCAACCTGGTCGATCTTTGCCTGGGCGAGGCTCGGTGACGGCGATCGCGCCGGTGCGCTGTTCGACCTGCTCAACCCGACCCACCACTGCGACAGTGCCGAAGCGGTGACACGCTACAAGGTGGAACCGTACGTCTCCTGCGCGGACGTCTACTCAGTCGCACCGCACATCGGCCGCGGCGGCTGGACCTGGTACAGCGGCTCCGCCGCGTGGTTGTACCGCGCCGGTTTCGAAGCCGTGCTCGGCTTCCAGTTGTGCGGCGATCAACTGCGCATCGATCCGTGCATTCCGAAACACTGGCCCGGCTTCCAACTCACCTATCAGCATCGCGGTCAGCAACACGTCATTACCCGCTACGAGATCACGGTCGAAAATCCAGGCCATGTCTGTCACGGTCTAACTCGCGTGGAACTCGACGGCGAAGCACTCGCTGCCACGGACGCGATTGCCTTGGCGGATGACGGCCAAACCCACTCGCTGCGCGTCGTGCTCGGCTAGTCCCAGCCTTGCTCCCTGCCGTCAGCGCCGACGCGTACGTGATGCACTGAGCTTGCGGGTAAGCGTGTCGCGACGGTTGCGCAATCAGGCACTGCTTTCATATATTGCAAGCGAATGACGGCTTTGGGGGGATTGCTGATTGCTGCGCCGGCGCCGATTTGCCGAATGACCGGCCAAGGAGCCGCCATTCGTAGCGACTTCCTCGACCGTCTCTTCCTGGCCGAAGCGCTGCATTCTGGAAATGTTTCATCGCTTCATCCGTCGCAATGAATTTCGCATCCACCCATAACGCATGATCCGCCACTCCGTCCTGCATTCGGTGATACTGGTCACGGCTGACAGTGAAGACAGGTCATGCGACCGCGGGCTGCTCGACGATTGAAGCCGGATATGGCTACCCGCGCTTAGTCGGCTTTGCCAATGGCCTTGTCGCAGGCCCTGATGAGTGCAGGGACGATTTCGTACAGGTCGCCGACGATGCTGTAGTCGGCTTCGGCATGGATCGGAGCCTTGATGTCGTTGTTAATGGCGACGACGGTGCGCGCGCCCTTCATGCCTACAATATGTTCAATCTGGCCCGAGATCCCGCAGGCGATGTAGAGGTTGGGCTTGACAGTTTGGCCCGAAAGTCCGATACGTCTATCCACCGGCAGCCAGTCCACATCGCCGGTCAGCGGTCGCGATCCAGCCAGCACGCCACCCAATAGCTTGGCGAGCTTCTCCAGTTGTTGCAGGTCTTCCATATTCTTCACACCACGGCCGGCGGACACGATGATTTCCGCCTTGGTGATATCCACTTGACTTCGGGAGCGCTGATTCACACTCAAGATCTTGAGGCGTGGCGGAGGAACCTCGACGGACAGTTCTCGAGTACTGCCGCGCATCTCGGAGACTTGCTCCGCTCTGGAGAAACGCTTAGGCGCCACGGTGGCCATACGCGGTACGGCGCTGAGCAATTGCCGCGACACGAATCGCCCTCCGTAAATCCGACGGTCGACCCGCAAATTGCCCGCGTCGTCCAATTCCAGCGCAACGCAGTTGCTCGCACACGGGATCTGCAGTGTCTGCGCCACGCGTGCCGCTATCTCTGCGCCGGTACGCGTGGCCCCTACCAGCACGATGTCGGGGGCGGACGCGCGGATTGCTTCACACAGTCCGGCCGCAATTGACTCGTCCGAGGCGATCGCATCACCTAGCAGAGTATTCACAATCAAACCCTCGTCGGCGCCACGCGCCAAGCCGTCTTCGAGCAGGGCACGGGCGTTGCTGCCAACACCTGCAACGCTAAGGGATCGGTGCAAGCGCGACGCTAGGTCGCGCCCAATCGTCAGTAGTTCGCCAACCAGTTCGAGGTTCTCCGAGAAGAGCAGAACCCCACCCTTTTCGCTGTTTTGCTGTGCACTCATCAAAGCGTCACCTCTCCGTCGGCGCCCAGGCGGCGCAGCAAATCCATCACGATCTCGTCTGCGGACTCTCCCTTGATCACAACCTGCTTACGCGCGCTCGGCGGTGAAAATACGTCCAGCACTTCCACCGAGGGGAAGGCTCTGAGTTGCTCGATGTCAAGGCCGGTAAGCTCTGCCAGCGCCAGCTCGACCATTGGCTTGCGTCCCGCCCCCATGATCTGCAAGACCGTAGGCATTCTGGCGGTGTTGATCTCGGTGCCAACGGTAGCGATTGCTGGAATAGTTACCTCGACCGTCTCTGAGCGATCCTCAATGGCGCGCTCCGCACGCAGCACGCCATCCTGGAGGGTCAGGCCAGTGGCATAGGTGACAGCCGGCAGACTCAGTGCGGCCGCTAAGCGCGGGCCAACCTGCTGGTTGTATTCGTCAGCGGATGCCTCGCCACAGATCACAAGGTCCCATTGCGAGAGCGTTTCACGTGCGGCGATGGTGCGCGCCGCTGCGGCCAGCACCGTCGCTACGCGCAAAGGGTCGCGGGCCAGTCGCTCGCCGTCCTTGACCAGATAGACGGCAGCCACGCCCATGGCAAGGGCCTTGAGCACGACGTCCTTGGGCGGCACCTGGGAACAAAGACTCATCGCGATCACCCGACCTCTGTGCGCGGCGGCAAGCTGCAGCGCGGCCTCGATGGCATTCTCATCGAAAGTGCTGATGCGGAACGGTGCGCGCTTCAGGTCCGGCCGGCCAGTCGATGGCTCTGCCTGCAATTGGCTGGGATCCGGAACAAACTTGATACAGACAAGAATATTCAGAGCCGTAGAGGTGCCAACGGATGTCATGCGCGCTCCTTCTCCTAGCTGCCCAGCCGCTGATCGTCACTTACACCTGGCGGGACGACATGCGTGTTCTCGACGAGGGCTTCGGCGACGATCTCCGAGATGTCCCGTATCTGTATCTCTTTGTTGCCGGGAGTGGTCTGCGCGCCCTGTTCCAGCATCTTGATGCAGAAGGGACACTCAGCCACAACGGTTCGGGCGCCTACCTGTACCGCCTCGCGGATGCGGATAACGCCGGCCGGTTCCTTTTTTGGCGCGTCGTACCAATAGTTGGCCCCACCCGCGCCGCAACAGAAACTCTTCTCACGGTGACGCGGCATCTCAACGGTGTTAAGCCCGTATACCGCTTGCAGAACCTCGCGAGGTGCATCAAAAATCTGGTTGTAGCGCCCGACGTAGCAGGAGTCGTGAAGCGTCGCCACGGGCTGGGTGCCGGGTTTGAGGCGGACCCTGTTTTCCCGCAGCAGTTGTGCGATTAGCTCCGAGTGGTGATAGACCTCGAAGCACCCCCCGAAGCGCGGATACTCGTTCTTGAGCACATGGAAGCAGTGGGCGCAATGGCTCACGATGCGCTCCACCCCATGGCGCTTCAGCGTGTCGATGTTCTGCAACGCGAGTTGTTGGAACAGCCCCTCTTCGCCGAGGCGCCGCGCCGCGTCCCCGCTGCACGCCTCCTCTTCGCCGAGGAATGTGAACTCAATGCCGGCGGCCCGGAGGATTTTCACCGTGGCCTTGACGACGGCCGCGATGCGCGCGTCATAGTTGGCCGCGCATCCGGTCCAGTACAAATAACTCTTCGCTATGGAGCGCTTGCTTTCCTGCTGAGACGGCGGGCGGATGGATTCCAAGGCTCTCTGCTTTCTATTTCGCAGTTTCCGGAGGCGCTAGCTCTGCCGCCAGGCGCGAGCGGTTGGCTGGCGGCAAACCGTACGGATTGAAACTGCGCCCGAGGTTTCCTAGAAACTCGGTTTGCCGCTTGTCGATCTGCTGGCGCGTTACCAACTCCCGGCGGAACGGGACAATGTAGTCGACCGGCCGAATAAACACCGGGCATGCCTCTACGCAGGCGCCGCACGTCGTGCAAGCCCACAGCGCCCCGGCGGACACGGTGCCAGCATCGAGAAGATCGGTCTTCGTATCGCCCGCAAACTGCTTGGCGCGCAAGCTCTGCACCAGTTGCCGAGGCGACAGAGCCGTACCGCTAGCGACTGCCGGGCAAACGCTGTCGCAGCGCCCGCAATTCGTGCACGCCATGAGTGCGAAACGCTGTGCGTGACTCAGTTCGGCGAGCGTCGCCGCACCGACCTTCACATCGAAATTGCCGCTTGCCTCGATCTCCCGAAGATCGAAGGGCGTGTCCAACTCCAGTTTCGGGCGGCCTGGGTGCACCATCAGGTTCAACGGGGCGGTTATGGAATGGAGGAAGGCCGTATACGGCAGAGCGGCAATGATCGTGAATGCGACAAAGGCGTGTGTCCACCACAGGATCACGTAGATGAGCTCGCCCGTGTGACCGAGACCGACGGAACGCAGCGGACCCGCCACGACGTTTCCGACGAATGACCAAGGAGCCCAGGGCACGGGCCTAAGGGCAAGTCTCAAGCCCTCCAAAATGAAGCCAGTAAGCCCCATATACAGCAGGCCCACGATAAGCAGCACAAACTGCCACTGCATGCGCCGCTGGTCAGGACTTGTGCTGGGCAGCTTTATCAGCCGCCAGGTAAGTGCGGCAATCAGACTGACGACAAAAACGAGGCCTAACGCATCAAGCAGAGCCTCCAAATAGAGGTAAGGCGAGCCGACCAGTATTCGGGCGCCCAGCGGTCGGAACACGTCCCAGTCCAGGGCGACCACCGCAGTACCGAAGAACAGCGTCAGAAAGCCGTAGAAGATTCCCACGTGCGGCCAGCCGCGTGCTCGGTGCGCGACGCGTCGCTGCAAGAACCCGTACCACAGCAGGCGACGCAGTCCTCCGGTAACGCCGCCTGGCCCTGTAGTGACAAGTTGCACAAGCCCCGACGCTCGCAAGCGCAGGTAGAGACCGGCGCAGAAGGCGACCGCAAACGGCACGAACACGAGGTACAAGATCAGTTCGGAGCCTTGCGGCACAAGGCCGAAGGTTGGCCGGCTTGGCGTCAATGGCGTTCCTTCCGGGGCGGAACCATGTTTGCTGCCGGGCCTCGGCCGATAACGGCCGAGGCCGACAGCTGTGCGCAGTCCTAGTACTCAGACCTGCGATGGCGGCGTCACAACCGACCCGATTCCCTCCATGTCCTTGGTGAACTCAATGGCCTCGTTGTCCATGAAGGCGCGCGGGTTGAAATTCTTGTCCGCCATCACGCCCCAAATCTTACGCCGCTGCATGCCCATGTTGCCGGCGTCGTAGATCGGGAAACACAGCATGTCGCGCAGATACTTCTCAAGGGGATGGCTGCGCCGGTCATAACTGTTGACACCCATCACGCGCATGCAGTCATAGACAATCTGCGTGCCGACTTCACCGGGATAGATTTTGGCCATCGCCCCTAAGGCCTGATTTTCGCAGTCATGCAGGTCGGCGTAGTAGCCCGCTTTGTAGCAAAGATACCGACAGGCTTCGATGCGCATTGCGATATCCGTCAGCATGTACCCAACATTCTGGTGATAGATGATTGGATGCGTGCCTCCCGCGGTGTAAGTCTTGCACCAATCCAGCGTGTACTCGTAAGCAGCCCGCGCGGTTCCCACCGCTGCGATGCCTGCCACCGGGCCAGACCAGGTGAAGTCCTTGCTAATGATGAGATCGCCGTTGCCAACAGCGAACACGTTCTCTTCGGGAACACGCGCATCCTTGAACCGGATGTCACAGTTCTGATTGAGCCGCTGCCCCATCTTGTCGATCACCGGCTCATAGGTGACGCCGGGCGTGCCGCGCGGGACCAGTATCGCGGACAATCCACCCTTGCCGCCCTTGCCCGCGTCGCTGCGTATTTCGGACGATCGTGACGGGAGCCCTTTTCCTGCGCCACGTACAAGGGCAGCGATAAAGGGGACTTCGAGGCTGCCACGCGTATGGCATCCGTTGCGGTTGCCGACGCGGACGCCCAGCCCACCACCAACAGAAGCGTCCAAGTCAAGCGGCTGCACAAGCGTCGCGTCGCATGCAGGGGTGATGGCGTTTGTGTCTCAAAGTTGGCTTGCATAGGGGCCAAATGCACTCAAGGGTAGTTGTGCAGCCGCGGCTGCCGGTCCATCGCAGCGGGATACGGGGACGCATTCTGCAGTTATCTGTGAGCATTGCACACAACGCGGGGCGGCTAGGGCACGAATAGCGTGGGCCGGCACCAAGCGAGGTCGAACTTTGAGGTGTCTGCAGCTCAATGACTTGGCACGAGTTCGAGCGACGGTGAGATGTTGATCGAATGTCTCCTTGCGGAATGCAGGTCCCGGACGCCAGACGGGGCTAGTCAATGGGTTTCTCCCAAGCGGGCTGACGCTTTAAGGAGCCAGGCCAACTGCCGGATCTCGCCCCGTGGGCGGCTGTACACCCAGGAACGCGCCGAAACGCATTTAGTGTTTCCTGCCGGCTAACGCGCGCTTCGTAGCGCGCGTTAGCCGTGACAGCGAGTCTTTTGGTCCGGCCTCGAGCTCACGGCGCTGTGCGATCCGCGCGATTGCCCCGCGCCAATTCGTTGGGAAGCCAAAGTGACAGTGACAGTTGACGCGGCATTGGGTGTCGCTATCGGCACTGCAGCCGAGGTCTTCGCGGACTGCAATGTCCAGCGGTAACTGAACATTCAATCCGCGTGATGTGTTGCCCTTGTAGGTAACGTCTTCTTGATAATCTTTTACGCTGACGTGTCCCGTCTATGAGTCCCAGGTCAAGCGACCCCAACTTTGAATTTGCCGCCATGATGACTCATCTCCTGTTTCGACTTGCTCACGATCAAAACGAAACATTGCGGATTTCATTCGGGTCCGTCACCCTCGTCCGCGAGAGCGGTCTGTCGAGATATATCGGCTGGTGGCGGATACGTGATTTGCGTCCCCTCAACGTGGGCGAATGCCGTAAGAATATGCGGTTTGCGGCCTTTCGGCCCAATGATGTCTTCGACACGCATTCCTCGTACAAGCAATGCATCACCAATCAGCGAACGATGGCAGCGCCAGGGAACCGCTTCGGCGCACATTAGTGCACAACACTCAGTACTCGCCAGCTCCATGACCCTTTGAAGGTTATCGGCAAACTCCGTGGACTGCATGTAATCCGCATAGCCGCGAAAAGAGATGTTGTGCCAGCCACCGTTGGGCGAATCAACGCGCGCGTGGCGCAAGCCGCCGAGGCCTGGAATGTGGGTATACGAAATCTGTGCTGCGTCTAAAAAAGTGGGGAGTTCATCGCGATTGAATTGCGGATTATGGCGCGAGCGTGGCACGGTTCTCACGTCAAGGACGTGCACCACGTCATTGCTGCGAAGCAAATCGATGAACGTTTCGATCGGCCGATTTGAATGGCCAATCGTGAAGATGAGTGGTTTGTCCACGGCGTTTATCGGCGAGTCCGGTCGCATCATGACAAACCATTACCCGTGGTGCAGCAGAAGAGTGAAGAGAACAGCGCAATCTTCCATCCCTTTCAGTGCGTGGGATTCACGACCTGCCACACAAATCAGATCGCCCTGCCGCATCAGTTGACTGGCTCCCGCAACTGTAAACTCGACACTTCTCTCAAGACACTGAACAGTAAGTTCTCCTGGCACTTGATGTTCGGGAATCCCCTTGCCCGCAACAAGAAACATCCGGAAAACTTCAAGGTAGCTTGCCTTGAAATGGACAAACGTCAATCAACTCGCCCGACGATGCGTGATGGATAGCCATAGATGCTCCCGGAAAAGGAACAGAGTTCGTGTTGGTACGCCCCTCGGCACCGTGGGCAGGATGTGGATAGCGCGTCTGTGCGCTGTCGCACTCAGCTAGTCCGATGGCGACTCATGCAAAACCCTCAATCGCGTCTCTCGACCGTATGCCTGCCGCATGATCGATTCAGCCTCCATCACTGTGCGTTAGCGGGGCCTGTCGCTTTGCGCCAGCCTGCCTTGTAGCAAAGCGCGCTACGAGGTCACTGTTCCGTGTGATGTGCCAACACCTCCAGCGCATGACGGGCACGATCTTGCAGGGCACGATAGCTGCGTTCCCATTCCCCGTTTCGCGGCGTTGTGTTTGCGATTTGACGCATTTGCGCAGCGAGCGCAGCGATGTCGGCCTGCACGACCGCCAGTTGCTTACTTAGCTCATCATAGTCGGACGCGTAGACCAGTTCGACCTTGCGGTCCTGGCAAATACCGATACAGTCCTGTGGGCCATCAAGTTTTCCGCAGCCGATGCACTGCCATGCCTTCATGTACTCAATCATTGGATGCCAACTCCATATCTGACCGGCGCTCTTGTCGCCTCGACCATTGCCCCACGAATCAATAGACCCTACGGGCGCATTGTGGACGCCCGCCCGGGTCGTCATTGTTGTCGTTCATGACAAAATCATTCTCACGGCATGGGCATCTCGCGACGCCACCGACAATCTCCAGTATCTACCGTGCGAGCGTGACGCCGAGATGCAACTGCGCTTCGGCCTCAGCGCTGATCCGCGCCACGAGCTCAGCCGCGCTCTCCACGCTCTTGATCAGGTCGATGGCCTCACCCGCCCAGACTACCGCCGTGTCGTAGTCTCCCTCGCGGACTGCCGTCTGATAAGCAGCGCGTTCTGTCTCCAATGCAAGTGCCAGAACGCCCTCGCGGCCGTCCCATCGCTGCATGAAGCGGTTGTGAAGTGCACGGCCGGTATACTCCGGGGGCCACGGGTAACCGCGCACGATGTCGAACACGCGTGTGCGCCCAGTCTCGTTGCCGCGCGCAGCAACAATGCGCTGTTTCGCGCTGTCTTGACCGAGGGCCTCGGCGGAGGCGTAGAAACGCGTGCCGATCAACGCTCCCTGGGCACCCAGCATCAGCGACGCGGCCAGGCCGCGACCGTCGGCAATGCCACCGGCCGCGAGCACCGGAGTAGGCGATACAGCATCGACTATTGCCGGCACCAGAGGCAGTGTGGCTCGAGTGCCGCCGTGCCCCCCTGCCTCGGTTCCCTGGGCGACGATGATGTCGGCCCCCGCCTCGCGCGCCGCGCGCGCTTGCTCCACGTCTTGAACCTGGCAAATCAGCTTGCAGCCTGCTGCCTTGATAGCCGCAGAATGGGGCCGCGGATCGCCAAAAGAGAGCATAACAGCAGCGGGGCGGTAGCTGAGAGCCAGGTCAAACACGCTCCGGTCGATCGACCAGGTGATCAGCCCGACACCCCAGGGGCGATTGGTCTCTTCAGTCACGTGGGACAACTCCGTGCGCAGCCAGGCGAGGTCCCCGTAACCTCCGCCGACCAGTCCCAGCCCGCCGGAGTTGGACACCGTGGCGGCCAGATGCCCACCCGATACACCGCCCATAGGTCCAAGCACGATCGGATGCTTCAGTCCGAACATTTCAGTCAGTGCCGTCACGATCATTGTTCATGTCCTTGCATTTTGTTGCTGGTTTGGCTGCTTATGTTTGGGAGCCGTTCCGCAAAATATTTCGAGCGTATATCGGCAGTCGATTTCGAATCCGAAACTCGGAGCGAACAAGGGAATCTCGTTCAGCCCCGTTGCTTGCATGACCGCGCGGGTTGCATACCACCCGCATTCCTTTCACGAAATAGTCGAAGCTGCCGTGGGTATGTCCGTGTCCAGGATGACCACATCGGCGTCATTCTGCGGTATCTCCAATGCGCCGAGGCTCAGATGCAGGTCAGACAGGATATTCAATTTCATGTGGACGGGATTCTCTGTGGTGACACCGGCTCTGGTGCAAATTGATCGGCGACGCAAAGAGCGGCTTCTTGTTTGCTCGCTTCATTGCGCCGAGAGCACTGCATTCCAAACCGCAGGCGCACTGGCCTCTTTGATGCGCAGCTTGCCCAGATTGAACTGCCCCTTTCGAATGCGTCGCATCAGCTCGACGCCGGCGATGGTGATCGCTGCGTTGCTGAACACCTTGAAGCCAAGCATCGCGCCGATGCGAAGTTTCACGCCGCGATGATCTTGCTCGATCATGTTGTTCAAGTACTTCGAGGAGCGCAGCTTCGTGTCCTCGGGCAACAGGCCATCGGTCTTCATCTCACGCACGGCGCGGTGCGACGCTGCGTAGCCGTCCAGAGTTATCGACGTCGGCGCGCTCCTCTGGTTTTTGATCGCTTTGTTGAAGAAGGCCTTGGCTGCAGCGACATCTCGCTTGGGGCTGAGCCTGAAGTCCACGGTCTTGCCATCGCGATCGACCGCTCGGTCGTTGCAGGTCGTAGGCGCTGGAAACCACTGTGACGCGCACTGGCTTGCCGGCCAGCCCTCGGGCCGCGTTTTCGACGCCCCGGGCGATGCGCACGAAGAACGGATTGCCAAGGTCGGACAGCGACACGCCGACGCTCCGTAGTTCGCCTGCGCGACCGTCGGCAGATAAACACGCGGTGAACACGGCAAGTCCCCACCCGAGCACACGACATAAGACAGCGCGCACAGATACTCCCTTTCCGTTAAGCTCTCGTGCCCGCGTAGGCCAATTGCCTCCAGTGCCCTGAGTCGCCAAGGTGCTCACCGACCGGTAAGGCCGGCACCGTCTCTCACTATACCTGAACCGGTAATCTTCCCGGCGCAATGGCGCTGACCTCTGTTGACGCCAGCCTACGGCAGCACTTCGTTGCGAAAATTGTCGGGTATTCCCGCGACCAACCCGACGGCCCTCTCCCACCGCCGCCAATATATGAACGGAGCGCGAAATCTGGATCGCGAAGGGCCGCTCCTGGCCGAGAGCTCCAGTTTATCTTTAACTTTAACTGAAGCAGATGCTCGAAGAAGCAGCGCCGAGCACGCCAGCAGCGATTTCCTCTCCTACGATCCGTACGGGCTGATGTACCGCAAGGACGATCCGCAGTTCGCTCAGGCGGTCGAGCGGACGTTTCGCAGGCTCGCCGAGAGCCGAGAGCGCGTGTGGATCTAGCGACAGGTGGTTCCTCAAGCGTCTACCCTCGGGTGTCCGACTCAACCTCCCGTGGGGCCAAAAAACTCGAACGTTTTGAAAAGGCCTTAATTTTCGATCGCGGTCGTAGGCCCTGCGCACCTTTGTCCAGCGCCACGATGAGCCGTACAATTTCAGTCCTTGTTGTACGACGACGGACTGGAACATTGTATGGAGTGGCCACACATCTTGGCCTACATCACCGGAACGGTGGACCAGGAATTGCTGTTGCGCAATGAGTACCTGGCTACCGAGAACCGGATCTTGCGGGACCAGATCAAGGGGCGCTTGCTCCTGTCCGATTCCGAGAAGAAGACGCTGGCCGAGATCGGCTAGCGCTTGGGTCGGAAATCACTTGAGGATGTCGCGAACGCCGCGAAACCCGATACGATTCTGGGTTGGTACAGGAAGCTCGTCGCCCAGAAGTTCGATGGTTCCAAGCTCCGCCAGAGTCCAGGTAGACCTCGCATCGAAGCAGAAATCGAGCGACTCATCGTTTGCATGGCCAAGGAAAATCCCAGCTGGGGGTATGATCGGATCGTGGGGGCGCTGGCTAATCTCGGCCACGCGGTGTCAGACCAAACCGTGGGATACGTCCTGCGGCGTCATGGAATACGCCCTGCCCCGGAGCGGAAGCACACGACGACATGGGCAGCGTTCATTCGTGCGCACTTGGCGGTCCTCGCAGGAACCGACTTCTTCAGTGTGGAGGTCTTCA
>JGI12635J15846_10004274_pt1 | contig 12329 bp, 9 predicted proteins | sample BlaSpr_A8_OM2_M2_FD_15846 | JGI IMG/M metagenome (IMG submission 15846) | reverse complement strand
GCGAGCCATTGAGATTTGTCCGGAACGAAAGGGGAAGCTGTTGAAGAAGCGAGACAAGTCGAAAGCAAACCAGCAGGGGGCCAAGAGTCCGGATTCGCGCAGCCGGGCTGCGAAATTCTATCTGGGTATCCTCGGCTACTTGGCCCTGATCGCGTGGCTGCTCGCAATTTCAGTTTCCCGGGCAGAAGTAACGGCTCCGCTGAGGCTCGAAAGCACCATACCTCTGTCCGGTTTCACCGGCGACTTCGATCATTTTGCCGTGGATGAGAAAGGCAACAGGCTCTTTCTTGCCGGCGAAGATCACAAGACTGTCGAAGTATTTGACCTCAAAACCGGACACCGGTTGAAGAGCATTGCGGGCTTCGGCACGCCGCACAGCATTATTTATTTGCCGGAATCGGACCGCATCCTTGTGGCCGACGGCGACAAGGGCATGCTGCAGATTCTGCGCGGGTCGGATTATGCGGTTGTGGATCACGTCGATGGCTTGGCGGGCGCCGACTCCATGAAGCTCGACGACCCTTCGCAGATCTTATATGTCGTGACGGGCGGTAAAGACGTTCCTCTGGATTATTCATTCCTCGTGGCTATCGACCTGAAGACAAACAAGAAAGTGAGCGAGTTGCGAATTGAGAGCAATCACGTGGAAGCGTTTGCGCTCGAATCCTCCAGTTCGCGGCTGTTCGTGAACATCACGGACAAGCACGCCGTCGCTGTCATCGACCGCAAAGCCATGAAAGAAATCACCCGCTGGCCGATCGGATCACAAGCTGACAATTCACCGATGGCGTACGACGAGCCACATCNCCGGTTGCTCCTCGTGTGCCGCAAACCGGGCACTTTCCTGGTGATGGATTCGGATACCGGAAAAGTGGTCGCGCAGCTTGCAGCGGTTGAGCGCTCCGATGACATCGCGTTTGACGCGGCGAGCGGCAGGATCTACGTTCCGGGCGGCGAAGGATTTACGTCTGTGTTCGAACAGAAGTCCGCGGATCGGTATGAATTGCTCGCAAAGGTGAAAACCGAGCCCGGCGCGAAGACCTGCCTTCTCGTGCCGAGTCTTGCCCGTTTTTATGTTGCGGTTTCACCAGGTGAGACGAAGGCTCTGGCAAAGGTTCTGATTTATCACGTGCAGTAGTAACCGGGCCGAAGCGAAGAGAATGCAGGATTAAATTTTGCGGTTTGGAGACAACCACAGGGAAAATACGGAAAACCAGCCTTGAAGGAGATCGAGATGATCAATTTAATGAGGCACAAAAGGACGTCTATCGGGACCCGGGCACTCTCCGCGATGATGGGCTTGATTGTTGTTCTCATGATTGTGCCGTCGCCTCCTCTTGGCGCTCAAGAAGCTGGTGGCACCCTTGCCGGCACTGTGACGGACCCAAGCGGCGCTGCAGTTTCAAGCGCCAGCGTGAATATCAAGAATGTTGCAACCGGAGTCGAGCGCAATTCCACGACAAATGCCGACGGTGACTACACGGCGCCCAACCTGATTCCAGGCACGTACGAACTCACCATCACTTCGCCAGGATTTTCGACCGTCGTGGTCCAAGGGATCGGGCTATTGGCGGGCGAGAAGCGCGAAGTCAGCGTCACCATGAAGCTGGGACAGGTTTCGGACAAGGTGAGCGTCATCAGCTCGGAAATCTCTGACGTTCAATTGGCTTCTTCCGAAGTGCGCGGCGTGGTGGATTCTCACACAGTCAATGAGTTACCACTTAATGGGCGCGATTGGACCTCATTGACGCTTCTCGAGCCTGGTGTGGCACAAATCCGGACCCAAAAGGCACTTGGAGTGAGCAACGACCGACCGAATCGCGGACTTGGCACGGATGTGACTATCGGGGGCAATCGTCCCCAAGGAAACAATTACCGGCTGGACGGGGTGAGCATCAACGACTACAGTTCGGGCGCTCCTGGCAGCGTCACGGGCGGAGTGCTCGGCGTAGACGCGGTGCAGGAGTTTTCTGTTGTGACGAGCAATGCACCGGCGGACTACGGTAAGACTTCAGGAGGGGCAATCAACGCGGCGTCCCGCTCGGGCACAAACAAGTTTCATGGTTCCGCCTACGAATTCTTACGCAACAGCAAGCTCGACACTCGCAATTTCTTCGATACAGCGAAAGACGGTGCTGGCAATTTGATCGTCCCGCCCTTCAAACGCAACCAGTTCGGCGCCACTGCTGGCGGGCCGATCATTAAGGATCACACGTTCTTTTTTGCGGATTACGAAGGCCTGCGCCAGGGCCTTAGCCAGACCAATACCATCACTGTGCCATCACAGAACGCCCACAGTGGCATTCTCGTGGGGGGAAATGTCACAGTGAACCCCAAGGTGATTCCCTTCATAAACCTATTTCCCATTCCGAGTTCTCCTACAACCGGAGACACCGGAACCTTTAAGTTTATCGGTACGCAAGTCACCAAGGAGAATTTCGTCACCACGCGCATCGATCACAAGATCTCGGCCTCCGATAACCTTTTTGGAACGTATTTGTTTGACAGTGGAACTCAGCAGAATCCTGACGCTTACAACTTCAAAGAGATCGGAAACCAATCGAGAAGGCAGACCTTCGCTCTCGAAGAGTCTCACATTTTTGCGCCGACGCTTGTGAACACGGCGCGCTTCGGCTTCAATCGCGATGTGGTGATCGCCTTCACGACGCTGTCTGCTATTAACGCTGCTGCCTCCGATACGGCTCTCGGGTTCAATCCAGGCCTGCCCGTCGGAATCATCACCGTCGGTTCAGGCGTTACCCAGTTCTCCGGCGGCCTTGGAGCGATCTCCGCCTACCGCTTCCACTACAACTCATTCCAGGCATATGACGACGTCTTCTTGACTCGCAACAAGCATGCACTCAAGTTGGGATTCTATGCCGAGCGCATCCAGGCAAATCAATTCACTCAAGGAGCGAGTCCAAACGGCTTCTTTACGTTCGGTTCCTTGTCAAACTTCTTGCAGGACATACCCACTACTTTTCAAACGCTTCTTGGCACTTCCCGCACTCCGCGCGACCTTCGCCAAAGCGTCTTCGGCGGATATATTCAGGATGATTATAAGATTCGACCGCGGCTGACTTTGAACCTCGGTCTAAGATACGAAATGGCTACGGTTCCAACGGAGACGGCAGGGCAGCTCTCAACACTCATCAATTTCACCGATACGACGCCCCATCTTGGCTCGCCATACTATTCCAATCCGACGCTGAGGAACTTTGCTCCTCGCGTCGGGTTTGCCTGGGATCCCTTGGGAAACGGCAAGACCGCAATTCGCGGAGCATATGGCATTTACGATGTTCTCCCGCTGTCTTACCAGTTCCAACTCCTGACACTACTCTCAGCGCCTTTCACGGAAGGTGCTAGTACGCCCGTATCGGCCAATGATTTCCCCACCGGGGGCTTCGCAAAGGCAAGTCTGCCGACAAACTTGCGCAACGCGTATGTGGAGCAGCATCCACATCGTAGTTACGTCGAACAATGGACCTTAAACATTCAGCGCGAACTCTTCCGCAACTTTACCCTTATCGCAGGCTATGTAGGTTCACACGGAGTGCATCTGCCATTTCATGCGGATGAGATCAATGACATTCAGCCAACTCTCACCTCCGCCGGCTACCTGTGGCCCGGCCCTGGGGTGACCGGAACGCGCCTATTTTCCAACCTTGCCGGTCAGGTTAGTACAAACCAATGGTCTGCTGCTTCGACTTATCACGGCCTGAATTTGTCGGCCATCAAGCGCCTCAGCCACGGAGTTCAGTTCCAGGGTTCTTATACGTATTCAAAGAGCATTGATACCGGGTCATCGGGAATTGCAGGGGACACATTCGGTAATTCCGTGTCCAGCCTCCCGCTGTTCGATCCCCGCTTGAGGCGGGGTCTCTCCGACTTCGATGTGCGGCACGTCGGTGCAATCAATGCGATTTGGTTAGTTCCTAATCCTTCGAATTGGAGCGAAGTTCCAAAGTGGTTTGCCTCGGGCTGGCAGGTTGGCGGCATTTACACAATAACCAGCGGACTGCCGTTCACGGCGACGATCGGTGGCGATCCACTGGGTCTGCTGGGCGCAGACCTGTACGCTTTTCCGAACCGCGTGCCCGGATGCGATCCGGTGAATTCCAACTTCAAGGGCAATGGGCTGCACTATCTAAACCTGAATTGCTTCACGCTTCCAACTGCACCTTCGTCCATGGCTGCTTCATGCAAGCCATTCGCGGGGGCCGCGACAGCCGCGCCTGCAGGCCACGTCTATTGCGCAAATCTTCTCGGCAATTCCGGCCGCAACATTGTCCCCGGCCCGGGTCTCCAGGATTTCGATTTCTCCCTATTCAAGAACAACCCGATTCGCAAGATTTCTGAAACCTTCAACGTGCAGTTCCGCTGGGAGATTTTCAATATCTTCAATCATGCAAACTTCAATCCGCCGGCCCCCGGCGCGCGTCAAGTCTTTGCCGGATCAGGAGCGCTGAACAATGCCGGCATCCTGACAAGCCCAACGATTACAACCTCGCGGCAAATGCAATTCGCTCTGAAGATTATTTGGTAGCAGGGTTTCGCAAAGTTTCTGGGCACTAGTTCCTATTGGAAGGAGAAAGAAATGAAAGGCAACAATAGATCGATTCATCTTATGGCGCTCGCCATCTTCTTCGCGGCTGCTCCGTGCTGCTCAGCGCAGGCAGGCAAGAAAATGTACGCCCAAAAACTATTGGACGAAACGCTTGCGAAGCACAAGGACGTGGTGATCATGGCCATGCACGTCACTCCGCCGGGCAAGACCGACAATGTGATCATCGCTTCAAACATCGGGCGAATCGGCAAGAAAGCGGACGAAGACGACATGCGCGTAATCGAAACGGGCAAGCCGAACCTCGAAGTCAACAAGAAGGGCGACCACTTCGAAGTGGAGCTGGTGATGCAGGATCAGTCCGGCAAAACGATCGGCGCCGTAGGGATCGTGTTCATGTATGAGAAGGGCAAAGAAGCTGAGTTCCAAAAGAACGCCGAACAAATTCGCGATGAGATGAAGCAGAAAACACCAACGCTCGCGAAGCTTTTCGAACCGGCCAACTAACACGACGGCGCGACTTGGCTCTCCTCACGATCAAATCTGGCTTGCTTGAGCGGTTGCCTGTTTGGGAGATTGATCTGTATACACTCCAGCGGACCACGCGACGCCAGCCGTGCTCACGAATCATGGGAAAAAGCATGAAGGCGGTTTCTGAGAATAAAGGCATCCTATGACCGCGCCTTCTGAGCGGAATTCAAGAATTTGGTCGGTGATTCGCGTCTCCAGCGGAAATTTTCTGGAGATGTACGACTTCATGGTTTTTGGCTATTACGCCGCGGCCATCGGCAATGCCTTCTTTCCCAGCGGCAACCCTTTCCTCTCGCTCATGTTGTCGCTTATGACTTTCGGGGCGGGGTTTCTGATGCGGCCCCTGGGCGCTATCGTGCTCGGCGCATACACGGATCATCATGGCCGCCGCGCTGGCCTGATTCTCACTCTGACTCTCATGTCCGTGGGCATCTTTTCGATTGCGTGCACTCCGGGGTACGCGACGATCGGCTTGCTCGCTCCGCTGCTGGTGTTGATCGGCCGGCTCCTGCAGGGGTTTTCCGCGGGTATGGAGCTGGGCGGCGTCTCGGTTTATTTATCCGAAATCGCAACGCCGGGGCACAAAGGTTTCTACGTGAGTTGGCAATCGGGCAGCCAGCAAGTAGCGGTGATGTTCGCTGCTCTGGTGGGAGTCGTGCTCAGCTCCGTCCTTCCGCCGGAGAAAATGGCGGCGTGGGGATGGCGTGTCCCCCTTCTTCTCGGATGCGGGATTATTCCGTTTCTGTTTCGGCTTAGACGCTCTCTTCAGGAGACTGACGAGTTCGTCGCGCGCAAGCACCGGCCGACAACGTCGGAAATTTTCCGCTCGCTCACGGCCAACTGGGCGATCGTGCTTGTCGGAACGATGATGGTGACAATGACGACCGTATCCTTCTACATGATCACCGCCTACACTCCGACCTTCGGCAATTCCGTTCTGCATCTGGCCAACATCGACAGTTTGATCGTGACCTTGTGCGTGGGGGCCTCGAATCTCTTCTGGCTTCCGTTGATGGGAGCGCTCTCCGATAAAATCGGGCGGCGGCCCTTGTTATTCGTATTCACCGTATTAATGTTGGTTACAGCCTATCCGGCGATGCTTTGGCTGGTGCGCGAGCCCTCCTTCACGCGCCTGCTGACCGTCGAACTCTGGCTGTCTTTCATCTATGGGAGCTACAACGGTGCCATGGTTGTTTTCCTCACAGAGATCATGCCGGTCGATGTAAGAACCACGGGATTCGCGCTTGCCTATAGCCTTGCCACCGCTGTCTTCGGTGGGTTTACGCCGGCGATTAGCACTTATCTGATCCACTTCACGGGGAACCGCGCGATTCCCGGGCTGTGGTTGTCCTTTGCGGCCGCGTGCGGCCTTATCGCGGCGCTGCTTGCCAAACCTCAGCATGCCGCGGCGGAAACGGGTTAGAACGCAGGGTTCGCCAGGACGACGGGCCCAGGGCGGCGTTAGTCCCAGTGTCTTGGCAGACTGGAATTGAGGCGGGCAATTTTAAGTTGGCCCATGGCGCGCTCGCGGAGAAAGCATGAAATTGGCAGGGGCTTCGTTTCAGGATATCTTCTGTGGTTCTGAAGAACTGGCAAATTGCGGTGCAGGGGTTGTAGCATGGGGAACTCCCAGCAATGGGCGCCTCTCCGACCTTGGGCATCGCCTTGAAAGAAGGCTTCCACAATCCGGTTCTAGTCCACGCGTTCCTGGCGCTGGGAACAAGGTTCCAAAAACTTCGCGCCTCCACCGATTTCATCTGGAGAAGAACTGCTCTAGTCCTTCTCTGCCTTTCGACATGCGGCTGCCGCTTATGGAAAGCCAAGCCTGAGCCATCAATCGAATTCACCAGGGTTCCACCGTCAGCAGAGGGTGGTGCGGACAAGGTGGACATTATCGAAGGGCACGTAATCGGCGCCCGACCCGAACAGCAGATCATTTTGTATGCCAGGAGAGGAACGTGGTGGGTGCAACCGCTCGTCGGCGAGGCGTTCACAAGAATTCAAGCAGATTCTAAGTGGATAAACTCAACCCATTTGGCAACAGAATATGCCGCCCTCGTTGTCGAATCCGGATATCATCCGCCTATCCAATATGCGCTATAAAGCAGTCACCACCACCTATCTCGAAGTCTTAGAGGGCCAACGGTCGCTCTCTTCCGCTGTACTCACACTCGCGGAAGCGCGCGGCACCGAGTACCAGAGTCTGGTGCAGCTTTACAGGGCACTCGGTGGGGGCTGGCAGCGATATTCAGTGAATATTGCGCCCTCAGGGAAAGCTGATACAAATGTCTGCCGCCGCTGCAAACCAGCAAAATCTCAACACGGCCTCCGCGAGTGGATGGAGAGAGAAAAAGATTGATGGGAGCAGTGGCGTGGCAGTGAAATCTGGGCTTAAAGACCCTCTCATCAATGAAAAGAGGCTAAATGTCCACCTTGCACCCGCGGTTCGCGGCGCGAATCGAAGGCTCTCCAGAAACCATTTTTGGCCTGATTGCCGACATGCCGAATTACGGTCGCTGGCTGCCCGGTTCTGAAGCGTTTGGCGGGACGACGGAGGTATCGCCATATCCGGTCCGCTTCGGCACAACCTATCTCGACGCGGGACCGGCGGACCAGAGACTCGNCTCCGTCACGGGGTATGACCCTCCGAAGTACATCGCCTTTCGTCACACCATGCTGTTGAAGCGAGGCCCGCTTACCGCAAACATTGAAGTCCATATTCGTTACACGCTTGACCCAGTAGAACGCGCGACGTGCGTCATCCGCCATCTTGATCTCACGATCCAAGTACCCGGCCTACTGAAAGTGGCGGAGCCCTTCGTCGTATCCGCGTTCCGTAAGGAAAATGTGCGGATACNCGCGGAGCTGAAACGCTACGTCGAAGCGCATCCGATGAAACGCGATTTCGACCCATCTCTGCCAGAAATCGAGCGTCCATGCGAGAACGAAATGCGAAATTCTTAAGCCGACAATAGGCCGGGCGAATCCGAAAATAGTCTTTTAAACTGTCTTTCAATTCAAAGGAGGAATCAAATGACTCAGCCCAAATCAGCCACAAACGAAAACGAAATCTCCCGCGACCGCCTCGCGGAGCTGCTGAACGATGACCTTTCCCGCGAATATCAAGCCATCATCGCCTACGTAGTCTATTCCCAGGTGCTCAGCGGCGCCCAATACATGGACATCGCTGCCCAGCTCGAAATCCACGCCAAGCAGGAGCTCGATCATGCCCTGATCCTCTCGCGGCAAATCGACTATCTCGGCAAAATGCCAGCGGTCACTCCCAAACCAGTGCGCACATCGAAAAATCCGAAAGAGATGCTCCGGTACGATCTCGAGAATGAAAACGAAACGATTCGCAACTACCGCGATCGCATCCGGCAATGTGAAACGCTTGGAGAATACGCCATGGCGGAACAGATTCGACAGATCCTCATGCAGGAGCAGGACCATCAAATCGATTTAGCCACTGCCCTGGGCGAAGAAGTTCCAGACGTTAGCGGTGGTCCCAAAGGACGCACCCTGCGCAAGCGTCGCTAACGCTGCTCCCATCGGCCAGTAGGGCGACGCCCAGGAGGCAGCTTCTCGCGAAGACTGCTGGGTGGTGGTAATTCAGACTTACCATTTCAGTGACTCTCAGAAAACGGCCTGATTCTTTAAGGATGCAAATCTCGTCCGGCGCGGAGGAAGAATGGGAATCACCTGGCGATTGGCAATTCTCTCAATGTTTTTCTGTGCGTTCGCGACGCTGGCATTGCAGAACGGATCTCATCCACGCCCGGGCGCTAAGTTGGCTGTCGATCCTGACTAGACGGAGTTGAATTCAAACATGGAGAGGATGCATGCCGACATGGCCTTGGTAGAGTCATCCGGTAACAACGACGTTGATTTCATCAGACTGATGCTTCCGCACCACCAAGCGGCGATCGCCATGGCGAATAAGAACTGAGGAAGTGACTCGCTGGATGGTTCTGCAATTCGTTAGCGTTCCTCGGTTTAGCTTAGCTCCGGAATCGTGATTAAAACACTCTGCTGGCTGTTAACCGAAGGGTTGAAATCCTCTCACACCAAGCGGGCAAGACAGCAGTGGCGAGAACGCCGGAGCAGACTGAACTTCGCAACGCGTGACCATCGATTTGTCTTTGACCAGAATGATGTACGAGAAGTGCACAAGGTCCCCCCAGTTTTCCCCTCACCCACCTCATGACATCATTTTAAGCTGAGTGAATTCAATAGTTTCTTAATGGCACTCCTGCCTTTTTGAGTTCTTGCCTGCGTACAATGCAACGAAGCTATGGAGATTGAATGATTTGCAAAAACCGACCTCCTGCCTGCGAGAAATCCACAAGAGCTGTAACAAAAATCTATGGCTCTCTAAGTAGTGGAGAACAAATCAAATAGATTGGTCGGGGCGCCGAGATTTGAACTCGGGACCTCCTGCGCCCAAGCCAGCCGGGCTATCTCTTGGAAGTCCTTCCTTTTCAATCGCATTCTTGAAAATAAAAGGGTTATCACAAGATTTGGTAGTGGCAACGTGTACGAGTATGTGGCTCCGCATGCATGGAGTCCCCCCCAATTTCCCCCTCAGCGAAGATGAGGCGAAATATCTCCAAATGTTTCGTGCCTCTTAGCCGAAATCAAACCCTTCAGTTCTCTGCCTAATCGTCCACATTCGGTTCGAAACCGAATGCTCGGCCAACCTCGCAGGTAGGTAAAAGAGACGCATGGAGCATCGTCCTGCTCAAAGTCAAGAATTGATGTAGACGATTATTCGTGCCTAGATAGTTCAGTTAGGGGGTCTTGCCCTGCAACTTGAGTCGGCGAAGCAGCTGCGCGTTTGCGGCTACGATGATGGTTGACAGGCTCATCGCGATAGCTCCCACACTCATGGGAAGATCGAATCCCCAGTGGACGAAAAGGCCTCCAGCGACCGGGATGGCGACTAGGTTGTAAGCGGTTGCCCAAACGAGGTTTTGGATCATCTTTCTATAGGTAGCGCGTGAAAGTTCAATTGCCCCGACAACGTCGCGAAGATCGCTGCGCACAAGTACTATTCCAGCAGATTCAATCGCTACGTCAGTTCCTGCACCTATTGCGATTCCTACATCTGCGGTCGCCAACGCTGGTGCGTCGTTCACGCCGTCGCCAACCATTGCGACCTTCTTGCCTCCCCTCTGAAAGCGTTTCACGGCTGAGGCCTTGTCAGCGGGGAGAACCTCGGCAGCGACCTCATCGATTCCGATACGCCGGGCGACCGAATCGGCAACCATCTTCGAATCTCCGGTGATCATCGCGACCCGGATACCCAATCGATGAAGTTCGGTGATGGCTTTGCTGGATTCGGGCCGAATCTCATCTTCGACGGCGAAAGCTCCGAGTAGCCGGCCTTGAGCCACGGCATAGAGGACCGTCTTCCCATCTGATGCCCATGCGGTTGTCAGTTTTTCAACTTCTGGGGCGACCGATACCTTGCGTTCGCTCAACAGGCGCGGTCCGCCGATTTCGACACCTGTGCCTTCCACGAGCGCCTTCGCTCCTCGACCAGGCAACGCCTCGAAATTCGTGGCCGACAATTGGGTCACGCTTCGGCGCTTGGCTTCGGCGACGATTGCTTTAGCGAGTGGGTGTTCGGAGTTGGATTCGACAGCGGCAGCACGCGCAATCAGATCGTCCTCGGTAATGCCAGACCCAGCAGCGACTCCCGACACCGCCGGAGAACCTCGTGTCAGCGTTCCAGTCTTATCGAAAATTACCAGATCCAAGTTGCGGGCGCCTTCGAGTGCAAGTCTGTCCTTAACCAGGAGACCGTTTTGAGCGCCTAGTGACGTCGAGATTGCGATTACCAGCGGAATCGCCAATCCCAGTGCGTGCGGACAAGCGATGACGAGGACCGTTGCCGTTCGAATGAGGGCGTGTTCTTTGTCGCCGGAAAACCACCAGTAGGTAAATGTAATCGCGCCAGACACGACGGCCACGTAAAAAAGGATCGCGGCTGCCCGGTCGGCAAGAGCTTGCGTGCGAGAGCCTGAAGCCTGTGCAGTTGCGACGAGCCGCATGATTCCGGAGAGAGCGGTCTGGTCCCCAATCGCCGTAATGCTGACGCGAAGGCTTCCACCACTGGCAACTGTCCCCGCAACAACTTTTCCACCTGCCGCCTTCGAGACCGTTTTGGACTCGCCGGTGATCATCGACTCGTCCACATCGGCAGCGCCGTCAACGACTGTGCCATCTGCCGGTACACGTGCTCCGGGCCGGACAAGAACGATGTCGCCAACGCGCAACTCAGAGAGTGGGACGGATTCAGCGTCTGCGCCGATTACGCGTTCAGCCGTGTCCGGGAGCAGGGCGGCTAGTGCGTTTAGCGCGCCACGAGCCTGCGAGATCGCCCGCATTTCCAGCCAGTGGCCGAGGACCATGATCGTAATCAGTGATGCGAGTTCCCACCAAACGTCAATCTCGAAGAGGCCAAATGTCGCAGCGAGTGAAGTTCCGAACGCGACTACGATTGCCAAACTGATGAGAGTCATCATGCCGGGCTTGCGATCGGCAAGTTCGCCCCATGCCCCGCGGACAAAGACTAGGCCGCCATAAACGAAGACGACTGTTCCGAGGATGGCGGGGATAAACTTCGAGCTGGGGAAGGAAGGAGCCGTGTAACCAAGCCAGTGTTGTACGTCGGTTGACCAAAATACGACGGGAATTGTGAGGGCAAAACTCAACCAAAACTTGTCGCGAAACATCGCCACGGAGTGCTCGGCGTGACGGTCGTGACTCCCGTGCACGTCTGACATCTTCTGGTCGGCGTGTGCGTCGGACGCTCGTCCGTAATCTTTGTGTGTCATGTGGTCCATCTTCGCATTTCCTTTTTTCCTGCAGAACAAGGCTGAACTACAGGATGCTTTTAACGTCTACCTGCTCGCAGAGGTCGACAATTCCTGGTTTCGTGAGCATCAGTTGGCCTTTTCTGAGAAGACATCTCGTTAGCACCGCCTAAATGGCGGGACAGGAAATTCCGCCGTCTTTTTTCAGTCCTGTTCCGTGTCCGCCTTGATGCTCAGGGTACCTGCGCGCAATGCACGCTCCTTCATAAAAGCAAAGAAGACTGGAACGAGAATCAGAACGTGGATCGTTGAAGTGATCATGCCGCCGACCATTGGCGCAGCGATGGGTTTCATGACATCCGAACCGATTCCGCTTTCCCAGAGGATTGGGATCAAACTGGCGAGGACTGCCG
>JGI12635J15846_10004272_pt1 | contig 12331 bp, 8 predicted proteins | sample BlaSpr_A8_OM2_M2_FD_15846 | JGI IMG/M metagenome (IMG submission 15846) | reverse complement strand
GCAGGACTTGCGCCCCCACGATAGAGGGAACGTGCATGCGCAGGCCGGCGTTGACGAAGCGCACAAGGACGTTGTTGCTTGAGGCAGTGGTGGTGGAAAGCGTAAAAGTGGAGTTTGTTGGCGCCGTATTATCGAACGCTATTCCATTGACAAGGTAGTAGCGCGGATCGTAGTTCACCGCCGGGGGGTAGCAGGTTCCGAAATTCGAGGATTTTGCATTGCCGCATTGGTCTGGCTGGCCAGACCACACCTTGGTCTCACTGAAACCCGTTGTATTCACCGCAAGGTTCACCGCGTTGTTCTGCACCGGATCGATTTCACTGAGCAGCATTACCGCGTCCGCATCGTAGCTCACGCCGGGATAAGCCTGGGCCTGGGTTGAGCCACTAGCGGGAGTGGTTACAACCAGCACTCCGTAAAGACCCATGGGTCCCTGGATGGAGGGGTGCGTTCCCGACTCGATCAGGTACGTGCCGGGCTTGAGGCCCGTCCAATTCAACGCGTTTGTAGCCCCGGCCAAGACTGGGGTCCCGAACGACTGGACACGGTCTCCCTGGGAGGGCGGAGTAAACTGAGGACCTGTCGAATCGCCGGCGATGGGCCATGTCGCGCTTTGCGCGCCATGAGCGGGACTCGCCGTTGTCGTCCGCTGGAGAATATCACCCAGACCACCACCCAGCTGACCCACTATCATCAGAGAAGTCTCAGGCACGGCTGCCGGCAGGTTATTGGTCAAATTGATCGTCAAGTTGCCCGGAGGCACCGTAATCAACACCGGCGACCAGCCCGTTCCTGCGTTCGGGTTCGAGGCCGCGCAAGTGGCGGGCGCACCCGGAATGCCGGTACAAGTGTAGCCCCACATAGAAACTACCCTGCCATCAGGCAAGGTGATGCTCGTGCTTCCTGCCGTCAGGTTGACCGTCTGAGCGGAGGACTCACCCGCAGTCAGGAGGAGAGCTGTCGCCGCGAGAACCGCTGTCTTCAAGATCGTCTTGAGTGATGTGGATCGCATTGTTCTTTCTCCTCTGCCTTAAAACGATTCATCGATGGGGAATGCCTGGGGATCGACCAGCATCATCATGAGCATGCCGCCAGGGAAAATGTTGTTGGTGGTGATCTCGCGCTCGTTGTGCGAGTGCCACATAAAGGCGAAGCCAGCCTCGGAGCCGGGAGGGTTTGCGACCGTGCCGGAGGGCGGAGTAGTACCTGTCGGGCCGGTAGCGCGGATGGTCGCATCTGGCCCAAGATAGGGACTGCCGCCGTACCAGGCGCCATTGGTCAGGATGTTTGCGTCGGGCAGGGTAACGGGGCCGCCGCTTGCGACTTGTCCGAACGGTGCTTTCTCGAGCGCTTTGTTATGATCCGCGCACCATTCGTAGTAATTGGGGGCAAGCGGATCCGTCGTGTAGTACCCATTGGCGTCCGGTATACAGACGCTGGGGTCCCCGGGATAGCCGTGTCCGTAAACGTCCCAATTCAAACCTTTACCCGTCCAGTAGAAGATTCCGTCCATTGCCAAGCCGGGTGTCGTCGTGGTCGTGAACAGCAAAGGGCCGGCAAGTTTGCTCGGATCCGTTGAACTCACGATCAAGTTCCCGTCCCGCGCGAGAATGCGCACATGGTTTCCGTGCTCGTGGAAGGGATGCTGCCAGCGGCCCTGGCCGATGATCCGCAACAATACCAACTCGCCTGGATGCATGTGGGGATTGCCGTTGTACGGCTGGTGCGGATATTCAGCCGCATAATTTGGGTCCATGTCGTCTGGCATGGAGCGCCCGTTAATCATGTAATAGGCGGGATGATAATTTTCCGTCGCCACCGTGTTCATGCTGTTGGGACAAGTGATCCCGGGCCCAGAAGCGCAATTCGCGATTGCTTCGGCTTGCTGGTGAATCTTCGGGTCCATCTCGGAGAACTGGAAGAGATACTCTCGGTCGTAGCAGGTCGCTGGGTGGTCATAGGCAGCACCGGCAAGTCGGAAGTCGGTTTGGCCGTCGGGCAGGGTCCCCCCTGCAGCTCTGCAGCCGGCAGGCGTACTGGCAGGAATAACCACAATCGCCCCATAGAGGCCCATCTCCACCTGAAGGTCACCTTGCGTTCCGCTGTAATACGCACGCGTACCGGGCGTCGTGGCCGTAAAGGTGTAAGTTACCGAGCCACCGTGAGTCGCCTCCTGCGTCAGCAGGCCCGCTGACCCGCCGCTCGTCGTCACTTGAAAACCGGGGAACAAAATCGACGTATTGCCCGCCGCCGCGGGCAAGTGGTTCGTCAGCGTCACACTGACCGAGTCCCCTACTTGCACGATCAGTGTCGGTCCCGGTATCTGCATCGATGAGCAACTTGCGCCACTAATCGCAGCCGGCGCAAAGCCCGACGGCGTGACCAGACAGCCGTAGCCCCAGGAATAAACCATCGATCCATCGGGCTGGCTGATGAAATTGGCCTCCGCGCTCAGCGTGAAGGTGGGGGTGGGGCTGAGACCAGTGATGCCAGGCACCGCGGCGTGCGCCGGGGTGCCAACCAGCAGAGCCACCGCCGCCATCATCACCGGAATTAGCCGGGCTATCACGATCCGTGTTTTCGTATTCATTTGGCTCATCGCTGCTCTCCTAGTGACATGCCTTAACGGCATCAACCGAGTTGCAAATGTGGACTTCCGTCATCAGCCCGCCGAAGTTCTCGGCATCGTTCGACAGGTGGTCAAGATTCGGGGTATACAGATAGTAGGTATTTCCAGCGATATACTTCGGGTCGGTGGCATCCAATATCACATCGATGGACTCGCCACCAGCCAACGTGACCGAATTTGAGTCATAAGCCAGGTTGTTTCCCGCCAAGTCGCGCAGCAGGCGCGCATTGACGCCGATGACATGCATGGGAATCCCCAGCGATGCCAGCGTCTGATATTCCGTGACGTCCAGGTCGGAAATGCGCAGCAGAGCTTTTCCGCCTACCGGAATGTTAATGACGGTCGGTAAAGGTTGAGACGGACGGGCAACGCCGTCCACATCCTGCGTGTAAATTGCATTCGATACCCTCGGCTGTCCGACGAAGGCGGAATTCCCGGTGCTGGCACCAACGTCGACATAAGTGTCCGTCTTGACTGTGTCTGGGTAGCTACGTCCATTCAGCAAGAAATATTTGTCCTTCATGTCCACGAACTGTTCCGGGTTGAAGGTCATGCCAACAAAGTGGAAGCTCGGATCGAAGCCATGAATCTGAATGGGGTACTCGACGTCATAAGCTGTTGATCCATCGCCGTCGTTGTAGGCATACAGGGTGGGACTCCCGCTTTTATTGAGAGCGTGCGGGACGCTGTTCACAGGCGGCAGCGGACTTGAGCAGAGAATGTCGGTACCACACTTGGTCCGCAGATCGACCTGTTGGGCCTGAAGGCCGTCGTACAGGCTGATGCCGGAAACTCGGTTCTGGCGCGGTCGCACATAAAGCTGCCCGACCATGCCCATCTGCAAGTGTTCGGGAGGAGTGATGTGGCAGTGCCAGAAGTAAGTGCCCGCATCCGGCGCCAGGTAGTAATAGGTGAAGCTGCCGCCAATGTTGATCGCCACGGACGCATCGGGCACGCCGTCATAAAAGCTGGAGGCGTTGGGGTAGCCGTGGAAGTGGACGGTATGCTGCTCGAACAAGTCCGGCCGCATGATCATGCCCACGTTTGTAAGCGTCAGAAAAAATTCGTCGTCCTCGTCGATCGCCATCATGGGTGCCGGAATGTTCCCATTCATGACGCCTACATCCATGATCTGGCGTGGATCCACGTGTCCGGTGAGGCCAGTGGTACAGTAGTCTGGATGAGGATTCAGATTTGTCGGTTGGCAGAGCGGATCGGACGAGACCTCCGGGTCGGTAGTCAGTCCAACGGCACCGTTTGATGCGAAAGTACCAGCCGCAGCACCCGGGTCAAACGGGGTATTAAAAACCTTCGCGGGCTCAGTTCCCGGCAGTCCGCTCGCGATGTCATTCAAACCGGAGAGAGGACCAAAAGAAAAGATATAGGTCTGGGTGCCGTCACCCATTGTGGCGAGGCCGTCACCACCCGAAATCTGCTGGCACTTAATCGAGCCGCCGACTGGATTGGGGACGGCGGGCGTTGCTGCAGTTGAATGAAGGGGCGTGGTCGTCGGGCACTGGACCCGGAAAGACTGGGCGCTCGCTACACCCGTCACGAGCCCCCCTAGGAGTAATGAAACACCCATCTGGTGCAGCTTTCTCATGACCGTAAGTCCTCCTTGCTGGATGGCACACGCCACCAACTGCTTGATAGAGCGCGTTTGATTCAGTGTTCCACTGGACGAGTTCACGGAATTGGTCCTACTCTTTGTGACCAGCACTTTAATCCACGCAATATGGTCTTCTTTGCTTAGCAGCAATAATGGGCAAAGAAAAACTAAAAAAAGTTAGAACTGAAGGGTTGATGGAGAAGGTTAATTCACGCGGGTGGCATTGATCAGCAGACACCGGCAGGCACTTATTACGCCTATTTGAGGTAGAGACAAATGCACTCGGCAAGAAGGATGGGGCCGCGAAACAGCCTGCCGCGGCCGCGTAGCACTTAATATCCTTTGAGTTTTAATTGGGGGCTGGAGGTTTTTGGCCCTGCTGTATCTGTTTCCTCTGCTGGTACATGCTTTGCAACTGCTGGATCATTTGTTCTGATGTCCGGGCGGGCGATTTGCTCGAATCGGATCCTGGGGTCTCTGTTGCAGGCTGCAAATTGGTTGCCGACCGCTGCGGGTCGGTTGCGGCCGGCTGTAAATCCGTTGGCGCCGCTGGCGGACTTGCTGATGCCGCTTCTGACTCAGGTCGCGCTTCCGGCACGGCGGCATTCTCCTGCGCAGACACTTCGGGTGCGTTTGGGTTCGCCCGCGGAATTCTGCCATTCGCATTCCGCGCCGACTGTCCTGTTGAGGTTCCTGGAGCGGCTGTCGCCTTGCTACGTGGCGTCAACAATACGCTCCGGATCCCGTCCACGTCAGTATCAGACGCTTGAATAACGTAGTTGAGATCGGTATCGCTAAGAAGCTCGGCAAGTACCCTTCGCGCCGGTCCAGGTCCGAGCCGCACCCAGATACGTGCTTCGGAAGCACTGGCTGGGAGATTGATGTCTGCTCCCATGCACCTATGAACCTCCGACAAAATGTCCGAGAGTAATGAGCTCTCGGCAATGATCGTAAGCTGCCCGTCTTCGTAGGAAACCTGCAGCTGGCCCGGCGCTGTCTGTGCCGAAGTGGAAGGGTTCGGCGGCGACGGTGCATTTGCCTCCTGCGGCGCTATTGCTCTTCGGTAGCTTAAAGGTTCGGCTGAGAGTTTCAGTTTCCCCGCGGTCCCGGGAGGGGCCAAGATCGCAAGTGCGAGTGCACCTAGAATGGCGACTGACTTGGGAGTCCAAACAGGGTATGTGGCGCGGAGCGCTCTCCCGAGGGGAGCCTGCAAGCCATCGAAGATCCAGCCCATCGATTCGTCCAATCTAGGTCAGCAGCTTCTCTAACGACACGAATCATTCACTCCGGTCGCACGCACGCAGACGTCGGGGAGATCCACGCTTGAGATTGTGCCATTATCATATTCTTCCCACTCGGTCAACCCTTCATTATTCCGTCGAATATGCATGATCAGATTCCGCCCGCTGCTCACGACGATGTGACCCCGGAGGTAGGGTTCGTCGCAATCCCTTTTTCGTCAAAGCGCGTTGCCACTGATTCAGAGACATCCGAGTTTATGGCTGGCCGCTAGGCAAAACCGTCATCCCCCGGGCACGCGACGGCATCCACCGGCGCGGGGGCATTCGCGAAACTGAATTTGGCTGCATCCCCTGCTGGGCAGGCAGTTGGGCGAGCACTGGAGGTGGAAATAACTCCGGAGCTGAAGGCATGCCCAGATACTTGAGGTTGAATTGTGCCTTCGCGCTTTGCGTCGCGTTTCGTAGTTCTTGCTGCGTGTGCTCCCGGCGCAGAATGGCGTTGATCTCCTGCCGAGCGGCCTCCATTGAAATCGCCTGTTTTGATTCAAGCTTTAGAATGACGAATGTACCCATCAATTCCAGCACCTGCGATACATCGCCAGGCTTAAGATCAAAAACGACTTCCTCCTCAGGGCGGAGATTGTTCCTGCGCACCATGTTCAACTTCGTGGTTGGCGGCATGGCTTTAATCCCCAAATCCCTATACGCATCCTTTGCGAGCTGATCGAAATCCTCACCCGCGGCGGCGCGCACCCTCAGCTCGTCTGCCTTCGCCTTCCAAGCCGGCGCATCTTGAACAGTTGTCGTCGGGGCGGGCTTTGGTACGGAAAGACGCCGCACCTCACCCTGCTCGAAATTGGCTTGGTGATCGGTGTAGTATTTTTCAATTTCGGACGTCGAAACGTTCGCCGCTTGCGCCTCGATCCGTTGATACAGAGTGTTAGCCAGCACCTGCATGCGAACTATTTTCTGCTGTATCCGCAACTCATTGGCTACCGCAGGGTCCTTGTCGAGGTGGCGTCGCTCTCCTACTCCCGATGCTGCGAGTAGTCTGGCGTAGTTAATGGCAAATTGTCGTCGGGACATTGGCGAAGCGTCTGGTTCAAGCGCGCTGATCAGGCTATCCATCTGCGCCCGTGTTATTACGGTCTTGCAGCCAGCGGCTGTGCCTTTCCGTACTTGGTCGCAGACTCCGTCGAGTGTCACTACCGGTGTGTCAGGCGGCAAATCTGTGCTGTTTTGCAGTGGTAGTTCCAGCGGTCGTGTGGCCGGCTTGACTCTTCCCCGGCTGGGCAAATTGCTCCTTGGATTCTGAGCAGGTGTGCTCTCTTGCTTGCTTTGCGCCATTAGCGGCGCAGCGCAAATCAGGACACCGGTACACATCAGGATCGTGCGCGTGTGCATTTGATATGCTCTCCCACGATATCCAACACTCTATCGCTTCGCTCGTTTCAACAGCAGCCAAACGGCTCGTCTTCNGAGTGAAGCTTCATTCGCTCTCAGACAGCTCTATGAGAGCCTGAAGCTTNCAGACCGTCAAACCTTCCCGCCGCGTTCTCACAATGCCTCGCTGTTCCCAGTTGGAGAGCAATCGGCTCACGGTGAACAGAGTGGTTCCGGTCAACTGCGCCAACTCCTCGCGAGAAAGACTAATTTCGACCGCGCCATTCACGCACTGACCTACCTGCTGCAGCAACCGCGCGATTTGACTACTCAGTCGCGGAGCGACTTTCTCCGTGGAAACCTCGCGAAACCGTTCCTCTATCTCCTCTAATCGCAAGTCGAGAATGCGCGCTGAATTGCGTCTTAGCGTTGGAAATTGCTCCAAAATGGCTTCGAAGATGCCGGCGTCCCACACAAGCGCCGTAGAAGACCGCAGCGCTCGCGCCGTTGAGCAATGGTTGATACGTGCCCCTCCTCCCACCGCCCCGACTACATCGCGCGGCCCAACGAGCCTGAGGATTACTTCAGCACCGTTCAGGCCGACCTGCGTTATTTTCACGCAACCCGAAGTAAGCAGCATTATCTGCCGTATGGGATCGCCTTCGAAGTATATTGTCTGACGGCGCAGGAATTCCATGTCGTCAGCAGTGGAAACAATCTCCCGGCAGTCTGTCGGCGAGATGTTCGAGAACAGCGGAAACCCTCGAACCAACTCTGCTCTATGCCTGATTGCGTTTCCGTTGGCAAGGCTGGATCCTCCTACGCGCACCGCCATAGTTTGTGCCACGGGCTGCTGTCCAGGCATCGCTTTCACCCTCTGTCTTAACTGATTCGCGGTCGAACGATCGTGCTTTCGGGGCTTAAGGTTATTGCAAAACGGTTTCGCGCTTAGCCTCTCGCTAGTGAATGCTCAGCGCTGCGATCCCATGGTTCCGCAAAAACTCGCTTTTTAAAAGTTTAGCAAAGGGCCCGGGATTGCTTGCGGGTTCGGGCAATTCCCATTTCTGCACTTACGAAAAGCAATTGTCGGGCCATCCCTGCTCCCCGATGTAAGGCCTTCGTAAACTCATAATTTACAATGGACAACGGCGATTGGTCCGAGTTGCTCGTGGGACCACCTTGCAACAATTTGGTAAAGTTGGGTAATTCTTTTCATTGTTGTGCCACTCATCTCTCTGAGTTTGCCAGTCGGGTTGTTTACGACTGCGACCTCCGTGCTAGGTTGGAGGTCGCGTCTTCGGCGAGCGGAACAGCCACTCTCGGGTACAGGTGCTTGCACCAGTGATATCCGGTGAGTTGGGCGAGGGAGGCTGCGACGCCATGGAGGGGGCGGTCAGTGTGGTGTCGAAGGGGGCGCCGGTCTCCCGGACGTTTGTGGCACGCGCTTTTGCGCCGAGGGAGTTGCCGTGGCGGGGGGCGAGCTGGGCTTTGTCGGGGTTGGCTCCTTGTACCGGAGCCCCACTGAATTGCCAGTGCCTATGTCAATCAGCCGCAAATTTTCATCAGTGATCTCTTCTGCGCGCACGATATGTGGAGTGATGGCAAAGACGATTTCGGTTTCGGTCCGGTCTTTAGTCTCCTGGCCAAACAGGTACTTCAAGATGGGAATTTTTGCCAGCCACGGATAACCGCTTATTGACTGCGTTTCTGAATCTTCCAGAATGCCGCCCACCAGGTTAATCTCACCGTCTTCCAATCGCGTTTCGTGCTCGATGCGGCGCTGTCCAATAGTCGGTTGATTGATTCCGCCGATATTCTGAGTACTCGTAACCGATGAAATCTCCAAAACCATCTTCAGGGTGACCTCGTGGTCCGAGTGAACGTGCGGAGTGATGTCTATGTTCACCCCGACATCGAGATATTGAAACTGGGTATTTACCAGCGGGCTGATTCCCCCTCCACCTATCCCGGGCGAGAACGATCCTGTTGCAATCGGCACCCGATCGCCTATTTTCAATGTGGCCTTTTCGTTGTCAAGAACGCGAATTTCCGGGTTCTGAAGAACCTTGGTATGGCTGTCGGACATCAGAAAGGTGAACTGAGCGCTCGGAACTGGTATGGCGAAATTGCTTCCATTCAGCGAACCCAGTTTGACCGTACCTGGCGGCAGAGGGGAAGGTACTAAACTGACGGTGGTAGACGTTGGAACAGTTGTGCCCAGCGTGTTCACCCGACCGCGGCTCACTTGCATTACGGTGATGTCGATGATCACTTCAGCCTTCGGCTTGTCGAGGTCGGAGACCAATTTCTGTGCCAGCGCCATCTGGTCTGGCGTGCCTCGGAGCGTGATTGTGCTATGCGTGGGATTCACTTGAACCCGGCTGATGTCCAGAATTCCCTTAAGCGTGCTAACCACCTCCTGCAACTCGCCCGGCGTCGACGCGTTGCGAATATAAAAAGTCGTCATTACGTTCTCTTCGAACTCTTTGCGCTTACCTTCCGATGCCACCAAGATTGCGGTTGCCGATATGGGTCGCCAGAATGTCTTCGATTCTAGTGCGACCATCCCCAGTGCCTCGCGAAACATGACGTCGTTCAACTCGATACTGATGCGCTGCGGCTTGTAGTCTAAGTCAAACAATACGTTGACTCCGGCCAGCTTCCCTATCGTCTTGTATACGTTGTCGGCCGTAGTCGTCATGCGCAATGTAATGGGAGTGTTGGTGACGGGCTCCAGTTCGACTGGCCCCTCGGCTTCTCGTGCCATTTTAGTCAGCCGAGACTCCGGCTTCGCGGCCGCACCTCCCGGCTCCTGGGCTTGCTTTCTAAGCATGGCAGCAGTGCGTCGCAGCTCCTGTTGAGCGGCGAAATTGGAGCTGTCAATCTCCACAGCGCGCTGAAATTCTGCAAGTGATTCCTGGAATTTAGAATTGTCGCGAAGGAGCTGGCCACTCCGCACATGCTCTTCCGCAGCATAGGCGCGCGATCGCAAGTAAGCTGCTGTGTATCTCGCATCTTTGGGCTTCAGCGTGTACGCCTGTTTGTACGATTCAAAAGCGGCATCGTACTGTTTCTGTCCCTCGGCACGCACACCACGCTTATACGCGCTGTTTGCCTGGTCTGGATAGATTGGCGGGCTGATCGCCAAAATCATGATCGACGCCAGGATAACTCGCAGGTGCATCATATTATCGCTGCTTCGTTGCAATTTGACGTCCATCCGGCCTACGGGCGAGTTACCGCAACTTATTGACCTTAGTTCTAGCAGGGACAGCATCCGCCGGGCTCGAGAGGGAAGCATAGAACTAAGCTGCCGGCTCTCTTGTGGCACGGCGCCTCTGGTTATAACTCATAGTTCCGGCTTGCCTGTTTGATCTAGAGCAAAGACGAGCTCCCATTTCTTAGGCATCTGCCCGGGATAAGCGTGTGTTTTTCTCACCCAGAAGCTTAAGGCTGTTGTTGCGGAGTCTTATTACAGGTGCGATTTGAGTATTTGACCAGCCTCAGGCGGGGCCGGCAAGTCGAGCGGATTGGCATTCGAATTCTGGTCCACCCTGATATTTCTGGCAGGACGAATTTGCGAGCGCCGCTGCGCAACCTTCTTGCGATTGAAATCGCCTATGATTCGCGCAACAAAGGCTTGAGTTTCCGGATAGGGAGGCATGCCTTGATACTGCTGCACGCGTTCTGGTCCGGCGTTATAAGCTGCCAGGGCTTTCACAAGGTCATTGTGATAGCTTGACAGCAGTTCCCGTAAGTAGCGCGTTCCACCTTCTACGTTGGAGGCTGGATCCATCGCGTTCAGTACTCCCAACTGGCCGGCGGTCTGGGGCATCAGTTGCATCAGCCCTTGTGCTCCCTTGGGGGAGATCGCATTCGGATTGAATCCGCTCTCGGCCCTGATCACACTGTTGATCAAATCCGGATCGATGTTGTTTTGGTTACCGGCGGCTCTGACCAGTTGGTCAAGGGTCTGGGGAGGCGTGACGGGAAGCGCCTGCAGTGATGGGGAATCTTCCGTTTCGAAGCCGGCGACATCTGCTGTAAGAACATCCACGTAGTTGTCTTGTGACTTCTCCAGATACAGGCGAGTCTGGGATCCTCGCAGCTCGCGATGCTGATGCCGGATGGAGAAGCCGTTGCGCAGCATTGCGACTTCGGCGCAGGAACCTGCGACGCAGGCCAGGGCGAGCAATGCCGCGGCGATCCCGAATTTGTGGCCAAGCTTCACGTCAAAAAGATTCTCGCCCGTCACTAGCTACGCCGCTGTGAAAACCCACGAAGTCCAGCCTCAACGCACTTGAGCAGATTGTCTTTGCGCTAGCGCAAATTCACCTACGATGCCGTGAGTAATTACGAGCAATTTGACGTCCGCAATATTTGAAGCCGGCCAAAGTGCACGCCTGCGGTCACGGGTCCGCTCGAGGGGATATTCCGCACGATATGCACGACACGCCCCGTACAACGCCACTCGATTTTCGGTACGCCGCTAGTCTCTTCCGGTATTTTCAAATGCAACTCGAGCTCCATTCCTACTCGGAGAGCCACTTCCGTTTTTAGCAAGACTCCTCGTTCAGAGAGATCCACAGATTCCGCTGTCTCTTCTGGGCCGAAAGACTGACAGACGCGTAAACGCAGAGGAATTCTCAAGCTGAGGCGGCGAGTCAAACGGCGTTCAGGTTCGGTGGACTTCATAAGGCCACGTCCGGTCGGTAAAGTGATTGGGCGTGGCTGAATTACTATGCCTATAGACACTTGTCTTTGCTCCTCGTCACATTTTTTGCTTTGTGTTCCTATTTCTTCGACGTCGTGCGGCAACCGCTGTTGGGAGTTGGCCGGAATTGTGCCTGCGGTCATTCGCCGACAGATCGGCCACGCGGGTGCTGCGATGACGAGACTCTATTCAGGTGAAATTCCAATCGAACAAGTCCAAGCCGCGCTTTCCCCGAAGAATCGGAGCAAGCTGGTTCAATTGGAAAATATGGGAAATGAGGTAGCGGCGTAACTGCTTGAAAAGAATGGAGCGGCCTATCGGAATCGAACCGACACCTGAACCTTGGCATTTCTGAAAGGAACGGAGTGTCAACAACTTACGAGGCACTTTCAGGAACAGCTCAAAGTTCTCCAGTTAGGAATTGGGCGCGGCCGTATCCGAAAGACCAGTCTTCATCAGCATTCTGAGTAATTGAAACAACGACGTCCGACGCCTTCACCCCACAACGCTGAACCAGCTCCTGGCACAGCAGCTCGTAGAAATTCTGTTTTTCGAACCGACTTCGCGGACGGGTCGTCACTTGCACCATGACGATGCGTTCGGTGCGCGGAATGCCCAGTCCTGTGTCCTCAATTCTCATTTCTGCCGCAGGGTGTTCATACACGATCTGGTAGCGGTCACGTTCAGGTACTTTGAACGCGGCAAGCATCGCGCAGTGGATTGCATCGAGCAATTCCTTCAACTCTGCTTCGCTG
>JGI12635J15846_10004265_pt1 | contig 12343 bp, 7 predicted proteins | sample BlaSpr_A8_OM2_M2_FD_15846 | JGI IMG/M metagenome (IMG submission 15846) | reverse complement strand
GAGCCCGGTCGAAATCAAGTCCGACAGCGGCTCGCCCAGTCCGGGCCAATAAACGCAGGGCTGGGTGGTGCCGCGCGGCGTAACTCGTATCGTGCTAACCCCACATCCTCCTCCGAGCCGCGGAAGGCCTGACATCGCTCGCACCAGTGGCTCGCCAATAGCGATCACGTCCGTTTGCGCAAAGAGACTCCCGAACCCCTCCCAATACTCTTCGTAAGACAACGCATAGAGGTCGGAGCGCACCGCCTGATACACATTCACGCGTAGAGGAGCGCCAAACTTTTTCGCAACTCGCGCCACCTCCGCCAGACGCAAGTAGTTCGACTTCATCATGACCGCGATGATGGTTATGGGCACGCCGAGTCTTACGCAGCGCTCCGCCTGCTGACGGATCAGCTCCCAATTTCCGTTTCCGCGCTGCGCATCCTGTTCCGCTTGCGTCGGGTAATCAAGAGAAAACTCGATGTCGTGAAAGGCGCGCAATTCGTCGTCTTCCAAAACAGCAACACTGTGGCCGTTGGAAGTGATGGTGAGTTTGATCGATTGTGCGCGCAGATAGGCCAGCATCGCCTTGAACTCTGGATGCATGCCGTTCTCGCCCGTGCCCAGATTCACCGAACGGATCGGCAGTCGTTCTATAACGGACTTCACCTGATCCAAGGAGAGGCGGTCAGTGCGGGTTGGATCCCGGTAGCAGAAGGAGCAAGCGAGGTTGCATTCATTAGTGAGCCCGAGCCCAAGCGCAATAGTGGCATCAGGCGCACTCGCGCCAGATGCGATGGATGAAGATGAAGATTTGCCGGCGACATTATTCATGGACCAATCTCAACCTACCATCAAGGCATCAACCCGACCGCGCGAAGCACTGTGTATAGCGCGCGACTGCGGCATACTCCGGACGGCCGCCCAGCTTGCGCTCCAGTTCAAAAATTCGCTCATACTCGGCGCTGCGAGAAATCCGCGACCCCAAGTAATCCGCTAGAACGCGTACACCGCGCTCCGCAATGACTCCCAGAGACGCTGCTTTCAGCATGGCTCCCAGGCTATCTGGAGTAAATAGCCGCACCCGGCCTCCATACAAAGACTCTTGTCCCCACTCAGCCGTGAGATTGTTTTCCGCAGCCGCCAAATCACCTTGTTGGATAGCAGCCTTAAATACTTCGCCTGCCCGGTTTCGCACAAGAATTGAAAGTATCGCCGATGAATCGCGCAACGCGCGAGCCGCGCCGCGCAACACAGCATCCGGGTCGTCGAGATTTTCCAGCACGTTGTGGCACAGAATTAAATCGAACGATGCAGCGTGAAACAAGTTCGTTAACTGAGTAGCATCCCCATGTTGCAGAACGACCTTCTTCGCGACGCCTGCTTCTTCCACTTTGCGTTTCGCGATATCCAGCATCGCCGGAGACGAATCCAGCAGCGTAACGTGCATGCCAAGTCGCGCCAGGCGAATCGCCGTCGCTCCCGTGCCGCACCCGACATCCAGCGCGCGTAGCGAGTCTTTTGTCCGAGAGTCGCTGGCGTGAGAGTCGTTCCCCTGAAGCGGCAGAAAATCCCGCAGATTGGCAAAGCTCAAGTCGGAGCGCAACCGGCCCTCGGGCGTCTCCAGGTAAGCGGCATACTTATCTGCACGGTCTTGAAAGCGCTCGCTGTCCGTGTTGGCGGTCATCTTCATGCAACACTCAGATTAAACTTTTTACTACTAACATGTGAAACGCCGGCTTATAATTACAGATAACAACAGAACATAGTTGCGACGCGCGACTTATTCATCACTTATTAAATCCGCGCCAGTCGTGACTTATCCGGCAGAGGCAGAAAAGGATGCGATCCCACTAATTAACGAGTAACCGGTGCAGAATCAAGACTTTGCTTGTAACTCTATTCTTTTGAAGACTTTGGCGCAGTCGCGAATGCTAAGTCGATGATTCTAATATACCGAGGTAAGGGGAGGGGTACCCTATACCAATAGCACTTATCCCGCGCGGCGCGCCTGGACCTGTTGATGCGAAGCACCAACAAACTCCCGCACCAATGCGGCGATCTCGGCCGCTGCCGTGTCTAATGCGAAATGCCCGGAATCGAGAACGTGAACTTCAGCCTTCGGAACGTCCTTGCGGTAGCGTTCCGGTTCGCCGGGATCGAACGACAGATCATACTTGCCCCAGATGACCAGCAGACGCGGCTGCTTCTCGCGCATCCATGCTTGCCACTTCGGGTAGGCGTCCACGTTGGTTCGATAGTCGTAAAACAAATCACTTTGAATGTCGGCTTGGCCGGGCTGATTGAGGAAATAAAATTCGTCGGTCCAGAGACCCGGGTCATAACGTTCCTCGTTGGGGTCGTTTCCCAGATGGCGCGTTCGCGTCGTAGCAAGTGACAGAAGATTTGTGCGCAGCGCGCTTTCGTTGGCAGAGCGATCGGCCCAAAAGGCTCGCCGCGTTTTCCAGTTTGCACCCAGGCCTTCGTTGTGCGCTACCGCGTCCTGAACAATCAGCGCCTCGATGCGATCGGGATGAACCAGGGCCATCCGAAAACCCACGGGTCCGCCGTAATCCTGCATATAAAGTGTGTAGCGCGAAAGCCCGAGCGCCTCGGTGAAATGATTCATGATCTCGGCGTAGTGATCAAACGTATACGCGAACTTTTTCGGATCCGGCCAGTCGCTGTGTCCGAAGCCGGGGTAATCGGGCGCGATCATGTGATAACGATCGGAGAGCCGCGCAAAGAGTGGCTCGAACATCCGCGAAGACGAAGGAAGCCCATGCAGCAGGAGAAGCGTTGGCCCGTCTTTCGGGCCGGCCTCTCTGTAGAAGATGGAGAGGCCATCGATCTGTATCGAGCGATAGAAAGTGGGATGAGTCACGGGACGCTCCTTTCCGTTGGCTTGGGCAAACACTTCAAATGAAGCAAGCATTACGCAGATCGCCGTCAGGACGGCGCGAGAAACCTGCAAGCATCCGGTCCGAGGGCGTGATGTGAAAAGACTCATCGCTTACCTCCGCTTATGCAAGCTCGTCGAACGAGTGCTCGCAGTGTCTCTCGACAACAGTCGCATTAGCAATCATTTTGTCAAGAATGCTATCTCCTGCGATGCCTCGCGGATTCTCGCCGCGTATCGCCTCGGATAGGAACAAGGATAAAACCAACCCTGGCGCCAGGAAAAGGAATCCAGGCTCCAGCCTAGGGCGATATGGCGTCAATATATTAGAAAGTTATGCGACCAGCAACGCGTGGCAGATGATGAGTGCGACCGAGAGCCATAGGTTGTTTTTTGCCGAAGACCGTGCCTGCACAAGCTACTTTGCTGAATTTTTTTTGTGCTGACGAAGAAATTCCTCCACCCGGGCTGGATCGCGGAATGCCTCCGTGCCGCCACATCTGGTTGTGGAGAGAGCTCCGCAAACATTTCCATAAGCGAGGCAATCCGCCACAGCCGCCCCGCTTAGAAATTGATGGAGGTATCCGGCGTCGAAACTGTCGCCTGCTCCAACCGGATCGACCACCTCTACCGGCACTGCGGGCGCGCTGAACCGCTGGCCACCCTGAGTTGCAACGGCTCCGCTGCCACCTCTCTTCACAACAACGGTGTCTACCTTTTCAGCGAGCCAGGTCAGAGCAGTCTCTAAATCGTCAGCGTGGGACATCCTCATCGCTTCACGCTCGTTCAACAGTAAGACATCTATGTGCGGCAGCGTATTTTCAAGATCGCCGCTCCATCGGTCATCTGGATCGTCGTTGGGATCGAGCGAGGTGGTTAAGCCTGCCGACTTCATCCGCCGGAAGAGTTCTGGTACGTCCGCTAAAAGTCCACGCTGCAAGAACAACGATGACATGTGAAAGTGGCGCGAGGATGCAAGATAGGAAATGTCGAGATCTTCAAAGCGCAGCTCAGCGATCGTGCCGGGGTAGGTGAGAATGTGGCGCTGAGCTCCGTGAGGCAAAATCACGGTTACACCTGACTCCCCACCTTGCACGATAGACGTCAGGTTAACCCCGCGTTCACGCAAGCGCTCCACCGCGAGTGCTCCAAAAGAATCGCTGCCGACTTTGGTGACAAATCCGACGCGACTTCCGAGGGCGGCGAGATTATGGGCCAAAATGGCCGACGAACTGCCCAGAGTGATCGCGAAACCTGTAGCCAAAAGTTCGCGCTCCATCGGCATTCTCTCAGGCAACCCGTAGAGGATCAGATCGAGATTGATCTCCCCGGCGATAGTGATATCGAGCTTGGACATTGGAAGTGTTACTGCTGCTGTCCGACTACACGCTTGGTGTTACGAAACTTCTCCCTCGCTTCTCAGAGTTCAACCACGCGTGTTAGATTCCTCGGTGAGTCTGGATTGAGACCCTTCTTCAGCCCGTAATAGACGCCGTACAGTTGCCCGGCGATGGCGAAAGCTGCGAGGCGCGCGTATTCGGGAGATTGGAGGCCGAGTTCAATAGCGAAGTCGGACGCAAAGCGCGCTCCTTTGTCGATACGATTTGCGATGGCCAACGTGGTCGCGCCGAGAGCTTTCATCTCTTCGAGTAACTCCAGTTCCGCATCGTAGGAGGTTTCCGAAAGCAGAAATGTGATCAAGGTTTCTGGCGCTGCAATGGATTTCGGGCCATGACGGAACTCCAGAGAATGAAATACCTGCGCATAGGAACACGATGATTCCGTCACCTTCAACATGCACTCGGAGGCGATACCGAATAGCGGCCCTTGCGCCAGAAAAACAAAATCTGAAAAAGTACGCGCATTCGCAAATCGGCGGAGGCCTTCCGCCATATCCTTCAGCAGAGGATTGACTTGCGCTGGTAACGCGAACAGTGCGCTGCCGAAGGCATCGTTGCCCGAAACTCTTGCCGCTAGGTATTGAAGGGCTAACAACATAGAAGTAAAAGATCGCGTCATGACCGTGCTTTGCTCGTCAGCATCGAGAAGTTTCAAGGTCACGCTGCATGAGGACTCGAGTGGCTGTCCCTCGGTGCATGTAATGGCGATGGTACGGAGATTAAAATTCTTCTCCAACATTTGCGCGGCGCGGATTGCCTCCGACGTGCGACCGGAGCGCGAAATCACCACCGGAACGTAGTGCCGTCCTGCATGCAAGGTAAGCTCGGAGTACATCAGTAGGTCGGAAGCCGGTACGGCCCGCGCGGGCAGGTTGAGATGATTAAAAGTCGATGCAGCCGCGAGCGCCAAATAGTAACTGGTTCCGCAACCTATGAAGATCCACTCATCGCCAGCCTTAGCCATTTGAATGGCTCCACGAAGTTCCTCACTCGTGGCGAGCTTTCGGAGACAAGTGCTCCAACACTCTGGCTGTGAAAAGATCTCGCTCAGTGTGTTCTGCCCGTGCTCTACGATTTCTGACGATTTCATTGAGTCGTTACCGTTCAAACTAGTGTGACCTTAACTCCTGCGTCTTTCAGGGCCTGAAAATCTGACTTGGGAATAAGCTTGTCGGTAATTACTTCGTGGACCATATTGACCGGCATAATGTTGCACAAGCTGCGACGCCCGAATTTACTTGAATCGCAGACTACGATCGTTCTTCGGGAAATTTCCACCATTGCCCGATTCACTTCTGACTCCAGCAAATTGGGCGTAAATAGACCGGCTTTGGTGTCGAAGCCATCCACGCCGAGGAATAATATGTCGGCGCTGAGCTGGCGCAGAACGCGCTCGGCCAGCGGACCGACTAAAGAAAACGAGTTCTTGCGCAACATTCCTCCGGTCAAAATTAACTCAATGTGCGTTCCCGCAAGCTCCGCGGCGATGTTGATCGCGTTGGTGATCACGGTGAGCTTCGCCTTCCCTTTAAGTGCCCGGGCAATTGCGGTTGTCGTTGTGCCGGAATCAAGCACTATAGACTGGCCTTCTTCGACGAGCCGAGCTGCCGCTTGGGCAATCTGCATCTTCTGCTTGCGGTGCAGTTTCTCTTTCTCGCGTAACGTGGGATCGAGCAGCGTCCCGGCTTGTAGCGGCAACGCACCGCCGTGAGTACGCTGAATGACCCCTTGACCATCGAGGAACTCGAGATCCTTGCGGATTGTGATTTGTGAAGTGCGGAAGTGTCGCGCCAGGTCCTTGACCAGCACCCGTCCGTCCCGTTGGAGGATTCCAAGGACTTCACGACGGCGTTCTTCGTTGAGCAAGCCATTAGACGGCATAATGTTTCGTTCTGTTTCGAATGCTAAATTCCTTGACGGGCGCAAGGACTGTCAAGGACGACTGCCCGTGCGCGTCCCTTCCAAAGAAGTCGCAGGGACGGCGTGCCCCACGCTCTGCTTGGCAACGTCGAAGCGCGCGAATAACTCTTCCGCATTGCGGTGATAAACCTTATCGAGCACGTCGTCGGGCAAACCCAGCCCATAAATCATCCAGCGCCCCTGTTGTGGATATTGCGCGTAAGGGAAGTATTCGTCCTTGGTTTCCAGCCACCGGAAATAATTCTGGTACATGGATTCTCCCGCGCCTTCGTCGGTGCCAAACATAATTCGATCGGAATATTTCATAAAAAGTTCGCGGGTTCGTCGCGGCTGGCGTCCGAGTTCTCCTTCGCGCGCGCCCGTTTCAATCATAACGTTGGGAAATTTCTGCAGCGTTTGTTCGACGAAATCCAGATTCTCTGGCCAACTGCCGAAATGGAGAGCAACGAAGGTTGTCTGCGGGTGCGTGGCGAACGTTCGATCGCGCTGCGCCAGTAACTCTCGCAAAGATGGATACTGCGGCCCGTAGAAACTCCAGTCCGGATGTTCGATCAGTTCCTCGTAGCGTTCATTGCTGGCGTCGATCGGATGGAAAAACGCTTCAGGATCGCCCGCATGAATAAATACAGGAATACCAAGCCTGCCGCATTCTTCCCACACCGGATCCAGGCGCGGGTCGTCAATTGTTATCAGCCTGCCGGTCGAATCGCGCACCCCGAGTCCCAACTCTTTCAGAATTTTGAGCCCGCGTGCTCCACGATCAACGGAATCGTGAAGCTGGCGTACCATGAGCTGGCCGAAATTGGGATCGTTGATTTTCGACCAGTCCAACTGCGTAAAGACCACGAACCGTCCCGGATACGGTTTGACGATAGTGTCAACGATGGTTTGGAGTTTGCTGCCCCACATCCCCGTGAGAATCACAATGCTTTTAATATTGAGCCGGTCCATGCGCGCGACCATTTCTTTCGGATCGACGCGGTCGCCGATGCCTAGAGCATCATTTGTGTGAGTATGTACGTCAATTACCGGAAATTTAGCCCGATGGATTTCGTGCACATCTGCATGAAGCGCAGGCTGCGGATGAAAATCTTTGAGCAGGATTGTCTTATTACTTTCCGCATCGGGAGCGGCTTTGTAGCCGATTCCCGTTTGTTGTGCCGCGCCCACTCCGCCGGACAGAAAGGCCAAAAGCAAACCCGTTACGATCCTCCTTTTCATAATCCTTCCAGGCTTAAGCCGGTCCATTCCATTTCGCTCCAACGCGGGTCTCAGAAGTAAAACTTCAGCGCAAACTGAATCTGCCTCGGAGCGCGAGCCGCGAGCGGATAACCGAAGCCGCTCTGCGGATTCGTTGGATTGAGTTCCAGCGGCGTCGGCTCGGCGCTGATCGCACCAAACTGTCCAAACAAATAGTTCACATGATTAAGTACGTTGAAGAATTCCACGCGGAATTCAAGGTGCTTTTGCTCGCTGATCGGAAATTGTTTGACGAGAGAAGTGTCCCAGGTTACGTATCCCGGGCCCTTGATGTCATTGCGTGGAGCATTGCCAAATGTCCCCAGAATCGTGTTGTCCGCGAACGCGCAGGTGTTGAACAATGTTCCAGAGATGCAAGGTGTGGCATTAGGATTGCCAACGATGTTTGGGCGCGAACAATAGAACCCGACCGTGCCTCCGCAATCGGAATTGGAGACGGATACAGTGTCTGTCGCCGTGTAGTAATTCCCCGTCGCAGCGGAAAATACGCCAGACATTTGCCAGTTACCCAAAATCTGGTTCATTACCCCAGAAGCATTCGCGGCGAATTTGCGTCCATGGCCAAATGGCAAGTCATAGACATAGCTGAAAACGAAGCGGTGGCGCACGTCGAAGTCAGCATTGCCATAATTCTGATTGGGAAAACGCTGGTCCTGGAAATCGCCATTGTTTACCGATCCAAGGCTGGCGCTCGAAGCACTATCCAGGGCATGTGCGAAAGTGTATGCGGCTTCATATTGGAGCCCATGCGAGTAGCGTTTTTCCAGCCGAACCTGCAGCGAATGGTAGTTTGATTGAGCGTTCGAGCGCAAAGTATCGATCGCGGCATCTAGCGCTGGATTACAAAATTGTCCTTGTGTCGCTAAAGAACAAGGGCCGCCCGACCCGCCAGGCCAGGCATTATTATTCGCAGGGCGTCGAGGCGCGAGCGGATCGGATGGATTCGGATCGGGAACGGCCTGATTGGCATTGTAGAAAGCAAACAGTTTCAGCCCGCGAGAACCTCCGTAGGAAATTTCGAGAACATTATCGGCAGGCAACTGATACTCAAACCCCAGATGCCACTGCTGCGTGTAAGGAGTAACCAGGTGCGGATCGAGTGAATACAAGCTTGGTGTGTTGGGATCGCTAAGCGAATTGGCGGGAAAACCCTGCGACAGCACGTTCAGCGGCAGCGTTCCAGAAATCGAGCAATCGAGCACCGCGGCATTTGCCGCTGGCACGCTGCAGTTCGGGCTGAATACTTGCGAAGCGAAAAATGGGGGATTGAAGCCGGGACTTGGGTTGGAGAACGGGCCGTTTTCCTGGCCTCCATAAAAGATCCCGTAGCCGCCACGAAAAACAAGTTTGTTGGAGATCTGGTAAGCGAGTCCGATGCGCGGCGCAAAATTGTTTAAGTCGGGGGAGACCAAACCGCGAGTACCATTTCGCTGAACGGCAAGTTCTGTGGCCAGCGTGGGCGTTAACTGTGTATTTTGCCCGCTCGGAACCACCAGAGAGTCGGTATTGAAATCGAATGTGGCCTGATTGTTGTTCGCTTCTTTGATGGTCGAGAAGAATTCATAACGCAAGCCCAGATTCAACGTAAGCCGCGGGGTGATTTTGAAGTCATCGAGAGCATAGAAGGCATATATCTGCCGGCGATAGTCGATATTGTTCAGGCCGGTGATGGATCCGCCATCGGGAATGCCGAGCAGGAATGTCGCGATAGACTCGCCCCCGGAGCCGGGTGCAGCCGGATTGTCGGTAAAATCGCTGCCGAAACTCATCGTGCCCCGGGCAGCGGCAGGCTCTAGTATGGTGAACTGTTCGAAACGAACCTCCGCGCCAAATTTTGCCGCGTGACGTCCGTGGACCCAGCTCAAATTATCGGTGAAAACGAAGCTGTGCTGCGATTCGATTGCGGGCAAGTATCCCGAACTGCCGACGGCTGCCGTACCATCGCTGAAGCTGATCGAAGGCAAACCCCCTAGGTTCGGTCCGTAAGGTACCCCAGGGAAGCCGAGTTGCTGCGCAACATTGACGTTGTAGTTCAGGTTATATCGGTGCGAATTGAGATGATTGAAGCCGAAGCGAAATTCATTAATTAGATTGTTGCGGAAACTGTGAATCTCACTCGCGGCGAGCCCTTCCGCCACATTGTTGCTGTAGCCATCCTGGAAGCTGCCGCCGTCCAGCGCATTGTTAAACGGCGACGGGAGGAAAGTTCTATCGTTGCCGTAGCTGAAGCGGGCAAAGAAATTGTCCTTGCTGCTAATGGTCTGGTCGATTCGGATGTCGAACTTATCTTCCGTTTCGCTCCTTTTCGGATCGGCCAGAAAGTTATTGCCACCTCCCTCCGTGGTGTTAGAGACGGGAAACAGCGCGGCAAGGCGCGCCGCCAGCTGGTCAATGCTGCCTGCGGGGAAAATATTGGTTGGCACTCCCCCGGAGTAGCCCCCGATCGGCACGCCACAGTATCCGTTAGGATTGCCTGAAAATCCCACTTGACGCGAGTTGAAGATCTCTCCCTGATAGGTGGCATTGCCGTTGCAGTCGAGCGCAATCTGATTAGTAGGATTGCCATTCCCATCCACCGCCATCGCCGGAGTGGGGGTGAGAAACGCGGAGAAATCTCCGCCAATTTCCGCCTGCGTCGGCACCGTAGAAAGTTGTGGCAAACCTTGCCGAATGCGCACGCCCTCATAATCGCCGAAAAAGAACATCTTGTTTTTGACGATGGGCCCGCCAAGCGTAAAGCCGAATTGATTCTGCTTGTAAGGCTGCTGGCCGAATTGGTCGAAAACGTTGGTCGCATCCACTTTTTCGTTTCGCAGAAACTCGAACACGTCGCCGTGCAGCTTGTTCGTCCCCGACTTGATGACGGCGTCCATGATCGCGCCGTTACCGCGGCCAAATTCAGCGCTGTAAGAATTGGTTTCAACCTTAAATTCTGCAATCGCGTCGACCGAAGGCTGAATCACATAGGCGGCGCCGTTCAGCACGTCGCCAAGATTCGCATTGTTGTCGATGCCATCGAGAAGGAAATTGTTTTGCAATGAGCGAGCGCCATTGGAACTGAAACCATACGTGGTTTCGACCCGCGATCCAGGTTCAGCGGCGGCGATACCGACTCCGAGCAGCGCAAGTTGCGCATAGTTCCGGCCATTCAAAGGAAGCGCATTAATGCGGCGGCTATCTACTACCTGGCCAAGGTCGGAAGTTTCGGTTTCGAGTTGCGAACTCTGGCCGGTAACGGTGATGGTTTCCGTGGTCGAACCCGTTTGCAGCTTCAAGTCCACGGCAATGCGATCCTGGATATTTACCTGCACCGGCCCCGCCATCGCCTTCTTGAATCCTTGTTTTTCTACGATGACACGGTAGCGTCCAATTTTTAACGGGCTCGCTACATACTCTCCCGTACCGTTGGTCGAGAGCGTCAACTGGATGCCACGGTCCACGTCGGTTACCGTAACCCTCGCTCCCGTAACCACAGCGCCGCTCGAATCTTGCACCAGGCCCACAATGGCGCCGGCGTCTTTTTGCGCCCACAGTTCCGGCGGAAGCGCCACGGCCAACGCCAGCCAGACGAGCGCGAGAGTCGCGTAAGAGAAAGAGAAAGAGAAAAAGACTGAACAGATTTGCAGGCGATGGAAACGCACAAACATGGCGAGGCTCCTCGACGCTAATTCCGGGAATCAGTTCCAGCCAGTCGGCCGAAGCACAATCCGGTGCTGAAATTGTGTTTCGGTGCTATATTACGAACGCTTACTTTTACTTTCGTTTAGTAGCGTTTGTCAATTGGTATTTTGGCAGCGAAGTTTTTGGCGCGCTCTCTTGCCGAATTGCTTGCTAGCGCCGGTTTTACGAAAATCGAACTCTCTAAACTGCAAGAGGAACAAATCATGGTCGCCTGTAAACGGAGAACAGCGCTGATTGTAATAACTCTGGCTTTCGCTGCAGTGCTAACGGCTTGTTCGAGAGTTCCCAAAACGTCGCAAGCGGGGTCGGCCAAGAACCCCTCCGCGAAACCTGAGACCAATCAACCATCTTCCATACAAGTAGCGATGACACACGGCGAACTGATTTCATTGACAACGAGCGCTGCCGAATTTCGAGTAAGGCCCGACGGATACGTGCTGGCCTCTCTTCTGAGCAGTGGAAATAAGTTGTCTCTGGACGATCCCAGCATCGGCGATCTTGCGGACAGTAACTTTGTGCGCGTGGGCGATAAGGATGTGCATTTCACTCTCGACCTCGATCATGCCCGCGTGACCGAAGCTGCCGGAAAGATGGGACCTGGAAAGCGCATTGAGATTCCCGCATCGGCGGCTGGAGCCTCGCGATTGCAGCCCATTCTTGCAGTGGAAGTTTACGACGATTTTCCTAATGTTCTGCTCAGCACGGTGGAGTACAAGAACACTGGCGCACAGGAAGTCCTCGTCGAAAAAAGTATCAACCAGCGCCGCCACCTCAACGCGCGCCTGTCCGACGCCAAGGCGAAACCCTGGGAAATGTGGTCTTTTCATGGCTCGAGCTATGAATGGGGGAAGGACGACGTTGTCAAACTCACACCTTCGTTCTTCCAGCCTAACGTCATGGGCGGGATGGTCAAAGGCGGCTATGGTGGCGGAATACCGGTGGTCGCTTTCTGGACACGCCAGGTTGGTGAAGCTGTTGGCCACATCGAGACAATCCCGATTTCTTCATCGATCCCGGCAAGAGTTGGGGCGGACAGTCGCGTGAATATAGAAGTGGAGTACCTGGCTAATATCACCTTAAAGCCGGGCGAAACGTACTCGACCCCGCGCAGCTTTTTATCCATTTTCGCGGGCGATTTCTACGAACCGCTGCGGATCTGGTCAAGCCTGCTGCAGAAAGAAGGATGGGAACTTCCAAAGCC
>JGI12635J15846_10004264_pt1 | contig 12344 bp, 15 predicted proteins | sample BlaSpr_A8_OM2_M2_FD_15846 | JGI IMG/M metagenome (IMG submission 15846) | reverse complement strand
TTATTGAGCGGTGATCGACTGTCGAGCTGGGTGTAACTTTGTAACTTTGTAACTTTGTAACTTTGTAACGCAGTAGACGCGGTGTCGAGTGAATGGGATGTCGGGATGGAGGATTGCGTCAAAGATCGAAGAAGCGCAGACTGTCATCAATCATTGAGTGGCGTAAGTGCCTATATAATATTAGGTATTTGCTCTGTTGAGGCAATGATGCGCTGCTAATGCACCAGCAACACCAGTGGGTTATGTGCAATTGCCTTTGGCTAGCAAGCTGATAACAAGTAGCGCACATGCGAAAGTGGTGGAATGCAGCGAGTTCCGCCCAATCAATGATTGATCATAGGCCGCTGGAACACGAGCATAGGACCGCCGTTGAAGGGCCAGGCGTGCTGAGTTCGCCGAGCGTACCAATGCTTGCTGCGCACTGGCGTTGGCAGTTTCCCTCCCGACGAAAGCATCGGCGAAGGGTGGCCGGGATTTATGTCCAAACCTTCCGATCCCGGCCACTGCCCCGCTTAAGGGCGGTTGATATGGGCGAAGGTCCACGAACACCTAGATGCGCACCAAGGGTGGCTGTGAACGGCCCGGAGGGCGAATGATCGCCGGCCACAGGCATAGAGCAGGCGCGTACAGGCTGATTGTCAACGGTTCGCCCGATGCCTGCCTATGAACAAGGATCGTGGATCGTGGATCGTGGATCGTGATGGGACGTGCGGCGCTCAGGATGTGGGGTCAACCATTGGTGGAGCATATTGGCCGAGCGCCCAGGAAAGGGTGTCAATCATGATGAGTGATGGAGCTCCACAGTATTGTTGTGAATAGTCAAAGTATCAATTTAATTTGTCCATTATCCACGAAGCGCCCAGTGCATTGTGTAAGTGGGTGTAAGGTGATTGTAATAGCNAAGTCATTGTTATTATTATATTATTACAATCTTACAATATTACAAAAGTTATACTCTATAAACTCGAAAATACGCCATTCATTCAATAATGATACATATTCCCGTTCATGGCAGGCACACACCGCCCTCTATCCAAAGCATAGTTGAAATTACATACATACACGCTGCGTAATAGCCGGTTTGCAGGAGAATATAGAAACGGTTTTGTAAGTGCTTTTTCACGCCTAACAAACTGTATTTGTTACATAATCTCTATTACCGCGTTTTGTAAGATCGCGCCGCCTCCGAGCCATCCCGGAGGCGGTGAATCACCCCCTAACCCCAACTGCCAGAAGCTTTTGGGAAGAGAGTCGCGCCGCTAAGGTTTGCTTCACTGAAAATTGCCCCGCTGAGGTTCGCCCCGCTGAGGTCCGCTCCGTGGAGGTTCGCCCCGAAGAGAGCCACGCCCCGTGGAGGTTTCGCCCCGCTGAGGCCCGCGTCGTAAAGGTTCGGTTGGATCAATGGCTCTTTCGCTCTCCAGGCGTTCCAGACGTCGACGCCTTCTCTGAGAAGTTTGAGATGCTCTTCGTTGGCCATTGGGTTCAGAATTCCCGCTGATCGCTGTCGCTCGACAGCTTCACCTTATCGCAGGCCATAGCCGGGCCGGGGGTTAATAGCGGCCAGGTCCGTTCGCAGCTGTTGGAGCCTTTGGCTTTGTGCAATGCTCGCCTCGATCGACGATAATCGGGGAGAGAAACATGACGACAGTCTTCATTGAGGCCCGCCCCAAAGGCCGCCGGGAAGGGACGGCTATCGTGGACTATGTCGTCGAGGAACAAGGGGATCGCGTCCTCAAGGCATTCAAGACCCAGGCAGAGGCCCTCACCTGGGCGAAGAGTGAGGGGCACTCGCCCCACGTAGCGCGGGTCCGGCATCTGAACGATAAGAAAATCCCGGACCACTGGCGGCCGGTTTAGTATTCGGCCGTCGGATGGGTGGCGCCGCTCCATCATCACCGGCGTCGCCGTCCTCGCCATGCAGGCCGCCTTCCTGATCGCCCTGCATTTAGTCCTGCATTAGGCCAGCGCATGACAACCCACGAAGAAGCCGGAGGAAGGTTATGTTGGACGAGAGACCGCGACTGGCCGCATCAGAAATCGAGGAGGAACTGCTCGCCGAGCTGCAGAAGCTGCCCACGCTGCATGACACTCAATCCGCAATGATTCGCCCGTACAGCGGCCCGAAAGNTTGGACATGGGAGCTGNACAGAATCGAACCGGAAGTGGGACCNGAGCAGAGCAAGTTCGCTGACGTGACGGCCGTCGTCGCTCGATTGCAGCAACAATACGACCTCGATCTCAGCCCTCCGCCGCCAGCGTGAGGATGATGAAGCGGCGAAGCGAGGCAAGCGCACGTCGAAACCAACGAAACCTGCAGGAGGAAACAATGCGACGCTTCGAGCCGATGTCGCTCGCCAACATGCGCCAGAACGGCGTCCGCATCGTCACCGCATCATGCGAGGCATGCAACCACTCCGCAGACCTCAATGTCGACGCACTCCCCGAAGCCCTGCACGTGCCCCGGGTCGCCCAACGCCTCCGATGCAGCCAATGTGGCGCCAAGCGCGTCTCAACCCGACCGGCATGGCACACAGGAGCCAGGCCTTACGGCGTTCCGGACTATCGACCGCAATCGGGAGGGCGAATTTGTCTCTTCCTGCCCCGACGATTCGGCGTCTGGCGATCGTTAAATACCTTCACGAGCAAGCCTTGGAACAGGAGCGAAAGGGCGGCCCGCTCGCTGGACTGGCGCTGCTTCCCTTTCACGATGCCGTCGAACTCTTCCTGCAGGTCGCGGCGGAGACCCACTCACTGACGATGACGTCCCAGCAGCGAACTGAATTCATGGCGTAATGGCACGCGTTTTCAAAAGCTGGCCTGCCATTGTCATATGAGCCACAGATGCGGCACTTCAACGACGCGCGTGTGGCGGTTAAGCACAAGGGGTTGCTTCCGATCCAACAACAGATCGAGGAGTTTCGGTCCGTGGTCACGGCCTTCCTGACCGACGCGACGCCCAAGGTGTTTCGGATCGAGTTCGACAGCATCTCGTTGTCATCGCTCGTACGATCAGATGACGTGAGGTCGTCGTTGCAGGCGGCGGAGACCGCCGCAGAGGCAGGCCAGTTTAGCGAAGCCCTGGAACAAGCCGCGAAGGCGTTTCATTTGTCCCTACGAAACTACCGATGGTTCGAGACGCCTCGCCTCTTCGACCCAACCGATGCCGCCCGCGATTTGAAACAGAGAGCCCGGCACGACCGGATGGCCTCGGGCTTCAGCAGTTTCGCGCGATCATTTGAAGCGGTCGCCGAGATGGGAGAAAGCCTTGGCGAGGCGATCACGATCCTGGCCCACCATCTCGACTACGACGGATACCGATACCTTCGAACTTACGGTCCGACCATATATGATGTGGAGCAGGGCGGAATGGGTGCGGTCTGGACAGTCAACCTGACGACAGATCGATCGATCGTTGATCGATGCATTGCATTCGCCGTCGACGCTGCTCTTCGCCTGGAGGGGTCTTAGGCCACTCCCGCTGCCTGTTAGCCCTCCGCCGCCAGCCGCAGGATGACGTCGCTGTAGCTCTCGCGCGGCCCGCGCAGGGAGCGCAGGCGGTCGACCGCGTTCGGCTCTAGCCAGATCAGGCGCTCGCCCTTCTCGTTGACCTTGTTCTCGTAGCCGACCGACCCGAACGGCAGCGTTTTGGCTATCGCGTCGAACGCGGCTTGAGTGATCGCGATGCGGACCATGCGGCGCGCGCCTAAAGGGCGAAGTTCCAAGCTGGAACACTAGGGCGAGGCCGCGATTTATCGCTCGTCGAGCGTCCTGGCTTATTCAGCGTAGGCCAGCGTTGGGGTCATAAACCACCTCCCCCACGAAAGCATCGATGGGCGTGGCCGGGATGCCGTTGGCGTCAGCAGTGTCCCGGCCACCGTTGTGTAGCAAGCGTCCTGACGCGAAGCCAGATCCTGGCAACCTGCAGGGAGGAAAACAATGCGGCGCTTCATGGTGCACCTGGTGACCGAGGTCGAGTTCGAGGATGGTGACGAAGCATCAGACAAGACGGTGCGGAACTACCAGAAGCAGCTCTCGGAGACCGTTCGGAACGCCGCCCAAGGGCTCTTGCTCCGGACAGTCAAGGGCGCCCGGATCGAGAGTGTCTCGGTCGCAGAAATCAGAACCGAGCTCTAGCAATCCGCCGGCGCGTCGAGCATGAGAGACCACGCCCACGCCCTCTCGGACTTCCGCACCCCAACGCTCTCGATCGAGAGCGAACCCTGCGGCCGCGCCGGCCGTTACAACGTCGCCAGACTGATCGAGAGATACGGCGACATGAAATTGCCCGAGCTTCGGCACGTGCTCGCCAATTGCCCGAAGGCGAAGTCGTTCAGCGTCCGCGACCAGTGCAAGGTCAGGTACGGCGTGATGTCAGCAAGGCCAGCGACGCGAATTGCGGCCTGAGATGCAAATGCTCGCCCACGAGAGCCGCCGGCGTCAGCGAAAGACGTCCAGCCCCAGATGAGAAGCCGACCGAGAAAAGGAAATTTCGTCTCATAATCTTGCTTCAGGGACGCCGTTCGGCCCTTGCCAATTACTAGCCGTAGCCCGGCCAGCCGAAAAGGCGGTGTCCGCGATCTGCATCATGGCGACCGCCTGGCTGCCGAAACTCGCGGCCCAATCTAGCGGAACGCGCTCGTGTGTCCGTTCCTCGAGGGTTCCGGGAACGCAGGGCGGTTCGCGCCGGACTTCCTGGTCGAGCTGAGGGGATTGTGCGCCGGGAGACCGGCAAGGAGTAATCGGTGCAAGTCCGATGCGATGAAGGAGTAGCGATCCACATCGGCCCCAAGCCGTGCGTTTGCGCTCGCGAGGGCGCAGGCGAAGCGTCGGCAGGGGAGCGCATAGGCCAGCCATTGAGCCGCGAAAGTCAGATTATCCCGGGCGCCGACGTTTTAATCCCGACGGAAGGCGACATGGCGGAACGCGACAACGCGAGTGTTCCGACAGCTCGGCGCGGTCGGAGACCCTGGCATGTGCGGAAGCTCTTTGTCCGGGAACCGGGAGATCTCTCGCCCATCCGGGGCGCTTGCGTCGCCGGATCGCGTCGGGAAGGTGAGGAGCCGTAGCCGACGATGAACGGACGGGAGAAGTCAGACTCGGCCGAAGTAGCTGTGAAGCCTGCGAACAACCGGCATGCCGGCGGCGGAGCAGGTGGAGCGAAGGGCCGGGACCGAGGGGAATGCGACCCCGCAAAGCACGTCCCGGACACAGGGCCGGACCTCGGCGCTTGCGCTCAAGAACATCCCAGGCTGCCGCCTCCGAGGTGACGACAGTCGGTGACGTCACCACATCGACAAGAGCCGGGGGCATTACCGAGCGGCCGCCCGCAGGCGGCGATCTAGGGCTCGCGAAGGCCGGTGGAAGTCGGAGCACTCCACCACCCACACCCGCGTCATAGTCTGCATGTCAAGCTTCTCCGCGGGCGAGCAGAGAATTTGGCGCGACGCGGGCTTGCGACGTCGAAAAGCAACTCGCCAACTTTTTTCTCCGCGTCCAAGGTTAGGGTTTGCCGCTCTCATTCGCGCCGGGCGTCGGGGCTGGGTTGCTCATCTTATCCGCCCCTTTCTTCTCTTCCTTGGAGCCGTTACTAATGACCGTGGCGCCGTGGGTCACGACTGCGGTTGCAGGTTTATCGGGTTGATTGTCCGCGCCAGCGGCGGCAGGCGCTGCGGGAGTCTGGCCCTTTTCCGTATCCCCAGCGGCGAACGCGTTCGCAGACAATCCAGCCGTGACCAGCAGAGCGCAAGTGAGTTTGGATAATTTTCTCATGGAACGTCTCCTCGGGGCTATTATAGATAAGAACGCAACGCGCGGCCTGTGGCGATGGTTCCTCAAAGCCGGACCGCCAACCACATCGCCGAGTGGAAGCACTAGCCGCAAACCCTTGCTCGGGAGCTGTAGCGCCGTCATCGCGGCATCGGCCGGTTGCAGCTACCAAACGATCAGCCCCGACGTACTCGGGCAGTCAAGAAACTGAGTGAGTTGAGGGTCGCGCACCTAAAAGAACGAACATGCCGGCTATAAGGTCGACGCTTTGGAAGTGCGATCGAGAGCCGGCTTGCTTAGCTCGAACGCGTTCCTTCCCGAGCTGATCAGGAGGAACGCGTCCACTTGTAGAGACCGCTAGGTCGCCTTCTTCATGGCCTCTTTCACACTGTCCGAAGTGATCGGCAGCCCACGTGACGCGAGCGCTGACTGCGTTAAAGATCGCGTTTCGGATTGCTGGGGCCACGATCGTAACAGTCGGCTCGCCAGTGCCGTGGGCCGGCTCGCCGTTCGCAATGACTGCGACGTCGATTTCCGGCATCGGCCATGCGGGCACGCCTTTTCTGAGCCTTGTGCCTCGCTGCTCGCCATGCGTGAAGTCGAGGCCAGCGGCCTTAAGGACGCTGACGATCTTGCCAACGCCGCGTTGGGCCGCAAAGGCTCGCCGCTCTCCCGCTCGCGGCGCGGAACGACGCAGGCTCCGATTTGACCATTGCGGGTTTCGCCCCGGGCAGCCTGATGGATCGTGAGGCGCGGAGAAAACGCAGCACCCGTAGATGCCGCTAGTTGGGGATTACAACAAGCCTCGGCGCTTGCGCTCGAGATCGTCCCAGGCGGTCAGGGCCTGGAACTCCGGGACGAAGCCCAGCCCCTTGGTCGCGTCAGAGGACACGACTGTCTGCGAAGTCACCACATCGACCAGAGCCGGGGCGTTCGCGAGCGCCCGCTCTATAGCGCCGGGAAGGTCTTCCGGCTTCTCCACGCGCTCGCCATGAGCTCCGAAAGCGCGCGCCATCGCCGCATAGTCCGAATGAGCAAGCAGCGTGCCCACTACCCGCCCGCCGTAGTTCGCCTCCTGGTCGAGACGCTCGATGTTCCATGCGGCGTTGTTGGATACAATGACGACGATCTTCGCGCCGTGGCGCACCGCCGTGTCGATCTCCATGGCGTTGATCCCAAAGGCGCCGTCGCCGGTGACGCACACAACTTGCCGGCCGGGATAGGCGAGCGAGGCCGCAACGGCGTAAGGCGTTCCAACGCCAAGGCACCCGAAAGCGCCGGCATCCATATAGGTACGGGCGTCGAGGCCGACTCGCGCAAAGCTGAGGAGGTCGCCCCCGTCGGCGATCGCGATGTAGTCTGGATCGACCTTGTGACGCAGAGCCTGAAGAATAGTGCGTGGATCGACGGCGCCGTCCGGTCCTCTTGTGTAAGCTGGCCCAGTCTTGGCGCTGCGGTCGCGATGCCGTTTCTGCAGCCCTTCCGCCCAAGCCCTGTCTACCGCCGATTTGCGGTTGGCGGCTGACGTCACGATGGCGTCGAGCGCGAGGGCAGGCGTCGCAAGAATTTCTGGCTCGCCTCGGCGATTATCGATGAGTTCGCCGGGCGTGTCGGCGAGGCGGATAAACTTGGCGTTTGGGAACACGGCGGGCGAGCCGTAGCCCAGCTGATAGTCGAGCTTGCGCCCGATCACCAACACCGTATCCGCTTCGGTCATCGCCGCGGCCCGCATCGCACCGACGGTCGCCGGATGATCCGCCGGCACGAGGCCGCGGCTCTCCTGCGTGTCCAGATAGACGGCGCCAAGCGCGTCGAGGAGCCGCACGATCTCCGCCCTCGCTTCGCGAGCACCGCGACCCGTCACTACGAGCGGCCGCTTCGCCGACCACAGCGCTTCCACCGCCTCTGCAATAATCGCTGCGTCGGGTGCGATGACGCGCGGCTTCTTTCGCTGCATCCACTCCTCGAGGACAAGGTTCGCCGGGACATGGGTGCGCAGGACGTCAGTTGGGATCTCGAGATAGACTGGCCCAGGTTCGCCAAGATCCCCGAAAGCGCGCGACACGCCCTCGTCGAATTCGCGGATGACCTGGTCGGGGACGCGAAGAGTGCGCGACTGCCGTGTCACCGGACGCAGAATATCGACGTGCGGAATGTCTTGCAGCGGCCCGAGGTTGGCTTGCGCGCGCGACGTGCAGCCGCCGATCACCAGAACTGGCGCCCGCGCGAGCGAAGCGTTGGCGACCGCCGTGACCGTGTTGGTGACGCCCGGTCCCGCAGTCACCATGGCGACCCCGAGTTCGCCCGTGAGCTCGGCGTGGGCGTGCGCCATGTGCACCGCCGCGGCCTCGTGGCGGACGTCGATGATACGAATGCCGAGCTGCGCGGCATGATCCCAGATCGGCTGGATGTGGCCGCCTTGCAGACCAAAGATGCGATCGACCCCGCGCTCTTTCAGGAACCGGGCGATCCACGCCGCGCAGGAATGGTGATCGGCATTGAGGTCTTGGGTGGTCATCGCCATCTCGTTCTCCCAAGAACGCTTTCGGTTTCTATGTCGATGGGCGCTCAGCCTAAGAGCATCGCCTTCAGTTTGCGATGCAGATTCTTGCCCGTAGCGGTGCGAGGCATCTCCTCGTCGCGCATGAATGAGAACGTGCGCGGACGCTTGTAGCCAGCAACGCGCGTCTTGCACCACTCGTGCAGGCTGGGTTCATCCTGCGAAGCTCCTTCACGCAGGACAATAACGGCGTGAACCCGCTCTCCCCATTTGTCGTCGGGTAGTCCAACGACGGCCACGTCATGAACCGATGGGTGACCGCCGATCACGGCCTCGACATCAGACGGATAAACGTTCTCGCCGCCGGTGATGATCATGTTGCTCTTACGATCGACAAGATGAATGAAGCCCTCCGGGTCGCGGCGGGCCATGTCTCCGACCGTGCAATAATCGCCGCGGAACGCCTCACGTGTTTTCTCGGGCAACTTCCAGTAGCCGTCGAAAATGTAAGGATTGCTGGCGTAGAGCTCACCGATCTCGCCATCGGGCACTTCCTCGCCTTCCGGGTCGAGAAGCTTGATGGGCGCCGAACCCACGCATTCGCGCCCGACCGAGCCAAGCTTGTCGAATTGCTCGCTCGGATGAAGCATGGTTGCCCAGCCGGTCTCAGTTGAACCATAGAGTTCGAAGAGGCCTGCGTTCGGGAACATTTCCATAATGGCGCGCTTGGCGTCCGGTCTCGCGGGCGCCGAAGAAATCATGAGCTTGGCGACCCTGTCGAGATTGAGCTGTGCTCGCGTCGCCTGAGGGAGCGCCAACATCATCGAATAGTGCGTGGGCACCAAGGAGGTGAAGGTTGCGAGGCCTTCTCCAAGGGCGCGAACGCAATGCTCCGGATCGAAGCTCTTACGGTTGTAAACCGTCGTGGTCGCGCCACAATAGGCGAAGGCGCAAAAGAAATAGAGCGAGTTGGCGTGACACATCGGCATGACAAGCAAAGCGCCGTCATCGCGGTGGATGCCAAGTTCAATCTCCGTGACGAGAGACAACAGGGCGCCGCCGTGATGATTACGGATCGCGCCTTTCGGCGTCCCGGTTGTGCCTGAGGTGTACATGAACATCCACGGGTCTTCCGGCGCCGGCGCGGCGTCGGGCTCGCTGTCGCGGGCGTCGCTCATCAGCTTCTCGTAGGAAGCATACCCGGCCGGACATTGACCTGCTCCAAACCAGATTCGGCGCGATAACGGCACTGAGAGCTCGGGGCCAACGTCCTCTAAAGCTCCGACCAGCTGGTCTTGAACAATGATGACGGCCGCGCCGGAATCATCGACAATGTAGCGGATCTCCTTGCCAACCAGACGAAAGTTAAGTGGCACCGCGACCAGACCGGCTTTCGCTGCAGCGGCGTAAATTTCCAGCCACTCGACCGTGTTGTAGGCCAGGATCGCGACCCGATCGCCTTTGGACAGACCAAGCCCGAGGAGAGCGTTGGCGAGCCGGCAGGCGCGCGCATTCCACTGGTGGAAGGTCATGCTGCGCTCAAGGTCGCGCGCCCCGATCCGGTGAGGAGATAGACGCGCGTGCGCAGTTAACATCCGACCGAGGTCAAGCACGTTCTTCATGGCCGAAAGCCCTGAACAATCCTTACTTGTTGACGAGCGAGGGTGGGATCATCAGAACCAGGACCGCGCCCAGCAACACGATGCCGCCAAACAGATAGAGGCTGGCCGCGTTGCTGTGCGTAAGATCAGCCATCCAACCAACGATATAAGTGCTCGCGAACCCAGCGATGTTGCCGAGCGAGTTCACGAGCGCGATCCCCGCGGCCGCGGCCGCCCCTCCGAGAAAGGAAGCGGGGAGAGTCCAGAAGGACGCCTGTGACGTCGAGGCGCCGGCGGCCGCGAGCGTCAGCCCAATCAAAGCGAGGATGGTGTTGCCGGTCGCCGTCGCGGTCACGATAAGTCCAAGAGCGCAGACAGCAGCCGGCGTCGCCGTATGCCATCTGCGCTCCTTCGCCCGGTCGCCGTGACCGCAGACCGTAATCATTGACGCCACGGCGACAAGGTAGGGAATGGCTGTCAGCAGGCCAATCTTGAAGGGGTCGGTAACGCCTGTTTGCTTGATGATGGTTGGGATCCAGAAGCTAACGATATAGATGCCGCTCGCGATGCAAAAATAGGCCGCGCCCAAGAGCCACACCCGGCCGGTCACGAAGGCATGACGCAACTCCGACAATCCCTCCTTTTCCTTCTGTTCTCGGGCCATGATCGCAGCCACCCTCTGCTTCTCGTCAGCGTCGAGCCATTTGGCGTTTTTCAGGATGTCATCGAGATAGAAGAGAATCGCGACGCCAAACACGATGGATGGAATGGCCTCGATGAGGAACAGCCATTGCCAGCCGCTCAACCCGTGCGCCCCTGAAGCAAAGCTCAGGATCCAGCCCGACACGGGACCGCCAAGAATGCTGGCCATTGGGATGCAGTGAGGAATAATGCCGTAATCCGGCCGCGGCGCGAGGCGGGAAACCAGTAGGTGAGATACAGCAACACCCCCGGGATGAATCCAGCCTCAGCCACACCGAGCAAGAAGCGCATGACGTAGAATGCGGTCGGCGTGCTGACGAATGCAGTTACGGCCGAGATGACTGCCCATGTCAGCATGACGCGCGCGAGCCACAGCCGGGCGCCGACCTTGTGCAGGATGATGTTGCTCGGCACCTCGAACAGCACGTAGCCGAGGAAAAAGATGCCGGCGCCCAACCCGTAGACGGTCTCGCTGAACGCGAGCTCCTTCTGCATCTGGAGCTTTGCGAACCCGACATTCACGCGATCAAGGTAAGCGGCGAGGTAGCAGAGGAAGAGAAACGGGACCAATCGCCAGGTGATCTTGCTGAAGATGTCGTCTTCAGTGCTTACGTCCGAGACCAATTGGATGGAAGGTGTGGTGGTTCCACTCACGCCGCTTTCCTCCCATTTCGTCCAAGACAGCCGCCAGTCAGCAATCTCTCAAGGGCTGATCGAAAAGATCAGCTGCGACATTCTCCCAACCTCAAGGGTGAAAGTTCACGACGACGAGACTCTCGCTGACAAAATCCTTCGGGCTTCCGCCAATCTTGTGGAAGAAGCGGCTGGTCACTTCAATTGCCCTATTATCTTCTGTCTTCGAGCAAGTATCGTTGATGTAGGTCGGACCTATCGCTTCCTCGTTGGCGCCGGGCTGCGCGCTTTTGCAGGTCCAGCCCTCATCGCCGTAGTGTTCTCTCGCCTGGAGACCAAGCCGGTAAGCCTTCTTCCGCATATACAGGCTTGTATGATCTAGGGTCTTGATTTCAATTCGGACCACGCGGCCGGAATCGTCGAAAGAGGCGGAGAGATCAACCGGGTGACCGGCGACCAGGGTGTCGTCCTGACCCGGCTGGTCATACTCAAGATGCACGCGACGCAAACCGTCGGCGCCGCCTGTGCAGGATTTCCAATCGCTCCAATTCTGAAGCGGCTGATTGGTCGTTCCGACGCATGACAAGTTGCGATAGCCAGAGGTGGGAAGATCTTGAACCGACATGCCGACGTTGACGCCGTGCAGGTCAGATAGGGACTCCGACGCCGCGCCGCCGGAAATACTGAATAACAAGCAGGGGACCAAAGCTACGAAAGCATACGCTCCCGGTCGCGACCCACAGTCATTGCGTTGTCGAGGGCGTCGGCAGCTCATGATGACCTCCACTTTTGTATACGCCGCATGCTTTCGAATCTTCGCCAAAAAAGGCGACGCAATCGGCAAGATTTGGATCACCTTTGCCCTTAATCGAGCTGATCACGTAGTCAGCGACCGCCTCGATCTCGCCGGGTCGGAGAAAAACGCCGGCTTGGGCAACGTGCATGGTTTCGAGGTCTTTGCTGGTCAGGCCATAGCACTGCGGCGCGTCGCCCGAGGGATAGGAGTCGCGAGAGAAGTAAGGCATCCCGGTCCCGGGACGCCCGCACTTCACGGTCTCCATGATCTGCGGCTTCTCGAGTTCCGTCTTGCGTAGTGACAGCGCCGCGCCGCCATATCCGCCGCCGCCGTCTCCGTGCCACTT
>JGI12635J15846_10004261_pt1 | contig 12351 bp, 10 predicted proteins | sample BlaSpr_A8_OM2_M2_FD_15846 | JGI IMG/M metagenome (IMG submission 15846) | reverse complement strand
CGGGCCGCTGCTGAAAGTGCGAACCACGACGGGCGATATTAGTTTCAGGCGGGCGAAGTAGCAGTGATTTGCGACGCTCGCCAGATCCCTCGCCCCGCTGGTGAAAACGCGGGGCTTCGGGATGACTCGTTTGTGGGCGAGGAATTATGTCCGCAAACTGCACCACTCGCTTAACTGGCCGATGAGAACGACCACTGGCCAACGGTTTTCGAGGAGCCACACTATGCGTAAATACGTTCTCGCAGTTTCCGCCGTGCTGCCGCTTCTGCTGACGTTCTCGCATGCGGCGCAATCCTGGTCGGTCGATCCCCCACCCCAACCCTACGGCATTCCCAGCGAGGAATCGGGCACCAGCGCTTATCTCGGCGTCGACGTTTCCGATGTGACTACCGAACGCCTGGAAGCTCTCAAACTCAAGGAAGAAAAAGGCGTGGAAGTGACCATGGTCGATCAGGACGCTCCTGCGGGTAAGGCGGGCCTGAAAGAGCACGACGTGATTCTGACGATGAATGGCGAGATGATTGAAAGCGGAGCGCAGTTGCGGCGGATGATTCATGAAACACCGGCGGGAAGAGTGGTGACGCTGGGCGTGAGCCGCGACGGCCAACCTGTGACGGTGAAGGTGCAGTTGGGCGACCGGCACAAGGAATTTTCTTACATGGCTCCCAAGGCTAAGGAATTCCACTTCGAAATTCCGCCGATTCCGAATATGAATTTTGAAATGCCCGGAGTCAACGTGGTGGTGACTCATTCTTCGGCGCGCAGTGGGCTGATGGTGGAAAACATTACGCCGCAGTTGGGAGAATTCTTCGGCGTGAAGAATGGCGGTGGCGTGCTGATTCGTTCAGTGGAAAAGGGCAGCCGCGCGGAACGAGCCGGCTTCCGGGCGGGAGACGTAGTGATCAAAGTGAACGGGCAAACGGTTCACGATACCGGCGACTTTACCAACGCGTTGCGCTCGGGCAGCGGCCCTATCGCCATCAGCGTCATGCGCGACCGAAAGGAACAGAACATCAACCTCACTTTGCCGGAGCGCAAAGATTCCGGAGGGATGTTCGAAGAGAGTTCGGAAGACCCGGATCTGGGTGCGGCAACGCAAATCGACCTCAGCAGCCTGGATCAAGAGATCGCCAGCCTGCGCCCGGCGCTCGAATTGGCTTCCGAAGACGCAAAGAGAGCCGCGGAGGAAGTGCAGAAAACATGGTGCACGCAGCAGAAGCAATTTCGGGAACAGATGAAAAAAATGCCGCAGCTCCAGAAAGAGCTAAAGCGCGAGCAGGAACAAATGAAGATTGAAATGGAAAAGCTCCAGCGCGAGATGCGAGGAGTGGGGCTGGATATTTAACTCCGGCGCCGCGCTTAAGCCGTGGGAGAGGCCCTGCGGGCCAGCGGCGCGGCGGCAACTTTGTTTCGACCGTCCTGCTTGGCGAAATAGAGACCGTTGTCGGCGGCCCTCACCAGTTCATCGCGCGTCGTTCCGTGTTCGGGATACGCAGCCACTCCAGCGCTGATGGTTACCGTGCGGGGTACGCCCGGAAATTGCCAGCTCTCGACCATCTTCCGCAGCTTCTCCGCGACGCTTAGGGCATGTTGCACGCTGGTCTGAGTCAGCAGGATTCCGAATTCTTCTCCGCCATAACGGCAAACGATATCGATCTTGCGCAGTTGCTGATGAAACAGAGACGATACCTGGCGCAGGACTTCGTCGCCAAGGAGATGGCCGAATTCGTCGTTCAGGAGCTTGAAATGATCGATATCGGCCATGATCACGGCCATGCCGTTGCCATAGCGGCGGGCGCGTTCGATCTCTTCCATGATTCGTAATTCAAAAAAGCGCCGGTTGAATATTCCGGTGAGTCCATCGAGATAAGCCAGTTGCTTGACGCGCTCGACGTAGTGAGCATTCTGAATGGAAGTGGCGCAGATGTCGGCTACCGATTCCAGGGCGCGCAATTCGGTTTCGCGAAAGGCATTGGGCTTGGCGCTGTCGAGCACCAGAACTCCCAGCATCTGGCCGAACGAAACCAGAGGAATGCACATGCGGGAGGCGGACTCGGCCAGATAGCGGCAGGCGGAGCCGAAGACTTCTTTTTCAATCAGGGTGGTTCCAGTAATCAGAAGCTGCGCCCATGGCTCGCGGCTGGTGGAAAATCGGCCGCCATCGGGAATCTGCGGAGTCAGAGTACCGTGATGAGCGCGCAGCACCAGGTCGCCCTCTTCGCGCAATAACAGGGACACGTGCGAGACCTGAAAGGCCTGCTGAATCAGGCAGCAAACTCGCGAGGCAAGCTGTTCCAGATCGAGGACGGCCGTGCTCTGCTGGGCAATGTCGTTAATCGCCTCCAGTTGCCGCGCGCGCTGCTGCTCCAGCGAATAAAGGCGGGCGTTCTGCAAGGCCATCGACGCCTGCGTGGAGAACAGGGTCAGCAGCTCGATCGTGTCATGGTCGAAATAGGCGGCCTGATCGCTTTGACAGTCGAGCACGCCGGCTGCGTGATCCCGCACCATCAAAGGGATGGCTAATTCCGAGCGGGTAGTTTTGGTGGAGCAAACGTAGTTCGGGTCCTTCCTGACGTCGGGCACGTAGATGGGATGCTTTTTGAGGGCAGCCAATCCCGTCAGGCCTTTGCCCAGATCCAGGCGGATCTGATCCTCGCCCTCATCCCACCCGATCTGGGAGCGAACGTACAACTGCTGCGTCTCCTGATCGAGCAACAGGATAGCCACGTTCTGCAAATGAAAATAATCGCGCGCAATGGATAATATGCGCTGCAACACCTCGTCTAAATCGAAGGTGGAAAGCAGAGCCTGGCCTGCATCAAAGAGAACTGCAATCTTCGCCATCTGTGAAAGAAGTTTAACGTCAGGCCGGTAATTGCCCTACGTTCCGAAAGTAACCGCGGTCGGGCACGGTTGAGAACTTTCGTTAGCGATTTCCGGGATCGACCGCGCTATCCAGTGCCTGGTTGGGCTTCAAGCGCCGCGTCCTCGGCCGCATAGTCGAACTGCGCGAGGAACGCCTCTGGTGGATGTTCACGCTCCCAGGGTATTGTGCGGCGGATTGCTTCTTCAATCGCCACTGGCTCTGCGTATCCCAATTCGCGGCGGATGCGCGCAGAGCTCGCCGTCCAATGCTGCGCGGCGTTGCCGAGCTTCATCAAATGGGGCGGCGTGCGATCCGNTGGCAGCGTGACGAACTTTCCCTTCCATTGCATCTCGTCTGCTATTTTCCGCGCCCATTCCAGTTCGCTGAATGATGGTTCTTCGCAAACATTGTAGATGCGCCGCGCCGCGCGCTCATCCGTGGCGGCCAGCGCGATAGCGGCGGCAACGTTCTCCACATAGCCCCGCGGAGAGCGCCAGGCGGCCAGCGTTTCGGCGAAAATGATATGGCTGCGCCCATCGTCGATGCGCTTGACCACAGGATAAAAACGATGCAGCGGATCACCCGGTCCATACACCATTGGCAGCCGCAGCACCGTGCCGGCAAGTTCTGGGTCGTTCACGCCGTCGTTTAGCACCCGACTCATCACTATGCGCTCCGCTGGGATCTTGTCGTAATCGTCGGTCGCCCAGGGAAAAATCTTCTGCATGATTTTCATGTTCTCCGGCGGATAAGGATGCAGATTGCGCCGCAGCTCGGACTCTTCCGTGAGCGGCACCTCTTGCAGCGGGCCGGTTTCAGTGCCGTGCGAAATTCCTACCGCGCGATATACGTCCATGCTGCTGAGCATGACCACACGACGAGCCGCCTCACGGAAGATGTTCATCAGATCTTCCGCTTGCGGACCCGAACTGATTACGAAATCAATCACAATATCGGGAGCGAAGCGTTTCAGTTCCTCGGCGCTGGCGCTGAGTTGATTGCGGTCCCCTAAAATCTCCTCCACATCATCTGGCGCGGTCGAAGTACCGCGGTGAAATATCGCCAGAGTGTGGCGTTGCCGCTGGAGGGCGGCGGCGACGAACCGTCCGATGAAGCCATTGCCGCCGATGAGAAGGATGCGCATGGAAAGTCAGATCATCACAGGAACGCGAGGATTTCGCCAGATGATTTTCTGTTAGAACGGAATAGGGCTACTTCCACTTTCTGGCGGTGCGAATCAAACCGTAGGCGACCAGGCAAAACCAGAAATCCACCACGATCCCGAGGTCCATATGAAATGGATGATGACGAGCCGCCGAAGGCAGAGATGGAGCGATCGCAAAGTAGACGACATTTCCCAGAACCACGGCGAGGAACGCCTGTAGCAGGTTGACGATCACCCTCGTTTTAGACACGCCTGGTTTAGACACACTGTTTTAGACACGAGTCTCCTCTCCCCGGTTGCCGCACAGAATAACGCGATGTCATAACGCGGCATCCGCTCCTGCTAACATTCGAGCGTAGCTTTCTTGACTAACCGACATGCTCGAACTCTCCACTCCGGTGCAATACGTGAAAGGCATTGGGCCGCGCATCGCGGAAATTCTGGCGGGCAAGGGCATTCACACGGTCGACGACCTGCTGCATTACCTTCCCTTTCGCTATGAAGACCGGCTGAATCCGCGCGGGATTTCCGAACTGCGCGCCGGAGAGATGGCCACTGTCATTGGCGAAGTGCGCAACTCGGGACTGTTTCGCACGCGCCGCATGCCCATTTTTCAGCTGACCGTGGGCCAGGGACGCAGCCGCTTGCAGTGCCTCTGGTTTCACGGCGCGTACCTGCAAGACAAGTTCAAGCCCGGCCAGATGATCGCGCTTTACGGCAAAGTGGAGCAGGACCAGCGCTCGCGCGAACTGCAAATTGTGCAACCGCAATTTGAAATTCTCGGCGAGCCGGCCGAATCCGGCGGCGGGGCGGAGAAGAAAGCGGCGGAGTCTCTGGAAATCGGCCGCATCGTTCCCATCTATGAATCGATTGGGCAGGGAAAGCTGACGCCGCGATTTTTCCGGCGCATCATTCGCACCGCGCTCGATGATCTGAATCCCGGATTGCCCGAACCGATTCCGGCAGCTGTGCGTAGTCGTCTTGGACTGATTTCGCCGCGCGAAGCTTTGTGGAGTGTGCACTGGCCGGAACCGGGCGAGAGTCTGCAAGACCTGCAATCGTCCCGCACTTCGGCGCATGTGCGTTTGATTTTCGACGAATTATTTTTTGTGGAACTTGGGCTCGAGCTGAAGCGGCGAGAACAGAAAGCGCAGACAGGAATTGCCTTCCGGCTGGATGATCGCGTGCGAACTGCGATTAAGAAGATTCTGCCGTTTCATCCCACGCAGGCGCAGAAACGGGTTCTCAAAGAAATCGCCGCCGACATGGAGAAGCCTTATCCCATGCGGCGTTTGCTGCAAGGGGATGTTGGATCGGGCAAGACCATCGTAAGTTTCGAAGCGGCGATTATTGCCATCGAAAATGGCTACCAGGTCGCTTTGATGGCGCCCACGGAAATTCTGGCGCAGCAGCATTATTTTTCGGCGAGACAGGTTTTGGAACGCGCGGGCTATCGGATTGTGATGCTCACCGGCTCGCTCGAAAGCGACCGCAAGCGCGAGATTCGACGCCACATCGCGCAGGGCAATGCGCAGCTCGTGATCGGCACGCATGCGCTGCTGGAAGAAAAAGTGGGATTCGCGAAGTTGGGACTGGTTGTGGTGGATGAGCAGCATCGCTTTGGAGTGATGCAGCGGTTGAAGCTGATGAAGAAGTCGGGTGACGCCGAGGAGATTGGGAAAACTTTGCTGTCCGAGAGCGGCTCGGCCTCTTCTGTACCGGGAGAGCCGGATGTGCTGGTCATGACGGCTACTCCCATCCCGCGCACGCTGGCGCTGACGCTGTATGGTGATCTGGATCTCAGCGTGCTTGATGAGCTTCCGCCGGGGCGCACGCCCATCGTCACGCGGCGTGTTGCCGATGAACAGTCCCCCAAAGTGTGGGAGTTCGTGCGCAAGCAGGTTGCCGCGGGACATCAGGCATACGTTGTCTATCCCGTGATCGAAGAAAATGCGGAGACAGAACTCAAAGCGGCGATCAAGATGTACCGCGAATTGAGCGGAGTTGTTTTTGCCGATTTGAAGGTTGGCTTGCTGCATGGGCGGCTCGACGTGGCGTTGAAAGAGCAGGTCATGCGCATGTTTCAGAGCGGCGAGTTGAATATTCTGGTGGCGACTACCGTCATTGAAGTCGGCGTCGATGTTCCGAACGCTACGGTGATGGTGATTGAACATGCTGAGCGATTCGGGCTGGCGCAACTGCATCAGTTGAGAGGGCGCATCGGACGCGGCGCGGCGAAGTCTTATTGCATTCTGATGACGGGGGGCAAAGTCACGGAAGAAGGTGAGCGCCGTTTGGATGCCATGGTCAAGACCAGCGACGGTTTTAAGATCGCCGAACTCGATCTCGAACTGCGCGGTCCGGGAGAATTTTTCGGCACGCGCCAGGCCGGCATGCCGGATTTTCGCGTGGCCAATATCATCCGCGACCGACAACTGCTGGAGGCCGCCAAGCGGGAAGCTGCGGCCGTGGTTTCGGACACAGATACGGAAATTTCGGGTGAAGAAATAAGCCGCGCACTGGTGCACATGCGAACGCGATGGAAGCACACCTACGGACTGGTGGAAGTCGGTTGAGTTTCACCTGCATGATTTTCAATTTTGATCTCCTGCGCCGTGATTACTTTTGCAAATCTTGCAAAGTGTTGGCGGCAGAGTGTTGTCGACGCGATGCCGCACTGACTGGAGAGTGCGCAGATAGGCGAACATGGCGTGGAGATCGTCGTCGGTCATCCCGCGCAGCATACCCCAGGGCATGATTGGATTTAGCGATCGCGCACCGACTTTCCCTGTACGCAGCGCGGCAAAGAAAATTTTCTCGTCGTAATATCCGATGCCGGAAGGATCGGGCGTGATGTTTGCGCTGGTGACCGTTCCGAATGGGCCTTTGAACTCCGATCCACCCGCGAAAGCCAATCCTGGCAACGGCTGTCCTCTCTGCATTGGCGTGTGGCAATCCGCGCAGCCGGAAATTCTGACCAGGTAGGCGCCGTAGGCCGCGCCGGTATCTGGCGCCACGGGAGCGACGGATATGTTAAGCGGCTGCGGTGCGCTGCGAATGAGATATTTGACTGGAAAAATAATCTCGGTCCTGGGCAGAACATTGCGCACCGCGGGCAACGAGCGAAGATAAACAATTACCGAGGCCAGATCTTCGTCCGACATGGTGCGGAAATTCCCATAGGGCATGAGGGGAAATAATGCTCGGCCATCGTGCCCAATGCCTTCGCGAATGGCCCGGGAAAGTCGGTCGTCAGTCCAGGCGCCAGCGCCGGTTTCCGCATCTGGAGTGATGTTGGGCGCGACGATTCTGCCGGGCAATCCGTCCAGCGGAAACACTGCGCCAGCGCCCAATTTACCCTCAATGGCCGGCGCGCCAGAGGAGTTCCAGTCGTGGGGGCTGTGGCAGAACATGCAACCTGAGACTGAATTGGCTAAATAGTTTCCACGGGCCAACCGCTCGGGAGTGACTTCAAACTTGCGGCCGTTGAGCGACCTCGCGCGCGGACCAATGAACGGTCTCCAGCCGATGGTCGCGCTGACGGCAACCGCCAGGATCGCTGCGACTACTGCAACCACAAAAAGCAAAACTCTCCAAAAACGTTTCATCACGCGCACCTCATTCGCCGGAGATCCACGGACCTGTGAAAACAGGGTCGGTCAGGTTGCAGAATTGGTCGCATTCTAAGGCACTTCGCCTGAAGGCTCAAGAGGCAGGTCGAACTGATAAAATCGAAATGATGGCAGGTACCTCTCAACTGATCCAGATTGAAGTGAATCCTCCGGCGCGGGTGCCCAAGCCGGAGTGGCTGCGGGCCAAGGCTCCCGTTGGCGAAAATTTTCATAATCTGAAAAAGCTGGCACGCGGGCTGGGCCTGCACACGGTGTGCGAGTCGGCGCAGTGTCCTAACATTGGCGAGTGCTGGAATCATCGCACCGCGACGTTCATGCTTCTCGGCGATATCTGCACGCGGCGCTGCGGCTTTTGCGCGGTGCCCAAGGGAAAGCCTGCGGCCATCGATTGGGATGAACCGCGGCGCGTAGCCGAAGCGGTCGCGATCCTCGGATTGAAGCATGCGGTCGTGACCAGCGTGAACCGCGATGACGACAATCTCGGCGGCGCGCGCGTCTTCGCCGAGACCATCCGCGAGATTCGCGAACTGATTCCCGATTGCCGAATTGAAGTGCTCATCCCCGATTTTCAGGGGATGGACGATGCGCTCAAGATTGTGCTCGACGCGCGGCCCGACGTGCTGAATCACAATACCGAAACCGTGCCGCGGCTGTATCGCACGGTGCGTTCGGGTGCGCGCTATCGGCGCACGCTCGATCTGCTGGCCAACGCAAAGAAGTTTTCGCCGAGCATGGTAACGAAAAGCGGAGTCATGGTGGGACTTGGCGAGACTTCCGCGGAGCTGGTCGAAGTGTTCCGTGACTTGGGAACGCGCGGTGTCGATATTCTCACTGTGGGTCAATACTTGCGCCCGTCGAAAGATCATTTGCCCATCGCCCGCTTCTATACGCCCGCGGAATTTAACTATCTTCGTGACGAGGCGTTGCGCTTCGGCTTTCGCCACGTAGAATCGGGTCCCATGGTGCGGTCCAGTTATCACGCGCACGAGCAAGCCGAATCCACCGCCGCGCCCCGGGCGGTATCGTAGGTGGTAAGCGTACTTCTCGTGGTGCTCGGGTTCTTCGCCGGACTGCTGGGTGCGCTGACCGGTATTGGCGGCGGCATTCTCCTCTCGCCCATTCTCGCACTGCACTTTGGCATTCCTATACGGCAGGCTATCGGCACCAGCCTGGTTGCGGTAATTACGACGTCGGCGGCGAGTTCGTCTGTGCATTTGCAGCGGCATACCACCGACATTCGCCTGGGTATGACGCTGGAACTGGCAACCGCTTTCGGCGCGGCGGTAACGGCCTATCTTGTCGGGTACTTCAACCGCAACGCGCTCGAAGGATTGTTCGCGGCGTTTCTGCTTTACAGTTCCTTCACCATATTGAAGCGCGGCGGGAAGGTGAAGCCCGAGGAAGCGCTGGCCACGGGCAATGGCGGACAAACCGTGATTCCGCCGTACGAACCGCAGCGCTATCCGCTGGGGTTGTCGATGTCGCTGGTCGCCGGCGGACTTTCCGGGCTGCTCGGCATTGGCGGTGGGCCGATTAAGGTTCCGCTGATGTACATCTTCATGAAGGTTCCGCTGATGGTGGCGACGGCGACTTCCAACTTCATGATTGGCGTGACCGCGGCAGCCAGCGCAATTGTTTATTACCGCCGCGGCGACATTCTGGTGGAGATTGCCGCGCCGCTGGCGGTGGGCGTGTTCCTCGGGTCGCTGCTGGGGGCACGGCTGGCGCCGCGCATTCACACGCGGCATCTCGCCTACCTGCTCGTCGCCATCATGCTGTATCTGGCCGGAAGTCTGCTGTTCCATCTTTTCCGCGGAGGGTTGGCGTGAGCGAGGTACGCGAACCTGCCTTTGATCGCGTGGTTGCGCTGGTTCTGCGCATTGGCGCGTTCAGTTGCTTCTTCGTCATGCTGGCCGGGTTGATCGCCGGATTATTCTCCAAGGGCCCTATCCCGAGCGACATTGAGCGCGCCGGAGTGCTGCTGATGCTGGCTACGCCGGTGGTTCGCGTGATGGTGGCCTGCTACCTGTTCTTCCACGAGAAGGATCGCAAGTATGGCTTCATTTCGCTGGGAGTGCTGGTGATTCTGCTGCTGGGAGGGGTATTTGGGATTGGCGAGCACTGAGAATAGCTATCAGCTTTCAGCACCTCCGCCGCCGCAGGAATCGAGCGCCTGGACTTGCTGATCTCCGAAGCCCGAAACCGGGACGGGAAACCGAACACAAGATGCACAGAATCAAGGTCTAACGGACTGGCCAACTCAGAGACATCACATTCTTCTCACACCTTGATTCCTTATACAGCCAAACTCCGCGATTTCCTGCGATGCTGATAAGCGCTTCGACCACGGTATTCCGATACACGCCGCATTTCCCTGGCAATAGAACGTTTCCATAAATATCGAGAACATTTCCATTTGTAAGGGTCGTGAGAGGTCCTAAGCCCGCCGTACCATAGCTGGCGTCACGGATCATCGTCTTCGGTATTTGAACGTAGTTGCGGAAAACCCGGGGAAAGCCCGGGGACAGACGGGAGTGACCCTTGTTTCTGCGCGATGATAAATTTTCTGCGCGACGATAAATCAGGTGAACGTCCCGTCTGTCTCCAGGTTGTCTCTGTCCACGTTACTTCGGCGGATGCGTTCGCGTTTGGAATCCGCCTCGGTTGAATGTGAACATTCGTTCGTCTCGGCCTCCTTGCCAGACCCATGAACTCTCGGNGCCGATGTGCTCGGCAAGTCTATTTACGAATTGGCGAACCGTTAGTCCCTCAAAACTCACCGTCCACGCTTCTGTGTAGCTGATGTTCCCGCCAGCTTGCATGTACCCGACCTGTTCATCGGGGTATTGTCGGCTGAGAACGGTGAGCGCCTGATCGGGATCTTGAATCTTTACCAAATCTACCTTGTGCAGCCTTAGATTCGGCAGGTATGTTGGATTAGCAATAGTCGACTGCGGAAAAACGTTAATGGAGTTCCGTCGGCAGACCAGGTGTAGCGCGGATCAGAGCTGCAAAGGGCGTTGAGAATTTCTTTCACTGTGGTGTCGTTGAGGTGCAGTGAAAAGTGGACATTCAGGGTCCGGGGGTCATCCTGAATTTTGTTTCGGATTATCTCTTCCAATCCTAGATGCAGTCCGTCGATCGATTTTGAGCTCAATTCCGCTATACCGTCCCGCAAAATCGCGTCTTGAATATCGAACTGTCCAATTCTCCGCTCTAGGGGCGGGACAGAGCTGCCCACACTATTCTGTCTTCCTAACGGCGGCCCCGCCGCGCTCAAAAAGAATACCAACAAGAATCCCGCTATCAAGGTTTTCATTGGCTTCAGAACGCGTGGAAGCCTCCTTTGAAAAAAGTAAACATCCTTTCCTCTTTTCCGCCCTGCCAGATCCAAGTTGTTTGCGGGTCCATGTGATACGCGAGCCTATTGATGAATTGCCTCACCGTAAGGTGGTCGAACGCTGCAGTCCACGGCTCCGCGTAGGACTCCTCGCCCCCTCCCATATAACCGACTTGATGGTTGGGAAATATCTTGGACAACGGGGTCAGCCCTTGATCAGGATCGGGGATCTCGACAACGGATATCCGTTCAATGTACAGGCTTAGAAGATAGGACGCATCTTTCTCGGCGGCTGCCGGGTAAACATTCATGGTGTTGGCATCCTGGGACCAGATGTATCTCCGATCCGCCTCGCAGAGAGTGCTTAGTATCTCGCGCACGGTCTTGTTTTGCAGATGCAGGGAAAAGTGGATGTTAACAGACCTCGGATCGTCCTGGATTTTGTCCCGTATGATTTCTTCAAATCCGAGATGCAGGCCCGGAATATTTTTCAAACTGAGCGCCGATATCCCGTCCCTCATGATCGCATCCTCGACGTCGAAGTGATCTATTTTGGTCTCAATCGGCGCGAAACCCTCCGCTTGGCCTGACCGGTCAGCAGACTCCAGATCGGGCGCCCCGGCTTGGAGAAGGAGCACCAAAAACGCAATTGCGCTAAGCATTCTCATTGGGTCGGTCCCTGAGAGGTGTAGGTAACAGCAGTGCTCGTCCATTGCAGGGTGTTTGTTCTGACTGGATATCCGGCAACGCTAAGCGTTTGAGTTGATGTTTGGACGCATGTCAGTGGCGCACTCGAACAGATCGAGGTAATGTTGTCGCCGAATTGCGCGTTGGTGTTTAGATACTTGTTGCCAATGCCAGTTTCACAGGTCAGCGGAGGACTGAAGCTCTCAGTGACCGCCGTGTTGCTCAGACCATCAGTGGGCAGCAGCGCAGTATGGTCAGGGTGAGTGTAAACCGTATACGTGTATGTGCGATTTGTGCCGTAGGCTAGGGTGCAAGTATTGGAGGGGGTGTTATTTGTGACGTAAGCAAACTGCCGCGCTGTCACGTTCTTTTGCACCGAGGTTCCACCCTCGCCAGAGATGTCGTACTCGAAGGTCAGAGTCCTGTCGCCGATGGCTGCGCTCTGGTCCAGGGTCTGGAATTGGAATTCATTCGTCCCAACTGACGTAACACCGTCCGAGGGGTCGCCCGAATAGGCACAACACGTTCCGCCGGGCGGCTGCGGCGCACCGTTTAGGGCCGAATTCAGTACCGTATAGCGATTCCCGTAAAGCTCATTAGGGTCCGATCCCACGAAAATGTAGCTCTTGCCAGCGGCCCCAACGTCGAATACCGTGATGGG
>JGI12635J15846_10004258_pt1 | contig 12358 bp, 11 predicted proteins | sample BlaSpr_A8_OM2_M2_FD_15846 | JGI IMG/M metagenome (IMG submission 15846) | reverse complement strand
CACTCGTAGAGTCGCAGCCTCTGTGCTGAGCCGATGCGCTCTGAACGATTCGCGATCCCGATCGTTCGCCGGCCGAATCGCCACGACACGGATTTCATATCCGGCTGCCGACGCTCTCGAGTACGTCGGCTTGACGCGAATCTCGTACGTTTCGGCTTCGTCCGAGACAAACTGCACGTGCTCCAGGCCTCGAGTGCGGCTCTCGGAGTCGAAGGCGGCGAGTACTCTCTTCTGACTATCGACGACCTCTACGACAACGTCGATCCCGCGTTGCTCGACATCAAGCTCCGCACATTCCCCCAGCGCCAACGGAATCGCATAGGCGTCGACCGCAGTTCCCGAGATATTGTGTTGAATCGCCGAGCCTGATTGAAGACTGGTCGGCGTCGCAGATGGTGGTGCAGGCTCCTGACCGTATGCAGACAGCCCGAAGGAAAAGAATATGACCGACGCGACGCCGATGGATGCCAGCGTTGATCGAGTGCGCAGAACCCCGACTTGTCCCAAGCCCGTGGTAACCAGAGCCCACCCGCGGATAAGAGAAACCCTTACTTCACTTCTGCGCGGAACGGATACGACGTAAGCAACTCCGAACCGCCGTTCGCGCCATCATGCATCAATTGCAGCAAATACATTTTCGATCGCAACAAAGGCGCTGGAACGGTAACAGACACATACGTGCCATCGGTACCCGGTCGAAGAACCCCACTGTGCCACAGGACTTTCTGGGTCGCAGGATCCATCAATTGCGCCCGATATGAGTCCTCATCATTCGAACCGAGTCCCAACGACAGCACGACCAATCCCGTTCCCGCCGGAATCTTGACCGTCGGAACTGTGCTGGCACCACGCGTCGGTGACGCAAGAAACATCGTCACGGTCGCGACGTTGTCGAGGCCATGCGCCAGACCGTCCGCTGCGCCGCTTTTCTGACTGTTCGCGTTCGCCGCGGCGTGTTCTTCGTTCAACTTCGCCGTGAGCTCTGTTGTTTCCTTCTTGGTCTCCGCGACCTCATTGCGCAGCCGCTTGTTGCGGCTCGTGAGAAATCCCACCGCAACGATCAGGATCAACACCGCGGCCGCGAATCCCAACATCGGCCAAGTGCGGAAGATCCCCAGACGCAACCCGCCAGGCCGCGTCGCACCCGAACGCCCACTGTAGGACAACGTCGGTGCGATGTTTGCTGCGAGCGGTCGCTTAGGTTCGACCGCCGGCTTTACTCCAGTCGCGACGCTCGCCGGCACATGTTCCACCGCGTCGGCGATAGACCCAATCGCCTTTGCGGCTTCCACCTTCTGTACTCGCAATGGCGACGACAGATACCAACTCTGAAATTTCGCGAGATTAGGTCCTTCCAACTCGCCTCGCAGATAACTGTCCACGAGATCGAATTCCACCGCGTTCAAACGTGCGGCTAGATCGTCGTCGACAATCGACGCCTCTTCGATCGGCTCCGCTTCATCTACCGGCAGAGCGCCAAGTAGGTAGCGAATCAGCACCGCGTCGTTCGGCTCGAGTTTTTCAGGACCAGGCATCATCTTTCTACTTAGCTAAGGCTCTCCCCGCCAAAATGTGTCATACCTCGCGCTTCTTCAGGCACGCCCCAATGCAGGTTTCGAGCTTCTGCCGGACCCGACACGCGCGGATGCTCAGCGCATTTGCCGAAAGCCCAAGCCGCGTCGCGAGGGCGGCGCGGCGCTCGATCTTGGCTCGCTGCTTCCCTCGATAGTATTCGACGATCAATTCCCGATCTGCAGTCGCAAGACCTTTCAGGCAGTCGTCGAGGCAACCCGCGGTTTTCTCTTTCTTCTCCGACGCAGAGTCGGCATCCAAGAGAGTCGCAGATTGCCCATTAAGGTTGTTTGGGTTCGAACCGGTCAGAGGCCGATAAAACGGCGCGCGTTTCTCCGCTCGCAGCGTCTCCAAAAACACGTATTTCGCGACGATATAGCAATACTGAAGGGGCACAACGTCGGTGATCTCACCGTTCTCTTCCAGTTTTTTCGCAACCCGGTTCAACGTTTCGTCCGCAAGCTCGCCGGGCGCCACACAGTTCTTTCGGTCGAAGTAAAGTTCGAGGCGTCGACGCACCTCCAGGTATCGTTGGCCGTCCGAGTTCGTACCCTCATCGAGCCAATGCAGCAAATCTCGGAAAATTTGTTCGGTCGGTTCCCAGTCCTGGTTCGGTCCCACTATCGGCCCCAGATACCTTCCCAGATTCGGTTGATTTTACATGAACTACCGTTTCCAGAACGGCGAATCGCGGCGCAATTTACCGCTCGGATTGGATTACTCAGCTCAATGAAATGTTTTCGCGATTTCGTCTTATCTCAACAAGAAGGGAAGTCCACTCTCCTAGGCTGAATTTACGGGGTGTCCATATGGGTCTGAAGCGATTCTTCGCCGGCAAGAAGATGGGTGCGCGTAAGTGGGTTGTTGGCTTTGCAGCACTGACCTTGGCGGGCGTCGTTTCCGCCGCGGCTGTGGCCATCCCGAATCTGTTTCCGTTCCTCGATCCCACCGGTTTCGTCTCAACTTACAACACCACCGGACCCATCCAACAAAACGGCGCCTTCTTTCAGAGCCTCGGGACCAACGGCCGCAGCTGCTCGACATGCCACATCACCGCCAACGCGATGGGTCTGAGCCTCCAAAACGTTCAGGCCCGCTATTTTCTCACTGCCGGCCGCGACCCACTCTTCGCCTCATTCGACGGAGCCAATTGCCCGAATCTGACTTCCCGCACTCCTCAGGCTCACAGCATTCTCCTGAGCAACGGCTTGATTCGCATCCCCATCACGCTGCCTGCCTCGCCGCAATTCCAGATTCGCGCAATAGTCGATCCCAACGGATGCGCCATCACCACGGATCCGGCCACCGGTCGGCCGGTCGTCTCAATCTATCGCCGCCCGCTGCCGACCACGAACCTGAAATTTCTCAGCACGATGATGTGGGATGGCCGCGAGTCCGCGGCGAACCCGCTGTCGGCCCAGGGGAATCTGACCAAGGACCTGATGCAGCAGGCAATCGACGCCACTCTTGAACACGCGCAAGCCACCGTCCCTCCGACGGAAGCTCAGCAAAGTGACATCGTTCAATTTGAGACCGGCCTCTTCTCCGCGCAGATTGCCGACGCTCACGCGGGCCTGCTGAATGTCGACGGCGCCACCGGCGGTGCCCAGAATCTCGCCAATACAGACTTCGAATTCGGCATCAACGACGTTCTCGGCGCCGACCCCAACCACATTCCTTTCAACCCGAGCGCCTTCTCACTCTTTTCGGCTTGGAGCAATGCCTCCCCACAAGCAGCGCACGGGCCGATTGCTCGCGAAGTTGCCGCCGCTCGAGCAGACATCGCCGCCGGCGAAGTCTTGTTCAACACGCGCGCAATCAACATCACCAACGTCCGCGGCATCAATGACAACGCCGCGGTCGCCGCCGCGCTCGGTGTCTCGCTGCCGGTCGCATCGTTCCCGGGAACCTGCACCACATGTCACGACACGCCGAACGTCGGCGATCATTCGGTGGCGCTGCCGCTCGACCTCGGCCTCGTTCACGATCCGGCGCAGGAGCAAAACACAAACATCGCCAACAGCCTCGCGCAGCTCAGCTTGGCGAACGTTCCAATCTACGAAATCGACGGCTGCCCGGATCCATTTGCTGTTCCGCCCAGCCCTCAGCCGGTGAAAATCTACACGACCGATCCCGGCAAGGCGTTGATCAGCGGCGCCTGCAGCGACGTGAACCGCGTGAAAGGCCCGGTCCTGCGTGGCCTCGCCGCCCGCGCGCCATACTTCCACAACGGCGCCGGACGTGACCTCAACGAAGTTCTCAATTTCTACAACCAGCGCTTCCAGATGAACCTGACCGCGACCGAGCAGCGGCAGATCATCGCCTTCCTCAACAGCCTGTAACCAAGCGGTGACAAGCCGAGATACGATTGCGTCCGGGGCCGTGATTGACTCATCCAACGGTTGTGTCTCCCCAGTCCATCGCCCAATCGTCGCAACGACGCGCATCGCACGCGTCCCGATCAGCGCCTCTCATCCCCGACAGCGACGAATGCGATCTGAACGTTGACGGCGGCGAAGTCCATCTCACCAATCTCCGCAAAGTTTTCTTCCCGAAACTGAAAATCACCAAGCGCGAAGTGCTTCACTATTACGCCGCCGTCTCCCGCTGGCTCCTGCCGCATCTTNGCGATCGCGCCATGGTCATGAAGCGCTACCCCAACGGAATCGGCGCAGAATTCTTCTTCATGAAGCGCACGCCGAATNCCCATCCCTCATGGCTGACAACCTGCTCCATCAAACACNACTCCGGGAACATCATCGACTTTCCCAAGATCCAGAATCTCGCCGCTCTCCTATGGGTCGTAAACCTCGGCTGCATCGACTTAAACCCGTGGTATTCGCGCTGTGACGACGTCTCGCGACCAGACTTCCTGCACTTCGATCTCGATCCGACTCCTGGCGCGAATTTCGACAGGGTTTTGGAAACGGCGCTGGCAGTGCGCGACGCGCTCTTGAAATTAAAAATCAAGAGCTACGCCAAGACGACGGGTTCGCGCGGCATACACGTCTATGTGCCGATCGTTCGAGGTCCGAAACAAAAGGACGTTTGGCGATTCGCCAAGAAATTCTCATTCGAGATCGCGGCTCNGCATCCAAAGCTGATCACCGCCGAATATCGCATCGCGAAGCGCCCGCGCAATCGCGTCCTCGTCGACTACAACCAAAACGCCTGGAATCGTACTCTCGCGTCGGTCTATTCCGTACGACCCAAGCCACAAGCGACGGTCTCCACCCCAGTTAGTTGGGAAGAAGTCGAACGTGGTATCGAGATGCAAGACTTCACTTTGCGCGACGTGCCTCAGCGATTGGCAAAGCTCGGCGACCTCTGGAAACCNGTCCTGGCCGCAACCGGAAGAACCGACCTCAGCAAACTTCTATGACCTTACCGCTCAAGAAAAACTACAAGCCGATGGAAGCCAACCCCGCCTCCGAACTCCCCGAAGGCCGCGAGTGGCAATACGAGCCGAAGTGGGACGGCTTTCGCTGCCTAGCGTTTCGCGACGGCGACCGCATCGACCTGCAGTCGAAATCGCAAAAACCGCTGACGCGTTATTTTCCCGAGTTACAAAAAGCTCTAACTGAGCTCCGAGCCAAACAGTTTGTCCTCGATGGCGAAATCGTAATCCCGATCGACGGTCAGCTTTCCTTCGACGATCTCCTCCAGCGCATCCATCCTGCCGAAAGCCGCGTCCGCAAACTCGCCGAGGCCACATCCTGCGTCTACATCGTCTTCGATCTGCTAGTCGATGAAACAGGGAAGAGCCTCGTCGGCCTCGCGCTCGAAGAACGCCGCAAACGCCTGGAAGCATTCGCAAAGAAAAACTTCCGCAAAGGCGGCCTGCTCCAGCTTTCTCCCACGACTCCCGATCTCAGCGTCGCACGCAAATGGTTCCGCATGGGCGTCAGCCTCGACGGCATCGTCGCAAAGGACAAAACTCTCGCCTACCAGTCCGGCAATCGCAAAGGAATGCAGAAGATCAAGACGCAACGCACCGCCGATTGCGTCGTCGGCGGATTCCGCTATCTCGAAAAGAAGCGCCAGGTCGGATCCCTACTGCTCGGCCTCTACAATAAACAAGGCAAACTCGACCACGTCGGATTTTCATCTTCGATCAGCAACGAAGAGCGCCCCGAGCTCACGAAAAAGCTCGAAAAATTAATCGAGCCGCCCGGCTTCACAGGTAAAGCTCCCGGCGGTCTGAGTCGCTGGAGCACAAAGCATTCGATGGAGTGGCAACCGCTCGAAACGAAACTCGTCGCCGAAGTGCAGTTCGATCATTTCACCGGCGGTCGCTTCCGTCACGGCACGAAATTCTTGCGGTGGCGCCCCGACAAAGCGCCACGCGCATGCACGATGGATCAGGTCAAACGTGAAAACAAATCGGCGCTGACGCTGCTCTAATTGTGAGACAAGCTTGTCGAAAGGGAAGGGGCGCGACCCGGCCACTTCACGAATACCGCATATTCTCGAGGTCGGTAATCATCCCCGGCCCAGTCGGATTCCAACCCAACTGGTGCCGCGTCTGTGCGCTCGAAGACCGAATATCCAATCCCGCAAAGTGTCCGAGCCACCCGAAATGCCCAGCCGCCTCTTCCGGCGTCATCGATTTAACCGGCACCTTTAATCCGCGACCAACCGCGGTCGCGATGTCGAATACCGGCACGCCTTCTTCTGCAACGGCGTGGTAAATCGCGCGCTTGCCCGTCTTCTCCAACGCCAGCCTATACAGCCGAGCAGTGTCCCACCGCGGCGCCGCCGACCACCGGTTCGTCCCGTCGCCGACATACGCCGAGACGCCTTTCTCGCGCGCAATCTGAATCGCAAATGAGACGAGCCCCTGCTTTTCCGTATCGTGAATCTGAGACAGCCGCACAATCGCGACGCGAACACCTCTATCCGCGAGCCCCATCGTCGCTTCTTCCGATGCAGCCCTCGGAAACTGTTTCGAAGTGAGTGGCGGATCGTTCTCCGTCCCCAGTTGGCCTGGAGCGCACTGCGCCAGCGCGGTTCCGGATGAGACGATCAACAGCTTCTGCGTTCCGGCGAGCGCGTCGCCCAAAATCCCGATCACTTTTCGATCCGACTCGCAGTTCTCCACAAACTTCGAAAAGTCGTGGTTGAACGCCGTGTGAATCACAGCATCCGTATTGGTCGCTCCTTCGCGCAGATTCTCCGCGTTCCCAATATCACCTCGCAACACCTCAGCGCCGGCTTCCTTCAACGCTTTCACTCCCGTGTCGCAGCGAGACAACCCAAGCACTTGATGTCCGTTATCGAGCAGTTCCTTCACAACCGCTGAACCGATAAACCCATTGGCCCCAGTCACAAAAACGCGCATGTCGCCTCTCCTTTGGAGTCTTCCGCACCGAGCCTTTACGGTAATCGGCACGTCGCACTCGCGGCCTGAGCAACCGGAGCCTGACTCCGAATATTTAGATAACCGGAGGCTGTCTCCGGTTATATCGCAGCCCTGCTTTGACAGATATTTTTGCTTCGAGATGGATAAGGGATAGGCCGGAGGGTCAAGCGAGGATAGTTCTAGGCCCGGAAACGCAGCGGAACGACTTCTGGGCTTTGTTGCTTCAAGGATGGTCCTTGAGACGACGCTGCCATTCGATTCATGCTTCCGATCGACATAGCGCGCCTCGGTCTGTGTCGGACGCCATTCAAAGTCGCCCCGAATTCCTCCGAAGCGTTGAATTCGCCATGAATGTCCGCGAATGGATTCGCGAGCACGCTGTCACTCGAATTGATGACCGCACGTTCGACGAGGTTCTGCAACTCGCGAATATTCCCCGGCCAGGAGTAAGACTTAAACGCCTTCATCGTTTCCGGAGGCACTTGAACAATGCGCTTTCCCATCCGCTGCGAATAAACCTCAACGAAATGCATCACGAGAGGCGCGATATCCTCGCGCCTCTCGCGCAACGCCGGCAAATGAATGGGTACCACATGCAGCCGGTAAAAAAGGTCCGGTCGAAACCGGTTCTGTCGCACCAACTCCGGCAAATCCCGGTGCGTCGCCGTTACCATCCGCACATTCACTCGCCGTGTCGTGTTGCTCCCCAAACGCTCAAATTCCTGTTCCTGCAGGACGCGCAACAGCTTCGGTTGCAACGAGATGGGCAGGTCGCCGATTTCGTCGAGGAACAATGTCCCCGTATCGGCCATTTCAAAGCGCCCAATCCTCTGCGCGATCGCGCCTGTGAACGCGCCGCGCTCGTGCCCAAACAGCTCGCTTTCCAACAAATCCAATGGGATTGCCGCGCAGTTGAGTCTTACGAAGGGACGCCCGCAGCGGGTACTGAGGTTGTGAATCGCTCGCGCAATCAGTTCCTTGCCGGTTCCTGTTTCACCCAGCACCAGAACGCTGGAATCGCTAGGCGCTACCTTTACCACCTGTTCCAGCACAGCCTCCAGCTTCGGGCTCTTTCCGACAATCTGTTCAAACCTGCGTTCAGGTGCTTGCCGTTCGCGAGATCTTCGTTGTTCAAACGTTCTCACGGCACCTCCTGCAAGACTGGCTGCTACCGCGCCCGATTCTCCATCGCCGATCTCACGCAATCGAGCAGCACTTCCTCGTCGAACGGTTTCGCCAGAAACTCGACCGCGCCCGCACGCAAAGCCTGCATTTTCATACTTTCGTCCCCGTGCGCCGTGATAAACACGGTTGGGATCCTGTGGCGTTCCGCATTGAGCCGCGCTTGCAGCTCCAGCCCCGACATTCCCGGCATTCGGATATCCGCCACCAGACAACCTACCTGGTTTAGATCTCCGGATCCCAGAAACTCCTCGGCCGACGCAAACGCCTGCGCAGGTAAGCCCGCTTCTTTCATAAATCCCTGCAGCGCCGCCCGGATGGATTCATCGTCGTCAACGATGGCGACGAATTTGCTTCCCCTCTGAGTGACCATTTTCGAGGNTAGTTAAGCCTTCCTTGGCAGGTGCGCGCAATCATACCTGTGTATGATCGCCGCTCCTTCGATTGCGAGCTCCCAATCCGCGATCCAGCCTTGACAAACGGCCCAATCTGCGTTATAGTTCGTGAATTGAGAATTTCGTCAAAGCGCCGATCGAACGGCGCTTTTTTCATTTGTAGTTGAGTTTTCTCGAACTAGACGCCCGCCTGGCCCCGAAACCCGCCACCGTCGACGGTCGCCCCGTGCACCCGTAAACGCCAAGAATCCGTACTTACAAATGTATATGAAAACAAAGACTTTCAAGTCGAGCAGAATCTGCACTTATGAAAAAAGCTGGTGGAGGGTCCGGTTGCCCGGCAGCGCCGGCTTGTCCTGAGCGTGAGCGAAGGGCNTCTTGTCGGCGTTTTTGAAGTCCGATGAGTCCTCGCTCCTTCTACAACCNTGTGGGCTCTTACCGATTTTCGGGTCGTTTCAGTCTTTCCAACATCTTGACCAACTCCGCCACGGAGTCCGCCTGCATCTTCCGCATTCCGTTGCCGCGCTGGATCTTCACGGTAATCTCGCTTGTCCCAAGCTTCGCCGCGATTTGCTTGTTCAACATGCCCGCCGTAACCAGCACCACTACCTCGCGTTCGCGCGCCGTAAGCGAGCCATAACGCTTTTTCAATTCGGCCAGTTCACTTCGCTGCAATCGAGCATTCCGATCGCGATCGACCGCCTGGCGAACCGCCGCAAGAAGCTCGTCGTTCTGGAAAGGTTTAACCAGAAACTCCACAGCTCCCGCCTTCATGGCCCGCACCGACATCGGTATATCCCCATGTGCGCTGATGAAGATGATTGGTATTTCGATCCCGGCATCGGCCAACTGCTTCTGAAATTCCAACCCGTTGACGCCGGGCAGCCGCACATCGAGGACGAGGCAACACGGCTCCTCGCCGATCTTCGCTCGCAGAAACGCCTCAGTGCTCTCGAAGGCCTCTGACCGCCATCCTTCCGACTTCAGCAGTCCCTGGATCGCATCGCGCACACCTGCGTCGTCGTCCACGATGAATACGATTGGATTGTCCGTGCTCATCAGGCGTGCTCAGCGGCTACGGCAGGCAGCGTAAACCGAAAGCTTGCTCCGCACTCGGGTCTCGTCCCAGCCCACAGCCGTCCGCCGTGTGATTCGATGATCGACCGGCTGATCGACAGACCCATGCCAGTGCCGTAACTCTTGGTCGTAAAAAACGCCGTAAATATCTGATCCGCTTGCTCGGCAGGCAGCCCGAGCCCGGTGTCCTCGACCGAAACCAGAAGCACGCTGTCTTCGCCCCGTTCCGAAATCAGCGAGAGCTGGCGTGTCCCATTCACAGTTTTCATCGCGTCGATGCCATTCATCATTAGGTTCATCAGGACCTGCTGCAGTTGTACGCGATCCGCCAGCACCGGAGGCAGATCCTCAGCCAGCTCCATCCGCACGCCGATGGCGTGTTGCGACAGCTCATTCCGAAGAATGCCCGTCATCCCGCGAATCAGCTCGTTCAGATCGACGGGCTCTCTCAAAGGAGAGCCTTTCCGGAAGAATTGCCTCACACGGCTGATCACTTCCGCCGCGCGGTTGACGTCCCCAACCATCCGCGTCGCGGCTCGACTCGCCTCTTCAAGATCGGGCTCGTCGCGTTTCAACAATCGCAGGCACACGTTTGCGTTAATCGAGGCCGCCGCAATCGGTTGATTCACTTCATGAGCGAGAGTCGCCGTCAATTCTCCCATCGTCGTCACGCGGTTGACGTGCGCGAGATCTGCCTGTGCCTGGCGCAACGACTCCTCGGCCCTTCTCCGGTCCTCAATGTCGATGCCCGTGCCGTACCACTTGATGATTTTACCCGGAGCATCACGCAGCGGCACATTGCGCACCAGCATCCAGCGATACTCTCTATGCGCTGTCCGCACACGCGCTTCGCTTTCGGTTGGCTCTCCGGTCGCCAGCGCGTTGTGCCACTCGGACACGTATCGACCGAGATCGTCCGGATGAACAATCGAACTCCAACCNGATTTCGACAGCTCCTCCGCCGACAGCCCCGTCGAATCCGACAATCGCTGATTCACAAAATCGACAGAACCATTCGGCAGCGTGCTCCACACATACGCCGGAATTGTATTGATGACCCGTCTCAGCCGGTCTTCGCTGTTCTGCAAACTCGCGTACAGATCCTGCANTTGCCGGCCGGTATCGTTGAACACTTGTCCGAGGTGCGACAGTTCGTCACTTCCGTGGACGGGCACCTTGTAGTCGAATTCTCCGCGTGCCAACCTCCTCGATCCTTCCACGAGGCGTGCCAGCGGCCCGGTGATGCTGCGCGTGATTCCCACTCCGAGTGCGGCTGAGATCAGCAACGTGAAAATCGCGGTCGCTGGCACCATGATAAAAACCCGTTGTTGAACGCGCCGAATATTTTGCGCCGCCTGAGCCTGCTCTTCGCCGATTTCCTGATCGACTCTTTCCACCAGCGTGGAAGTCAGAAACTCCAGTGGACGCACCTGGTTCGCAATTCGTCTGTGGACCGCGCTCCAATCGTTCTCGGCGGCGAGCTCAGTGATCTCTTCCAGTTGCGATCGAAATGTTCTCTGAACGATTTCGATCGTTGGCACAATCGATGTGTCCACCTGAATTCCGGAGGGAAGGGAACCCAGAATCGTCTTAACGCTTTTCGTGTCTTCGGCGAACCCTTGGGCAAGTGAACCGGCTTCTTCGGTCATGCGCGCGGCATCTTGCGCATCGGCGAGCGCTTCGAGCTTGTCATGAAACGAGAGAAGACCCGCGTGCGCCCGCAACACCGCGACGAATTCCTGATCGTAGCCATTCAATCGTCCGGCTTGATTGCGTACCGTCTGGAATTGCCACAGGACGATGGCATCGCCGATCAACATCGCAACGACAATCAGCACGAAGCTCAGTGCCAGACGTGGACCGATGTTCAGCCGACCGATTTTCAGCCCCAATCCTCCTCCGATCCTTTAAGGCTGGGGACGTCCCGTTTTAAAGCCGGTAATCTGCACGAGTTCCTTCTCCAACTTTGCCACTGCCGCCGGGGCCGTCGATTCACGTGTCAACACGGAGTGCACTGCCTCCGTGTAGGCCTTGGAGACGTCTTCATATTTCGCGCCCGAAACTGCCGATGGACGCGCGATCAGGATTCCGCCCGGTTGATCGCCGGGCCTGCGAGCCCATGGATATACTTCGTCCAACAGCTTCGGCAGCTCGACTAACTGAAGTCGTTTCCATCGCGGCCCTGACTTCGCCTGGTCCAATTCGATCTGCCTCTGCTTATCCCGAAGAAACGCGACAAACTTGATGGCTTCCGCCTGGTGTGCCGAAAACCGCGAGACGCTCAGAGCCCATCCTCCCAACGCTGACACGCGCGGACCGCTTCCGTGCGGAATGCTTGTGACGCCGGCGTCCTGACGGAATGGCTCATCGAGCGGATGTCGCTGAAAGTAATCCGACCATCCGCGCGTAAAGGCTGCATTGCCCGCGATCCAGAACGCATTGCTCGCATCCCACTCCGTGTACGAAGGAATGCTCGGTGGTGAGATCCAATTCACCCAGTGCGCTCCCCGCTCCCACGCGCGAATCGCATTCGGATTGTTCACGCTGATGATCTTGTTGGCTTCGATCGTGTGGCCACCGCTTTGGGTTACCTGCCATTCCGTCGCAATATGTGCCACCGACTCCTTCGTCGTTCCCGGCCACACAAATCCCCAGAAATCTTTCTGCCCCCCGGCGCGCTCACCTTGCTGAATCTTCGCCGCCATTTGCTCAAGCTCGTCCCAGGTTCTCGGTGGCGCGCTGTACCCGTATTTGCGCAGCAGATCTGCTC
>JGI12635J15846_10004256_pt1 | contig 12358 bp, 13 predicted proteins | sample BlaSpr_A8_OM2_M2_FD_15846 | JGI IMG/M metagenome (IMG submission 15846) | reverse complement strand
CGATGGCAGGAGTGCAGACGGCGTATTACCTCGTCCACTCCATGGGGTCTTCGGGTAAGTTCGAACAAGAAGACCGCGAAGCCGCCCAAAATTTCGCCGATGTAGCGCGCGATTCTGGATTACGACGCATCGTCTTTTTGGGTGCCTTGGGGAACCAGGACCAAGCGCTCTCCGCTCACTTGCGCAGTCGTCACGAGGTTGCAGACATCCTGCGAAGCTCAGAGATCCCCACCATCGAATTCCGCGCATCCATCGTGATCGGTTCCGGCAGTCTTTCATTTGAAATGATTCGGGCACTGGTACAGCGGTTGCCGGTGATGATCTGCCCCCGGTGGGTTGCCGTCAAAGCCCAACCGATTGCAGTCGAAGATGTGGTTGCGTACCTCATGGCCGCGCTGGCGTTGCCGGTGGAGCAGTGCGGAGTTTTCGAAATCGGGGGTACCGACCAAGTCAGCTACGGCCAGATTATGCAGGAGTATGCCCGGCAATGCGGCCTCCGCCGATGGATGATCCCGGTTCCAATCTTGACGCCTCGCCTCTCAAGTTTGTGGTTGGGGTTAATCACGCCCGTTTATGCCCGCATTGGCCGAAAGCTCATCGATAGTATGCGCAACCCAACTCTGGTGCGCGACACCTCCGCTTTGACCGCTTTTGACATCAAGCCGAAAGGTTTGCGGGAGGCGATAGAGAGAGCTCTTCACCATGAAGACCAGGAATTTGCCCAGACGAGTTGGTGCGACGCTCTTTCGTCGGCCGGGAATCCGCAGTCATGGGGCGGCACGAAGTTTGGCACTAGGCTCGTCGATTCTCGAACCGCGCAAGTATCGGTTCCGCCGGCTTCTGCTTTTGCTCCGATTCAGCGTATCGGAGGTTTGAATGGTTGGTACTTTGCCAATGTTCTCTGGTGGTTTCGAGGCGCAGTGGACCTTCTCGTTGGCGGCGTGGGACTGCGCCGGGGCCGTCGCGATCCTCACACACTTTCCGCAGGTGACGCTCTGGATTTCTGGCGAGTGGAAACCTTTGTGCCGGATCACGAACTCGGTCTGGTCGCTGAAATGAAGGTGCCGGGCCGCGCGTGGTTGCAGTTCGAAGTGGAAGCTAATAGCCGAGGTTCCGTCATTCGGCAGACCGCTATTTTTGATCCTGCCGGATTGGCGGGGCTTCTCTATTGGTACATGCTTTATCCTGTGCATCGCTGTATGTTCGGCGGCATGCTCAACGAGATTGCAACTATTGCAGGACGCAGGACAACTACTTCTTCCCTCGGGGCATGACGGTCCCTGCAGTACTGCGCGCAGAGCGACGGTACATCACTTCTCGAACACCTTTTCGATCTGTCCGACTTTCTTCTGAACTTTGCCGGTGTTTTTTTCCGCGTTGCCTTCAGCCTCTAAGTTGAGATTATTCGTGACTTTGCCCGCCGTCTCTTTGACTTTCCCTTTGACTTCATGAACCGTGCCTTTAATCTCATCTTTTGTGCTGGTATTCATCTGTCTTCTCCCTGTGGTTGAATGACCTAAATCCGCAGATCCTTCGGTTTGTTAAAGGACGTTAGGATCGGAGCCACGCTCACGGTACCAAGGACATCCCCACTAAACTGTGCAAAACGGAACAGTCAGGCAACAACATATGCGGGGCGGACGGGAAGGGGTCCAGCCTCGTCACGATCAAACCTTCTTGAGCGACGGCTGGTGGATTCTTATTCGACCGTCGTCATCCCACTTGACGACCGCGTCTTCGTCGTTAGCTCGCTCAACCGTGCCGAATTCTCCATTCGGCTTTCCGAAGTTACCCAGACCTTCAACGCGATCTCCCGGACTCAGTTCCTGGCCGGTGGCGGCGGCCTCAGAGAGCGGGGGTCTCTTGGCACGATCTGAGTCAGGGACCGCCCCAGCGTGTGACAGTGGCGGCTGGGGAGCCTTACGGAGTTTGGGCGTGGCCTTCTTGGTGCCATGAGTCATAGTGTCTTCTTTCCCCGCGCGGGGCCAGAGGATCGCGCTTCCTTGCCGCGACTCACCAGCTCGATAGACACCTAGGATAAGAGGCGCCGTTGTGCGCAGACTGAAATCGGCACCCGGCAATGCCGAGCAATTCATTCACGGCATCCACCGGGCGATCTTCTTTTTAGCCGGATGACACTGCTCTCCACGATCGTTTTTCGCGAATTGAAAAGAGGAGACGGTGACTCAGTGAGCCAGGGGAAAGAGCTAGTCGTGTAGAACAACGCTGAGGAGCGAACTGTGAACCTGTAAGGCATCGCCTGGGTGATAATCAATAAACCCCAATTTCCTAAACCGGTTCATGAAGAAGCTCACCCGCGAGCGAGTTGTGCCGATCATCTCTGCGAGGGTTTCCTGACTGATCTTGGGGATCACAGATTCGGGCTTTCCGTCCTTGCCGAAGTGAGCCAACAGTAGCAACATTCGGGCCAGTCTCTTTTCACTGGAGTTGAAAAGCTGGTCAACCAAATCCTCCTCGTATCGGATGTTCCGGGTCAGTAGATACGCAACGAACATGTCAGAAAAAGCCTGTTCCCGGTGAAGCACTTCTATCATCGACTTCTTATCGATTCGCATGACACAGCAATCGGTGATCGCGGTTGCCGAGCACAGGCGGACGGACTGCCCTGCAAGGCAACCTTCTCCGAAAAAATCGCCCTCATTCAGAATGCCGATCGTGGCTTCCTTTCCGGTCTTCGACACGACGGTCAGTCGTACCTTTCCTTTCTGAATGTAAAAAACAGCATCAGACGAGTCGCCCTGAACAAAGATCGCCTGCTTCTTGGAAAAAGCTCTGATCTGTCTACCACCGTTGATGGTCGAAAGGAATGTCTCGGTATTGAATTTGCCGAGTTTCCTAGACCATACCTTGGGCTTCATGAGCGGCCCCTTTCAAGAGTTCCGAATGCTCGGAAGCCGGCGCACACCAGCGAACGCAGACGGGACCAAATCAGAGAGCAGAGTATCGTCCCATCATTTGAGGTACGCACGGACCAAGCCAATAAGATCTTCTGCCAGTTCTACGGACGGCATCGTGTTCTTTTCGCCACTCAACATGTGCAGACGAATGTGGTCTTCGAGAACCTCAGCCATGAGGCTGTTTATCCCGCCACGCACGTTGGCCAAGAGCATCAACACGTCCGCACAATCGTCGTCTGTCGTCAACGAACGTTCGATGGAGTCAACCTGCCCACGAATCCGCTTAATGCGAGCCACTAGCTTCTGTTTTTCTTTTTCGAGATGCGACATTTTTTCCCTTGCCTATATCCTAGGGGGATATGATATAAGACTTTGAGTCGAGATTCCCAGGAACTCGACGAGAATTATAGAAGGACTATGAATATTGAGCCTGCGCAAGACCCTCCAAATAGATCGAGGGTCTCCCTGTGCTGTGAAGAGCGTTCTGGACGAAGCGCCTAGCGTGTTATGGGCTGATTTCCTCCTCGCTCCTCACAGTATTTGACCTGTGACGTGAGCGAGCGAATCCGTCGAATGTGAACGGCCTGACTCACTCCTCCTAACCAAATTTCTTGCTGAGACGGTGATCCGGACGCCGAAAACAAACCCGGCGTTCAAACAGGATACGTGTCTCTACTAGGAGGGAACCATGACGAACATCTTCATTCCGACATTGGGCCGTCAACCGCTCTATTGCGTTTGGATCAAGACCGAAAATCCGTCTCGGCCGATAGCCTGCGTGTGGATTGATCCTCAACTCCGTAGTTTTCAGTTTTCTGATTCTGAAGTCGAGAGGACATCAGCAACTCGGGCGAGGACTAAGGAGTTTGGGGTGTCGTCGCAACGCTTTCTGCAGGAAGGTTTCTCACGGGGGAGGCTCCAGCAGTATTGAAGGCCGCCTCGATCGGTGGGAATGGTGCACACAATCAAAGAAAACGGAAAACTCATTTTGCGGGTCCGGCGAATCCGTGGCCAAGTCGAAGCTGTGGAGAGGGCCCTAACAAGTGAACACAACTGTTCCGATGTTTTACGGCTTATTGCTGCTGCGCGAGGTGCCATGAATGGGCTGATGGCCGAACTTCTTGAGGATCATGTCCGATTTCATGTGCTCGATCCGAAGCGAAAACCAACCTCCGACCAGGCCATGGCCGCCGACGAGTTGGTCGACGTTGTAAAAGCTTATTTGAAGTAGGCGATCACAGCCTCACCAAGGGACCGTATTCACCCGAAGGGCACTGGCATGGCGCAAAAACTCCAGACACACTCCGTGCATGAACTGGGTCGTGGTCACCGGCAAAGATCGCAACCGCATGCTCCGTATGCAATGGATGGCAGACGAAGGCTGCCGAGAGCAAAAAAAGGAAAGAAGCGGGGAGAACAGTATTGAGTACGAAAATGCGCGTCACGATGAGGCCGGTCTCATGGGTGCTGGTTGTGCTTTTACTTCTTCTCCACAGTGCATGGGCTCAGATGGAGGGAAGAATCTCTGGGGTGGTCAGTGATCCAAGCGGAGCTTTCATCGCCGTAGCAACAGCTACTCTCAACAACCTTGGCAACGGAACCAAACAAACCACAATCACCAGTGATCAAGGGCAATATTCGTTCCCGGTCGTTGCGGTCGGGCAATACGAACTGGAGATCGCCTCTCCCGGCTTCCAGCCGTATAAGAAGATCGGTGTGGTGATTGACGTGAACGGCGTACTCCGGATCGACGCCATCTTGCAAACAGCGCAAAGGACACAGTCGGCGCAGGTCACCAACGTTCCCACGGCCTCAGAAAGCACTCAGACCGACAAGTCGGACGATACGTCATTTGGCCTCATGCATTACCTCTCGAAAAATGGTCGACACGACGTTCATAACGAGACGTGGAACCTTTATGGGCAGCTTACTGCGATCGGCTTCGACAAACCTTCGTTTCATGCCGCCTACACCAATCTCAATGGAAGCAACTCCTCGCTCAACACCTACGCCGAGCAAAGCTATACGCAAACGCTGACTCTTTTCTTCGGGCTTCGTCTTCGACCGGGGACCGATCTCTACATTGTCCCTGAAGAGATCTCAGAGCTGACGCTCTCGAAGCTGAAAGGGCTGGGCGGTGCGACGGAGAACTTCGAACTCCAGAAGGTCGGAAGTGTAAAACCGACAATTTACCGCTCGCGGTTCTTCCTCCGTCAAACCTTTGGCTTCGGCGGCCAGAGCATCGAACTCCCGTCGGGCCAAATGCAGCTCGGAGAACACGTGGACAGTCGGCGGCTGGTATTCACCCTGGGCAACTTTAGCGCTCTCGACGTCTTTGACCAAAACAGTGTGGTCGGTGATCTCCGGAAGTCCTTCTTCGACGAGGCGTTCATGACGAACTCAGCCTGGGACTTCCCGGCGGACGCGCGCGGCTACTCGATCGGCGGCGCCGCTGAACTCTATTGGGACCAGTGGGCTGTCAGGGTGATGCGGCTCATGCCGCCGGTTGAACCGAACTCGCAAACGCTCGTTTTTCAGCCTTTCAAGTACTACGGCGATCAAGTGGAATTCGAGCACGACCACGTGCTCTTTGGCGACCAGCCGGGCGCAGTGCGGCTGCTACTTTACCGCAATCACGAGTTAATGGGACGATTTGCCGATGCCATCAACGCCTTCGAGGCCAACCCCGCCGACAATGCGGCCAATTGCGGAACTCTCTACAACTACGGATCGGAAAATCCCACTGCGCCAGACCTATGCTTTGTCCGCAAGACCAATGTGAAGGTCGGCATCGGGTTCAATGCCGAGCAAAGCATTACGCCCAACATCGGCGTGTTCTTCCGGGCAATGTATTCCGATGGGCGTACAGAAGTTGAAGCCTATGATTCCGCCGACCGTTCCGCCACTGTCGGCACAAAGGTCAAGGGGGCGTTGTGGGGGCAGCCGCTCGACTCGGCCGGCCTTGGGTTCGGAACAAGCTGGATTTCGGCCATTCACGCGAAATACCTGGAGATGGGAGGCGTTGATGGTTTTATTGGGGACGGCGCCTTGACGCAAGCCCACGAAAATATGACTGAAATCTACTACCGCAAGCATATCAGCAGGTCAATTTATCTATCGGCCGACTATCAGCGCGTCTGGAACCCGGGGTACAACGCTGCCCGTGGTCCCGTCAATCTCTTCGGGGGGAAGTTCCATGTGGAGTTCTGAAAGGCCTTGCGGCCTAGCATTCGCAAGCATCCTTGTGGCTGTGAGCCTGTGCTCCTTGCCCGCGGAGGCGCAGCAACAGGCCGAAGGGTTTGCGCTCGAACGCTTATACACGTCGGCTCCTGGCGGGGGTTGGATTGTCCTGGACGCCCTCGACATGCACGGGGGACTTGGCGGCGCAATGGAACTCACGACAGGCTACGAACATGATCCGCTCCGGGTGCAGGCCGGCGGTCAAACTCTCGCCGTTGTTTCCAGTGAAGCATTTGTAGATTTCGGTCTGGCCGCCACATACGATCGCTATAGGGTCTATGCCAACTTCACCATGCCAGCTAGCTTGACCGGAGACAGCGGTACCGTGGGCAACTACACTTACACGGCACCGAACGTCGGTCTCGGGTCGGACCCTGACAATTTGGCTGATATTCGTCTCGGCTTCGACGCACGACTTCTGGGAGACGCTCGAAGTCCCTTTCGCCTCGGCGCGGGCGCGCAGCTCTTCATCCCGAGTGACAGCCGCGCCAATTACGATACCGATGGCAGGGTCCGCGCAATGGGTCGAATCTTGTTCGCCGGGGACCAGGGGATCTTCACGTATGCGGGACAAGCCGGAGTGCACATCCGGACACTCGACGATTCCCCGATACCGGGAAGTCCCCAGGGTAGCGAATTTCTCTTTGGGATTGCCGGAGGAGTGAAGATTCCAGTTGGGTCAGCCAAGCAGTTCGTCGTTGGCTCTGAGGTTTATGGGGCTTCGGCTTTTCGATCATTTATGCAAGCGGGGGAAACAGACAAGGAGTGGCTGCTCTCGACTCGGTTTGAAGGCACGGGGAGTAGCGGCCGGCAGGCGCGTGTGAAACTGGGCGTCGGGCGCGGAATTAACCCACAATTTGGAGCGCCGAAGTGGCGGGTCGTATTGGCGGTCGAGTTATTTGGATGGACGAAATAGCGACCAATTCCATTGTCTGCGGATCCGACCGGACCCATGTCACGTTCTTCTTAGTCCCCGTTCTCACAGCATCAGCCAGCCTACATTCAGTGGATACCTGTCCGCGGAAGTGGTTGGCAAGAACGACGAAACGCTGTGGTCATATCTAGTGACTCCCAGCAACTTTCCCTGGAACGATATTCCAGATGCTGGAGTTTGGTGGTTTCGCCGTTTGTTCGGCTCTGCCCTTGTGCGTTTTTCCCTGTGCACAATTGACCAGCCTCGAGCTTTCGGGGGTGACATCATGCTGACTCTAGTTTGTTACGGAACAAAATCTCTGCTTGGACGGCATGACCATGACCTACGTCTGGTACGAATCGTATGAGTCCGTTGTTCTGGAAACCGATTGGACGAAGATGCACGAACGAATTCAGTCGGCGGAGTCCAAAATAAACGACCGGAAGCGCGTGCTTTCACAGGATCACGGCGGAACGCCGGAAGAAAGGCAAGCGATCGCCAACGCCTTGAATTCTATGTGTACGCTACGAACTGAAGTGGCTGACTGGCAAAGTCACCAGGCTCAGCCAGTTTAGCGACGAAGAGATCACCCCGAAATTGCACTCAGTCCCGACTCTCAGATTTCGGCCTGATGCGCTTGCCCAATTGTGAGCGTTACAGACCAGTTTAAATCCGTCCCTGTCTCCATAATGGACACTAGCTGCACTTCCGTTAGGACGGCCTTCTGTGTCAAACAAAGTCGCGACCGCGACGAAAAACGATTTCAATCCCCGAACCTTTTTGTCAACCATCGGCAAGGGAAGAGAAATGGTGTCGTTTGGAAAGAAAAGCACGATTTTCGCCCAAGGCGACGCTACGGATGGTCTGTTTTTCGTCCAACAGGGAAAGGTCCAGCTCAGCGTCGTGTCGGAAGCCGGTAAGGAAGCAACTCTGGGCATCTTGAGCGAAGGAGATTTCTTCGGAGAAGGCGGCTTGGGTGGCCAGTTCACACGCATGTCCTCTGCGATAGCACTAACGGACTGCGTCCTGCTGCATGTTGAGAGGAAGGCACTAATGCACGCAATGAGCGTTGAGCCAAAATTGTCGGCTTTGTTCATGCGGCACTTGGTGAAGCGCAACATCCGGTACCAAGACGACTTGGTCGATCAACTTTTCAACTCCAGCGAAAAGCGACTGGCACGAGTTCTTCTGTTAATGGCGCACTTCGGCAACGAAGGCGTTTCCGAAATGTCAGTTCCAAGACTCAGCCAGGAAACTTTGGCAGAGATGGTTGGGACCACACGCTCGCGAGTCAGTTTTTTCATGAACCGATTCAGGAAACTGGGTTTCATCAATTACGACACTGGCGATACCTTGCATGTTCGCAGTGCACTACTGAACGTCGTACTTCATGATGATGACGGAGAATTCACAGCTTCGGCAGCCAGACATCCCGCTGCAGCCAGAAAGAAGGTTTCAGAACCGCCTCCAGAACATGGCGGCTTACTTGATCGGGATCGTGCCAAGCGACCCACCCTGCCCGAAGCTGGACGCCGCCGTAAATAGCACGCTCTTTCCTGTGTTTCCGCGAAGACTAGGCCCCTCGGAGACGGCCTTCTCGGGCGCGCCTGTGCGCGAGATTCGTGGCGCAGCACTCCGACCATTTCTCGAACACCCGATGTCAAATGGGGGCTAACTTTTTGCTCGCCAGCGGCTATACGAGTCTTACGACGGAGACCTTGCACTCGCAATCGATCCCATTCCTTTCGAGCGCGTCGTCGATGTTCCCTTGCTACGCGATATTTTTCCTGACAATCGTATCCTCAGGTTCTGCCTCGACTGTGACGTCTACTTTAGCTCCTGGCTTGAGAGCAACGTCATTGCCATTGGCGTCCTTCAGACTGTTCTCGATCCGAATCTCTTTGTACAAATGTTCGGCGTTCTCGACCACGATCTGAGCTTTTTCTGGCTCGGTCGGGTCCGGCGACTTGATTACTTTTTCGACAATTCCGGGAAGAGTAGTGCTAGGTTTGTCGCTGTTCTGCTCATCAGGCATATGCCTCCTCCAGCCGTGCTTGCCCACATATTTTATGCCCTACGATGGCCTCTCTCAAGCTGTGTAGTCAAAACGCAAGATTGGGCTCGCTCAGATCTGGAGTTTGCTGCGAAGTAATATGTTTTCTTCCAAGGCCATATGGTACCAAGCATTTTCGAATAGCGTCAGCCGACTCTCATCTTGTCTAACCGAAGATGTCCAGACTGCATCATGATGGTATCCTGCTTGTCCGAACGGGAAAAAAACGACCGCGCGGTCGCCCTCGAAGGATTCGAAGTAGCTAGGAAAAAGGAAAGAAGACAATCGCAAATAGAATCGGCTAGGGAGTAGTCAAGTCTTTCACGGCTGCATGTGTTCAGACTGAAGTCTCCGTAAGGCTGGTATTAGTTCAGCACTGGCATTACTTTTCACTACGTACCCACTCGCGCCAGATGCAAGAGCTTCCCTCATAAACGGGGCGGAATCGAACTGGCTCACCATTAGGATCAGAATTGACGGTGATTCATTCTTGATGCGACGAGCAGCCTCAAAGCCGTTCATGCGCGGCATAGTAATATCCAAAAGCACGATATCCGGTTTGTGCTCACGGGTTTTGAAAACGGCATCAGCTCCGTCGGAAGCCTCGCAGACAATCTCAATGTCAGCCTGTGATTTGAGGATTTCGCAGATGCTGCGCCGAACGATTTCACTATCATCAACAACCAACACACGAAGAACTGAACTCCGCAAAGAGCCTCCTAAGCACCTCTGCGAGTCGCCAGTCGCAGCGATTGCTACGAGGAAGCAGGAAGAGAAGCGCCTAAACTATCTCACACCTTGCGTCGCATCGAATGTACAGGGTTTAGGGTATTCGCTCGAGCGGGAATCCAAAACACTGATCCGTCGCGCGAAGCCGCTCGGATGGGGAGCAGCGTCGCCGCGCCCATTCGTCCTTATCGATATAGCATTTACCGGTAGAACGCCTGACTGGCTTTGACCTCGTGAGCCCGAGCGATATCTGAAAGGGTTTCTGCACTCGATCACTCGGAATAGTGCCGCAAGCCTCTTCCGACGGTGGTCACACCTTCTTCTCCTAGTACACAACTCCGATGCGCACAGGTCAAAAAGCGGACGCAGGTGAGCGTTTTGGTGACAACGTGCCCGATCAGATTTGTTGAATCATCTGCTGTTTGCAAATGGCGATCGTCGTGCGTATCGATTGAACGTGAACGAGACGCATTGATAAGAGACGAGAGGGTTCTGTGAGCGCTGCGACACCAGGAAAACAGCGGAGTTTGCGGGCGCTCGAATGGCTGAACTTCTTCCTCGCCGACGTGCAGACCGGCCTCGGTCCCTTCTTGGCTGCCTATCTTGCTTCGAGTGGATGGAATCCCAGCAGCGTCGGCTACGTTCTCACTTTCGGTGGGTTGGTCGGGGTCGCGATGCAGACTCCAGCGGGAGCGGTCATCGACGCAGTGCACCGCAAGCGAACCTTGCTTGCCGTAAATCTTGGTTTTTTGGTTGCCGGAGCATTCCTGCTCATGGGCCATCTGAGCCCATGGCGGGCGTATTCCGCGCAGTTCCTTATCGGCAGTTCAGGACCGTTTCTTGGGCCCACCGTCGCGGCGATCACTCTGGGGATTGTTGGCGTCGCAGCGTTTGACAAACAGTTCGGGAAGAATCAAGCGTTCAATGCGGCCGGGAATGTCTTCACCGCGTTGCTTGTCGCCTATGTCAGCTATCAATTTGGCTACCGCGCGATATTCGCAGTCGCTGCACTGCTCGCCATTCCTGCTGCCGTCTCTCTCTTTTTCATCGATGCCAGGCAGATCGATTATGCACGGGCCCGCGGTGCGATCCAAAAACAAGGCAAAACTACGGCGGAGGGATGGTCTGCTCTTCTCAAGGACCGCATTCTCATTTATTTCTTGGCGACGGCCTTTCTTTTTCACTTGGCGAATGCCGCAATGTTACCGCAACTGGGCGAGATGCTGTCGAAGGACAATCTGAAGGCGGCTGCTCCGTTCATGTCCGCCTGCATAATCGTGACGCAGCTCGTGATCGCGATCTCTGCCGCCTGGATTGGAAAGCGAGCTGCCGCGAAAGGTAGAAAACCGCTCCTGCTGCTCGGCTTCGGAGTCCTCCCCATCCGCGGAGTTCTTTACACTCTCACGCACGCTGTCGGGGCGCTAATTGCGATTCAGACGCTCGATGGAGTCGCAAATGCCATATTCGGCATCGTCTCGATCCTGGTTGTCAAAGACAGAACCCAAGGCACGGGGCGCTTCAATGTGGCTGCCGGATCACTTGCGACAATGGTTGGCATCGGGGCGGCTCTGAGCACAACAATCGGAGGCGTATTGATACAACATCTCGGGTACGGAGCGTCTTTTCTTGGATTATCGGCGATCGCCTTGCTCGCCTTTGCCGTGCTTTGGTTCGCGATCCCTGAAACCCTTCGTGATGCCGCTGACGACACAACGTCCGGTCCCGAAATCAAACGAACAACGGCATGGGCCCTGAGCTCGGGTCGAACAAAAGCGGGAGAAACTGGTAGATGATCTCGCCCGTGCTCGCGCACATTCTCCTGTCGCTTATCGTCGGTATCAGCATCGTGCTGATGTTAGTCCGTCCCCGCAACATTCCCGAGGTTTACTGGATTGCGGGCGGCGTTCTCTTACTACTTTCCCTCAGGCTAATACCGTTGCAGTTCGCGGGTCGAGCCGTCGTGAAAGCATTGGATGTCTGCTTTTTTCTCATCGGCATGATGTTACTTTCTGAACTCGCACGCGAACATGGAGTCTTCGACTGGCTTTCGTCGGTCGCCGCGCGAAGTGCACGCGGATCCTGCTCCAGGCTGTTCGCGCTGGTCTACGCCGTAGGCACAATCGTCACCATCTTCATGTCGAATGATGCTACAGCCGTCGTTCTAACACCCGCGATCCTGACGGCCGTGCGCAGGGCCAAGGTGCAGCCCTTACCCTATCTCTTTGTTTGCGCTTTTATCGCGAATGCGGCGTCATTCCTTCTGCCCATTTCGAATCCTGCAAATCTGGTTGTGTTCCACAACCAGATGCCGCCGTTAGGTCGATGGCTCGTGTCCTATGGCGTTCCGTCTTTTCTTTCGATCACCACGACATTTATCGCGATGCGTTGGCTGTTTCGAAAAGAGCTCTGCGCAGCCATTGAGGGCGTGGCGGAAACCAAGCCGCTAAGAAGAGGGGGTGTTCTGATCATGGTTGGACTCGCCGCCATGGTGGCTGTCCTGTTAAC
>JGI12635J15846_10004255_pt1 | contig 12360 bp, 8 predicted proteins | sample BlaSpr_A8_OM2_M2_FD_15846 | JGI IMG/M metagenome (IMG submission 15846) | reverse complement strand
CAAATCTGGTCAGGGGCCATGATGTTGGACCATCTGGGCGAGAAGAAAGCGGCTCGCGCGGTCGAGGATGCCATCTTCAAGGTGCTTGCCAGCCGGAATCCTCTCACCCCGGACGTTGGCGGGAAGGCCGGAACCCAGGATATGGGGAAGGCGATCGCAGCTGAGGTGGCGGACGTGGCAGTAAGAGTCTGATGATTACATGCCGCCCTCAGTCCGCGGGTGCGTACACCAGGATTGCTGCATCTTCCTTGCTGTTTGCCGGAGCGGCAACATAGTAGCGATTGAGTTCGTGTGACCAGAACGAGGTGCCCGCGCCTCCGCGAGTCGGAATTTTTCCTGTGATCTCGTATTGGTCCGGGCCCTTCCGCTGATACACATACACGAAGCCATTCGGCAACTCTCTTCCACCGGAAACATAGACGCGCTTGTGCAGTCCGTCGAAATAAACTCCGTCCTGTCCCTCGACAGTGGGTAGGTGAGCAACTTCCTTGCCCGACTTGGAGTCCATGACAATCATTTCGGCAGGCGTGCGGGTTCCAATGAATAAGCGAGAGTTGGATTCATCAAAAGCCGCATCTCCCGGTCGCTGGCTACTGACCGGCCAAGTGGAAAGCACCTCCCGTTTGATTGTGTCCAGTACCTGCACCTGATTTGCAATAGAAGTGAATACGAATAGAGTTGTCCCAGACTTATTCAGGAGCAGCTCCGACGGATGGGCACTTACCTTGATGTCGCCGATGTGTTTGTCGTTCTTCGCATCGATGATTCCGACTTCTCCATAGTCCTTCCCCGCATCCTTGCCACCGTAGCCTACATAAACCAGCTTGGAGTTTGGTTCGTAGACGATGCGGTTGGGCCCAGGCTCAAGCTCGATCGAATCGAGAAGTTGGAGAGTGTCGCCTCGAAACACTCTGACCATTCCGTCATCGCCGCTTGCTACAAATAGCTTGTTGAGTTCCGGAACATACAACACCCCTTGCGGCTTCTTGAATCCAGGTATGCTCCGCGTCCACCTCCCGGCTCGTAGATCTACGACTTCGCACGTGCCGTTTTCGAGTCCTGCCACAAATAGGCGTTGGTCCTTTACGTCCACCTCCATGTGATCGAGGCGGCCCTTCACATTTGGTATGGAAATCGTCTGAACGAGCTGCAGCGGCTGCTTGCCAGGTTCCTGAGAACTCGCAAGTGTGGCGCACTCAAGCGAGCAAACCAGCAGCGCCAAGAGAAGGAGAAAGAATTTGTTCATGGTGGCCTCTCAATCTTCGGGTGCGAACACCCACAGCGCAGCACCCTGCTTCGAGCTGGCGGGCACCGCCAGATAGAGGCGGTCTCGTTTTTCGTACCACAAACCGGTTCTCGCCCCGACTGTGGTCGGAATTTTCGCGAGTGGTTGATAGTGATCAGCGTCAATCTGTTGGATGATGCTCACGAATCCCTCTCCCCCAGGTATATAGATACGTTTCCGGCCGGCGTCGTAATACACGTCATCAGAGTCGGCGACACAGGCTGTACTTGCAACCGTGGCCCCGCTTTCGGTATCGAGTACCAATAGTTGTGCCGGTTTTCGCGTCACAATGAAGAGGCGGTGATCGGCTTCGTCCAGAGCCATCGGATAGTTGGCCCTCCCCGTCTTCAGAGGCCAGTCTGTAACCTTGTGGGTCTTGCGATCGATCAGCGCGACTTTCGCTTTGGTTGCGATGTTGGCATAGATCACCGGTTTTGAGCCGGCGAGCTGAAACGACTCCGGGTGAGCATCCAACTTGGCGGCGTCGTCCAGGCGTTTGCCGGTTGCGGCATCAATGACCGCAATCCCGCCCCCATCATCTCCGCCATAAGCGACATAGACCCGTTTTTCCACCGGGTCGTACCGGACATTGTCAGGATCTTCTCCGATATCGATCGTATCCAGAAGCTTGAAAGAATCTCCGTCATAAATCCGGAGCTTTCCGTCCGCGCCGTTTGCCACGAAAAGCCTGTTGAGTTCGCCCACAAAGACCAGCCCTTGCGGGTTCGCTGCTCCTGCGATGCTGTGTATGTCGCGACCGGCAAATGTGTCCACTACTTCCACGGTGTTATTGCCCAACGCCGCACCAATGACGCGCTTCCGCTTCGCATCGAAAGTGAAATGATCGATCCGGCCCTCCACATGAGGTAACGGAATCTCTTGGACCAGGAGTAGCGGTGCGCGTTCAGGGGCGCTGGGCAAGTCCTGTGATAGTGCAAGAGGTCCCAGCGCTAATGATGCGAGACAGAGAATTGCAGTGTTCTTCATTGCCGCTCCAATCTCATCGTCGAGTGTCAAAAGTACTAAAAACCATTTTGAACCGGTACTGCTTGCACGAAAAGAACTCCCGCCGATCTTTTGGATAAGGATCGGCAGGAGAGATCTTCGCAGTCGGAAATGGACTCTAGGGCAGCACGTTGTAAACGCGAACTTCGGCTGATTGCTTCTCATGATGTGGAACCGCCAGGTAGAAGCGATTCAATTCAGGGACCAGAATTGCCGTCTTGGCTCGAAACGAAGTCGATATGTGACCGATCTGGACGTAGTGATCGGGATCGCTTTGCTGAAATACGTCGGTAAACAGCGTTCCTGCAAAGTAGATGCGCTTCCGCTGTGCATCGTAAGCCAAGTCATCCACCATTGCTGCCGCAGGCATGCTGCTAACAACCTTGCCCGATTCGGAATCCAGCACAATCAGTTTTCCCGGATCGCGCGTGCCGATAAAGAGCCGGTGGCCGTCCTCATCGAACCCTATCGCGGTGGGTTTCTTACCCACGGTCGCAATCGACCAGGTCGCAAGCAAGGTGAGCTTGGTACGGTCAAACACTTCGACTGAGTTATTCCCTCTGATAACGACGAAGATGCGAGGCCCCGATTTCTCTATGGCCATACTCTCTACGTCATTGGAGTCGACCTTGATTTCGCCCGCAATTTTGCCGGTGGTGGTGTCAACGACGCTGATGTAGGCGTTGGGGAGTTTGGCATCCTTGCCGCCGGTCACGACGTATAGATAGTTTGTAGCGGGATCATAGGCGCTCGCGTCCGCACCCTCCTTCAGCTTTATACTTCCGGCTGGCTTGTAGGAATCTGTCTCGTAAATCTTGATTTCACCCAAGTCACCATCGACCACGAAAAGCTTTTTCAGATCGGCGCGATAAAGCATCGAATGCGGCGCCTTGAGATCGCTAATGGTATGGATTAGCTTATTGGTCTTGAGATCCAAGACCAGGACTTTCGAATTCTCTTCCGCCGTGGCAAATAGCCGGTTTCCTGCAACGTCGGCGGTGAAGTGGTCGAAATCGCCGTCTTTGAGCTCAGGCAATGGAATCGTTTGTGAAAGCTCCAGAACCGGTTTCTCTTGAGCCCAAACTCCGGCTACGAGAGCTAAGAACACAGCTGACAAAATTATTACTCGCGATTTATTCACCTGTACCTCCAGTATTGAGAAACAAGACCGTTGTCACAGAAAAACTCGTGGAATGCGCTACTCACATTAATCAGGATGAACATGAAATGCGCATTAAGCGAACGTTAAAAACAATTCGCGCATTTGTCTTTGCGGGAACATCTTAAGCAATGCCCGAAACCTCGCGTCGCCGTCCAGCACCTACCGCGAGCATCAAGATACCCGACATAACCAGACTACCCACCAGGTACCATAGTCCGGCGCTGAAGTTATGAGTGCGGCCAACCAAATAACCCATCACCAGAGGTCCGACAAAGCCGCCAAGATTTCCGACTGCATTAATCAACCCGATCGAGGCAGCTGCGGCGGACTCACTCAGAAAAAGTGTGGGTACAGCCCAAAAGCAAGGTTGAAAGCCGTAAAACGAAGCTCCCACGAGAATGAACAGGCCAATGGACACCAATGGCCGCGAGCTATTGAGCACAGCGAGCGAGAGGGCGAGCGCGCACAGAAAGACAGGGATGGCCGCGTGCCACCGGCGCTCTCCGGTTCGATCGGAATGCCAGCCATTCCATTGCTGGGTGATGAAAGCAGCGACGTACGGCAAAGCCGCCAGCAGCGTCACCTTCAGGTCGCTTTGTCCAGAGAGGCGTTTGAGGATGGTGGGAAGCCAAAAAGCGATCCCGTAGCTTCCCGTCATGGCGCAGAAATAGCATAGGGTCAGCAGGATTACATCCCGGTTGCGCAGAGCTCCCCAAATGCTGAAGGAATGATGACGACTGTTCTTGGCTTGCTTCTCGCGTTGTAATTGTTCGATGATCCAGGACCGCTCGTCCGCGGGCAGCCAACGAGCCTGCGCTGGCCAGTCGGTCAGATAGAAGATCGTGATCACCCCGAACACGACCGCGGGGATCCCTTCCAGGATAAACAGCCATCTCCAGCCTCTCAGTCCAAGCCACGAGATACCGAGGAGTAAACCAGCGATCGGCGAGCCAATCACGTAGGAGAGAGGATTGGCGGCATAAAAGAATGCGACTGCCTTGCCCCGATCCTCGTATCGGAACCAATGGGTCAGGTAGACGATGACTCCGGGCAGGAATCCCGCTTCAGCCGCGCCCACGAAAAAACGTACCAGATAAAATTGGTGCGCCGTGTGAATAAAGGCCATCAATACCGTGACCATTCCCCAGGAGATCATGATGCGCGCGATCCATTTACGTGCGCTCCATCGCTCTACAATCAACGCGCCGGGGATTTCCAGCACGACGTATCCCAGAAAGAAAATGCCTGCTCCCAGGCCTATCACACGATCGCTGAACCCAAGATCGCGGGGCATTTGGAGGGCAGCGGCCCCAATATTCATTCGATCCAGAAAAGCGATTACATATAGCACAAACAAGTAGGGCAGAAGACGCCGCGCGATGCGATGTCTGGCGCGCCGGCCGACCTCGGCGTCTTGGGCGGAAGAATCGGTATTTTCTGCTTCCGAGGAAAAGGCAGCGGGTTCGACCATAATGCGTATCTAGTCCCGAATCTTGGTTTTATTGCAGAACGAGAGTCTTTATTCGCTTGGGCACTTCCCCCACCGGGATGCGAGCGACTTCCTGGAGAGTCTGTGTGTCAAAGACCGATACTAATCGAGCCGCGGAGTCTGAAACATAGACCAGTTTGCTGTCGGGCGTGAAAGCGATCCACTCGGGTATCGCCCCAGTAGGCGCATGCCCCAGCGGATGAACTTCGGGGAGCGCCCCATGTCCGATCAACTTGAGATCAGGGAGCGAGTATTTAAAGACCGCATTGGCGAGCGTACTGTTGACCCATAATGATTTTCCGTCCGGAGTCACGCCGATTCCGTGAGACGGCACGCCTCCTCGTCCCTCCGCAATCCCGAAACCGCTGGGCTGATCCGGCAGTTTGATTCTGGCCACCTCCGCCCGTTTCGCGAAGTCGACAACAGCGAATCCGTGAAACGTAGAAAGCTCAATGAAAATGCGACTGGTTGAGCCGTCGGAGTTTGTCTCGAAAGCCATCGGGCGTACTGGGCGGTCGAACTTGACTTCCCATGCCACTTGCTGGCTGTGGAGATCAACCACAGTGGCAGTTTTGTTTTCCAGCGAACCACAAACCGCATATTTGCCATCGGGTGTGACGTACACATTGTGCACTGCGCCATCCACGGGAATGCTTCTTACTTTTTCGAGCGAAGTCGTGTCGATTACATCGAGGACGCCGGGCTGCGCCCGGATGCCAACCAGTACCTGACTTCCATCTTTCGTGATGGCGAGGTTGTTCGGCCGATTGCTGAGAGGTATTTTTTTTAAGATCTCGCCGCTCTTCCGATCCACAACATAGAGTACGCTCTCCGCTTCACTGCTGACGTAAATGCGACTTCCGTCAGGGGAAAAAGCGATGCCATGCGGCAGCTCGATACCGCGTATGACTTGCACGACCTTATTTGTTGCGGGATCAATACCGTCGATCGTGTCGCTCGCGCTGTTGGTTACATAGACGCGTGTTATCGGTGCAGACTCGGAAATTCCCGTGCGCACTCCGCGCACCCATTCCGCGATCACAAGCCAGTCGGGGTCGTTCTGAGACGCAAATTGCCTGCCCCCCGAGTGAAATGGATCTCCTCCGGCCTCGGGCGCAAGAGGATGGAGCAAGAGCTTGCTGGAAGCGGGATCGCCCGGAACGACCACCTCTGTAGCGCTCTGAAAGTTTCGCTGCGATTGCGCGTCGGTCCAGTCCGCGCTCCCGGGCGACAACGGCTCCAGACGAAAAATCCTGCCCGGCAGAATGTGGCAACCGTAGCAGCGGGCGTGCTCGGCGCGGTTCTTCAAGAAGATGGGCTGGACCTTAGTCTTGAAGAATTCGAAGCTAAGTGCCGGGGTCTGCGTCGAACTCGCAGCCGCTTGTTCAGCCGGAGGGGCCATACGTCTTCCGCCGGAATACAAGTTGTTCACAGTGGCCGCGCAGAACATCAGCAGCAGCGTCGCTCTCTTAGTCCCCATCATCCTGATGCATCCTCAGCTGCGCGAATCGCTGCGCGGCATCTTCACTGTTTGCGATGTTCAAGTTTGGAATCGCCCTGAAGCAAGGGTCGAAGCTCTCGGACGTCCTTCACGGTATCGAGTGCAAGCACGCGCTCGATCAAACTAGAGCATGCTGCCGCGCCAAGAACGGGTGCCATCAACTCGCGCGCCTTCGCGACCACCTCGTCGCGAGTCATCGGATTTTCAGGAGTTCCACGTACATGCTCCACGCGCTCTGTGAGGCGCGTCCCGTCAGTTAGAGTAACTTCGACGATGGCCACACGCACCGGTATCAACTTTTCAAGTTCCTCATCGGGGATGAGTTGCACCTTGGCCCGCTCCCGAAGTATTGCCGGATCCTGCATGCGTGCCTTATCATGTGCCGCGCGGAAGGAGACCGTCTTATCGAGAAGCATCACCGCGACCAGGTGCTGAAGACAAATATCCGGCATATCGCGGTTGTTCACGGTGTAGGCGGCACTGGAAGCGGCGCGCACCACGACCTGCTTCACCTGATCCGCCGCGAAGGGTTGCCGCTTGCGCAGATTCTCCAGCGCGTCCAGCGGCGCCTGGATTGGCCCTCCCGTAGTCCACTTCTTGATCGTCGTTTGCACTACCCCGTAGCGTTCGCCGAGTTGCTCGATCATCCCCGCAGGATCGGCTTTGGGATTGTAGGACTCCACGAAATTGTTAGGGCCGGAGAGAACATCGTTGACGCCAGTCCAGCCGGAATGAACCACCAGGGCAGCGTTGACCCCGTTGCGCGCTCCCATGGCGCCGAACACGAAAGCCTTCTCGATATGCTCGGTGTCGCGCCGCCACGAACCGATGCCGGCGCCCGCCTGCTGCGCGGCATAATCCAGCAGCCAGCGCATCTGCTGGGCACTGAGACCGGCAGCGCAACCCGCAGCCGCCGTCGCGCCCATCGTGCCAACGAGAGGGTGCGTTTCCTTCATCCCAGGACCCACCGTCTTCACGGCTCGCATGGCGATGTCGTAGCCCAGCGCCACGGCCCGCAGGAAATGCGTCCCACTGATGCCGAACTGCTCCGCCGAAGCGAGCGCCGCGGGAACCACCGCGCAGCCGGGGTGCGCTCCTCCAGTGGTGAAATCGTCGTCGGTTTCATCGGAATGAGCGAGCATTCCGTTCGCAAATGCCGCCTCGATCGGTCCGCAGACGATACGCGATGCGACCACTGTGGCAATTTTCTCGCCACCGTAGGCGCGCGCGAACTCGATCGCCATGCGTCCGGGAGCCAGCTCGGATCCCGAAACCATGGCGGCAATCGTGTCGAGGATGTGGTGCTTGGTTTCCTGCACCACCTTGTCCGGCAGCGCGCGGTTCCGGGCCTCAGCCATGTACGCGCTAAGTTTCTCCATCACCGAACTGATGCCCGGGCTCGCGTCCTGGGCAGCGGCCCACGCGATTCGTGGTAACACTGCGGCACCGGAAATCCACGCCGCCCTCTGCAACCAACTCCGCCGGGTTAGGCCCGGCGGGGACACCTCCTGCGGAATGTTTGCGTATCGATCTTCCCTATCCACTCATCACCCTTTTGCGACCCTGGCTAGAAGACTACTTTGACTGCGAACTGAATCTCGCGTGAGGTGGTGGTTGTTTTGGTGAGCTGACCGGCACCTCCGGACAGGTTTCCGGTCCCGTCAAAGATGTCGGTGTTAGTGGGCGTGGAGGGTGGGGCAAAGTTGGCGTGATTAAGAATATTGAAGATTTCCGCGCGGAACTGCACGTTGAACCTCTCCGAAATCCTCTTAATGTAATTATTCTTGAACAAGGAGAAATCCAGCGACGTCAGCCCCGGACCAGTCAAGATGTTACGGCCACCATTGCCGCGCAAATTGAAGCAAGGCAGAGCCGGCAGCCAACCTGCCCCGTCCTGGGCCGGATTTTGGGGATGGTTGAGCGTGATCTGGTTCCCGTTGTTGTCCACCAAGCTCGGCGGCGCAAAGTCGCAGTTCGCGTTCCAGAATGCCAGGTCCGGTGCGGTGGGAACCTGGAAGCACCCGGTTTTGACGTATGCACTAGGGTGTCCTGGATTTGTGAGCGTTTTACATCCCGCTCCCCCCAATCGGTTTGGGAAAGCCCAGTCGTCACTGCTGTTTGTGTTTGCCGGGTCCGAACCTGTGCCCCATGTTCCAGTGAACGGAATCCCGTCGCTGGCCGTGAAGATAAGTCCCAGCTCCCATCCACCCGCTGCCCATTGCGCCGGCCCGGAAAAGGACTTCGGAGTCGGAACTTCCCAGGTGCCGTTAACAACCAATGTCCGGCCAACGTTGAAATCGGAGAGGCCGCGGCTCAATTTTAAGTCGAACCAGTGGAGGCTGGAGATCGAGTTGCCGAAAGAGTCGCCGGCAGTCGATGCTGAGCTGGTGTCCATGCTCTTAGCCCAGGTGAAGGTGCCTTGCACTTGAAAACCGCGGCTCATGCGCTTCGCTAATTGTGCTTCAAAGGCATTGTAGTAAGAATGGCCCTCGTAAAACATCCCGCGTATCGAGCCGAAATGCGTATTGAGACGCGGCAGCGGCGCCCCGCTTGAATCGAATGGCCACACGTACCCGGCAGCGGTCTTCGTCGGCAGGACGAGATTCGCTTCGTCGACCCGGAAAGGTTGATGCACGCCACGCGATCCCACGTAGGCAACCATCGCAGCCAGGGTTGGGGTGAGTTGCTGCTGCACATTGAGATTCCACTGCATGACGTAATCGCGCTTGGGGTGTTGAACATAGGTTGAGCGCAGCGAATTCGAAGATATGTCTTTGTTATCCACGGTAAAAAACTTAAGAGGTACAGGTAGTGGATCGGTCGCGTTAATCGCGGTATACGAGAAGAAAGGAGACGCCTGGGTAGTCAGAAGAACGAACTGATACGGCAGCGGCAACACATCAAACAGCCCGATCCCCCCGCGCACGGCGGTTTTTCCATTGTGTAGTGGGTCCCATGCAAAACCTACGCGCGGCTCAAAATTCTTCGTCGTGGGATTGTTGAAGAAGGCGCCGGTTCCCGAGCACCCTCCATTCGAGGGTATTCTGCCGCAAACAGCTAACGGGTCCATCAGGTTTTGAAGATTGGCAATCTTGCCGTTGGTTTCTGTCGGTACTGTGGACATCTCATAACGCAGGCCGAGGTTGAGCGTTAGATTCGGCCGCAAGTGCCAGTCGTCCTGGAGGTATGCAGCGAAGATGTTCTGCCGAAGATTTCGCGGTGAAAGCGTACTGGCAATTCCACCCTGGAATTTGCTGGGATTGTTGACAAGAAAATCGCTTAACGACCCGAAGTGCCAGATGCCGTTGGGATCGGTATCAGCAACTACGTTGAGCAGCATGCGTTCGAAAGCAATGCCAAACCGGGTCGAATGCGTGCCCTTGGTGACGAACGCGTCGTCGTAAAGTTGAATCGAATTCCAATGGTAGAAATAGGTCGGGCTACCCCCAACTCCACCCGTGAAGTCAGTAACCCCGCCACTCATCAGAACCTGAGCCGCGTCGCGCCCCGCAAACGCGGTGCCCCCAACACCCAAATCCGCCCTGGCTGCGTCCGGATTGATCGCTTTCAGACTCTGGTTATTGTTTACCGCTTCGTGGTTGCCCCCGATCCGGATCGAATTCGCGAAAGTGGGCGAGAAGATGTGGGTTTCCTCCAGCGAAAGGAACTGCCGCGAGGTCAGGGTATCAAACTCGACGTTATCCAATCCGTCTGGAGACGAGTAGGGTGTCTTGTCGAACATGTAGGAGCCGAACAGACTGTCCTTGTCCGAAAACCTGTGGTCGATACGGGTCGTGAAGAAATTTTCGCTGACCACCTGGTTTGCGGCGAAGGTGAAAACTCCAAGGTCTCCGTTGCTTCCGACGAGCGGATTTTGCGCCGTGTGGTAGAACGTGAAGTACATTTGTGCGGCTGAATCTACCGTAACGTGAGAAGGAGTACACGGATTATTTGGGTTGTCGGCGTTCGAGCACAGATCTCCATTCCGCGCTGCCGCGGACGGCACATCAGTCACCGTCGTGATCCCCTTCGACTGCCGAATTCCCTCGTAGTCGGCAAAAAAGAACGTCCGATTCTTGAAAATCGGTCCGCCCACTGCCCCCCCAAACTGGTTGCGCGTGAAAGGGGGAGTCGATTTCGTGGGATCATCGAAAAAGTTCCTGGCGTCCAATGCGCTATTCCGGACGAACTCGTAACCACTACCGTGAAACTGATTAGTGCCCGACCGCGTAATCGCGTTGACCACGCCGCCCGACGTCTTGCCATACTCCGCCGAGTAATTACTCGTCAGCACCGAGAATTCCTGGATGGCGTCAACGCCCAGGCTCCCTCCCAACACGCTCCCGGGCGCTCCATTGGCGTAATCGTTGAGGCTGATTCCGTCCAAACGATAGTTGTTCTGTTGCGGCCGCGCACCGGAAATGGTCAGTTGTTGACCGAACCCGCGGTTGCCCCTGTCCGTACCCGCGGCAAAGTCTGGCTGCGTCTGGATTCTATTCACTCCCGGCTGTAACGTTGCCAGGTCGGTCCAACTACGGCCGTTCAGCGGCAGTTCGCGGACTGTGGTCGCATTGACCACGGCGCTGATGTCCGAGGTGGCAAGCTGCACGTCGGGAGCTTCGGTCTGCACTTGAACCGTCTCTTTCGTGCCGCCGACCTGCATCGTCGTGTTCAGAGTCACGGTCGCGCCTACGGTCAGTTCGATGCCGCTCCTCACATCGGTTCTGAATCCTGAGGCGGTAAACGTCAGCTCGTAGGTCGCCGGCAACAGGTTCGGCGCGATGTAGAGGCCATCCTCGTTGGTCGTCACAGTGCGGTTGATGCCCGTCGCAACGTTAGTAATAGAGACAGCAACATTCGCAATCACTCTGCCGCTGCTATCGCCAACCGTTCCCGTAATTGTTCCGCCGGCGACTTGGGCTTGAACGTCAAGGTGCATCGCGACGCTGTGGATGAGCAACAGCGCAAGAAAACTTGCAGCGAGCGTTTTCAACTTTGAGGAACACATCTTCGAGGAACACATCATGGGGGCCCCCTTTTTTTTGTGCGAACCGAGCTTAACTCAGCCGTCAAGACTTGAAGCACATTAATTTCCATTCATGCATTAACTTCTGTTCATGCATCAACTTCCATGTCATCTGTACCCCGCGAATTGGGGATGATTGGAAGACTCGGGATCGTTGTCACTTTGCCCGTCGCACTCTGGCTGTCTTTCTTCTGCCGCAGGTACAACGGCGACATAATCGTCTCGCTGACGGAGTTCACAAGGCTAGTAATGTCCGTGATTCCCCTTCCGTCCAATTGGTCGTGAGTTTGGGTAAGAAGACCGCTTCGGTTTTGAAGAATGAGGCGCTTCCGGACGACGGCCAGCACACTGTGGCCAATGGCTCTGTGCCGTCTGACTGAACAGCGGTGATCGATTGACAATGTTCAATGCCGCAACAGATTCGGCATACCACACTTGGCGGCGATCTTGCGGAGCATCTTCACCCCCGCCATTTTGGTCGCATCCATGGATCGTTCCGCTTGTTCTTCGGCGAGTTGGGAATCGGACACGGCAGTTATGGCGAGGATTCGGCCAGCGTGATCTAACTTCACGTCCACGGTTAGACCCGGCTTGGGAGGTATTTCAGACTTCCAGACNCCNTCGAGGCNAAACCAGTACTGCCGGCCCTCGATCATCAGCAGACCAGGGCCCGTGCGGGGATCACGCAAGACTTTGCCTCGCTTCGTCATGCCTCTTTTCGGCAAACCGGGAAAACGAAAGCAGTTGTACGAGTGCGCTCTTGGTGCTAGGCTTTTCCGCATTGGAAGCCACGCTTTTGCCCTACCCTCCTCCCGCTGGCTTTCCGTGCTTTCATCTCGCATTGCGCGAAGGGTAAGGAAAAACCGTCATGCCGCTACGAAATTCTCTGCGC
>JGI12635J15846_10004252_pt1 | contig 12367 bp, 12 predicted proteins | sample BlaSpr_A8_OM2_M2_FD_15846 | JGI IMG/M metagenome (IMG submission 15846) | reverse complement strand
AAGAGTCTAGACAAAGCAAAATTGCACGCGCCCTCTCCGCAGGCCCTCCTAACGTGACCAAGAACGCTACGGTCGCTGAGATGGACGCTCAAGGGCAGATGAAAATCCTCCGGCCGGGAACCAATGATTTCACGTGCCTGCCGGGAGATCCCAAAGGCGTCGGATCACCCCCAATGTGTGAGGACAAAGTCGCAATCCAATGGAATCGCGATTTCGCGGAACACAAGGCAAAGCCGACTACCAACGTTCCGGGTGTCGAATACATGCTCGCGGGAGCGACGCAGCGAAGCGACTCCGACCCATTCGACAAAACTGACCCACCCATCAGAATCGGACCACATTGGATGATTCTTTGGCCCTTTGATCCGAAAACCACGGGCCTTCCTACGACTCACAAGCCAACGGGCGCTTACATCATGTGGGCAGGCACTCCTTGGGCTCACGTCCATATTATGGGCGCGCCCTAACATCTATCCGTTGCTGCTAGGTGCAAGCGCTTGCTGTGACAGGACGCGCAGTGGTGCGTCTTTTGAGTGAGAGTCTTTGCACAAAGCTCGCGACTCAACACATTGAATCGGAGGAGTAGGATGACGCCGAACCAACCGAACATTCTCTTAGTGCACGGGGCCTGGGGCGACGCTTCACACTGGCGGCATGTCATTCCTCCCTTGCATGAAAAAGGCTACCGGGTCTTCGCGGTGCAGAACCCTCTGACTTCGTTGTCCGACGATATCGACCGAACCATCAAAATGGCAGCTGCGCAGGATGCTCCCACGCTATTAGTCGGCCATGCTTATGGTTGCGCAGTCATAACGGGTGCTGGCCTCACGCCAAATGTCGTCGGCCTCGTCTATTTAGCAGGACCTGCTCTCGATGAAGGAGAGAGCCTCAAGAGCCTTTGGGCGCGACGAGCACCACCTGAAGGGGCGGCTAATATCCGTGAGGACAAATATGGGTATTTGTGGATCGAAGTCGAGAAGTTTCACGAGACTTTCTGTCACGATCTCGAAGACCGAATAGAATCGCTAGTTTGGGCTCTTACGCAGAAGCCAACAGCGGCGCGTTGCTTCGAAGAGAAGTCGGGGCCGCCGGCATGGAAAGTGAAGCCTAGTTGGTATCAAATCTCGGCCAACGACCGCTTGATTCCTACGGAGACCGAGAAGTGGATGGCGGAGCGGATCAACGCGAGGAAGACGATTACATTGCAAACGAGTCACGCTTCCATAGCAACTCACCCAGATGACGTAGTGCAATTGATCGAAGAAGCAAGCAATGCTGTCAGCGTGAAGGCTGCCGGTTTCCTCTAGGGACTCGGATCTGGTGCTAATGAAGCGACCCAAGACGGTCCGAAGGTCGCATTTGCCGGCCGCGGTGATTCCATTTGCACCATTTGAACCAACCCTCGCTGGGTTTCGCATGAAACGTCGGGAAATTCCATTTCAATTGTTCTTTCACGGAAAAGAACATCCCGTGAGGTACCTGACCTTCCTATCGCACGATCCAAATCGATGAACTCTCCATCTTCTACAGAGAGGCCGGCAGGAGGGACGCGCCAACGATTGTCCTACTACACGGCCTGCCGTCGCGGGACGTTTCTGCGCGAACTCATGATGGACATCGCGTGGGGGGGAATTTGGCATCCTATTCTTGCGGGACCCTCAACCGGTCCTCTTTCGCCATGGAGGAATACGCCATGAAGAAGGCCACGGCACCCATTTCACTTGCAGGCTCCAAGCTCGGCGAAGTGCGCCACGGGTGCGCATTTTTCAACAGCGACGACGAAGAGTATCGCGTTTTGCTCCCGTTCATTAAGGACGGATTCGAATGTGGCGAGAAGGCGGCCCACGTCGTCGAGGATCGATCGTACATAGACGACCTCGTCGAGTTTGAATCGCGTGTGAATGATGTGTGGCGTGGCCACGACGACGCGGTCATCCGCACGTACAACCTCGCCAAATTTGGAGGTGAAACGTGATCGGCATCATGAGGACGCATCCCATGATCATTATCGGTGGAATTCTTCAGTCAAATCCGTTCTTTGTGCCACCGGAAGAGTCCCAGCGTGAAATTCGTGGACGGCGGGCAAGCGGGGCTGTGTCCCCTTCGACGGCAGCCTAAGATGCAAGGGCCACTCGAAAATTCCGCCGACGAGATCAAGCGCCTTCGGCGTTGTAATAATGACCTGGTCAGCGTTCTGGCTCTTCCTGCCATTTGGACTGGCGCCAACGCATCGAAGATTGTTCATACCTTACTCGACACGCTCCTGAGTTTGCTACCGCTGGATCTCGTGTATCTGCGGCTGAAAGAACCTATCGGCGATGCGCCCCTCGAAACAGTCCGGGTCGCTCAATCGCGAAACTCGATGCTCCGACCAGAAGAGATTTGCGAGGTGCTCAACCGCTGCTTGGGAGAGGATCTGCAGAATTGGCCTGGACAGGCACGAAACCGCATTGGAGACGAAGACATTTCGATCGTGCCTTTGCAATTGGGGATGCAGGGCGAGATCGGCGTAATCGTAGCCGGGTCTAAGCGAGCGGATTTCCCGGGGCAGACCGAGAAACTTCTTCTGAGCGTAGCAGCGAATCAGGCGTCGTTCGGGCTGCGAGAGGCGCGGCTCCTCGGCCAGGAGAAGCGGGTCGCCAGCGAACTCGATCAACGAGTCGCGCTGAGAACCCGAGAACTTGCCGAAGCTAACGAAGAACTTCAGCTCCAGGTTGGCTTACTGCAACTTATTCCTGTGGCGGCTTGGACGCTTCAGCCGGATGGAACTCCGGATTTCGTGAACCAAAACTGGCTGGAGTACACCGGTCAGACACTCGAATACGTCCAGTCAAATCCCGAGGCGTGGATGAGCGCCATCCATCCTGAGGATCGGGAAGGGGCGTCAAAGAGCTTTTTGGAGGGGGTACGCTTAGGACAGGATTTTACGATGGGAGCTCGGTTTCGTCGAGCGCTCGACGGGACTTATCGCTGGCATCTCAATCGAGCCGTGGTATTACGCGATGCGGGAGGAAAACTCCTTAGATTTGTCGGCACATCCACTGACATTGAGGATCTGAAACAGTCCCAAGAACATTTACGAAGAGCCGAGGAGAAAACTCGGTTGATTGTCGACACTGCTTTAGATGCGGTTATCACGATCGATGCCCAGGGAACCATCACCAGTTGGAACAAGCAAGCTGAAGTCATCTTCGGGTGGAGTAGTCCAGAGGCGATTGGCCAGCATATGTCGGACATGATCATTCCAGAGCAGGATCGGATGGCTCACGAGCACGGCATACGTCACTTCCTGGCTACCGGTGATGGCCCCATCCTGCGACGACGTATCGAAGTGACGGCCAGCCGGCGCAGCGGTGTTGAGTTCCCGGTTGAGTTGGAAGTATCACCCATGAAACTGGACCACGAGTGGATTTTCAGTGCCTTCATTCGAGACATTACCGACTCCAAACGAGCGGAACAGAAATTGCGGGAGAGCGAACTCAATCTTCGCCAGATGACTGAAACCATTCCAGAGATGCTCTGGAGCGCTACACCGGACGGTGCAATCGATTACTGCAATGTTCGCGTGCTCGATTACACCGGCTTCTCGTCCGAAGAAGTCATGAGTCGCGGTTGGACCAAACTTCTTCATCCGGACGATGCTGATCAGGCAGTCCGGGTCTGGTCGTCTTGTGTCACAACTGGAAGCCCGTACCGAGTTGAGGTTCGCACCATCCACGCTGCCGATGGCACTTACCGATGGTGTGTAACGAGCGCGCTTCCGTTGCTGGACCAACAAGGGCGCATTCTGAAGTGGTACGGCACTGTCGTGGACATGCACGATTGGAAGCAGGCCCAGGAGGATCTTCGCAACACGCAAGCGGAGCTCGCCCATATGTCGCGCGTGATGACAATGGGGGAACTTACCGCATCAATTGCGCACGAAGTCAACCAGCCTCTAGCAGGCATCATTACCAATGCCAACACCTGTCTACGGATGCTGGCCGCTGATCCTCCGAATGTCAATGGCGCGAGCGAAACTGCGCGACGCACGATTCGCGATGGCAACCGTATGTCCGAGGTGATCACACGGTTGCGCGCACTTTATAGCAAGAAGGACGCCACAACAGAACCAATGGACTTAAACGAGGCTGCGCGAGACGTGATCGCCTTGTTGTTGAGCGAACTCCAGAGAAACAGCGTAGTTTTGCGGATTGAACTAGCCGACGACATCCCGCTGGTCGCAGGCGATCGTGTCCAGCTTCAGCAGGTCATTCTCAACCTGCTCCGGAATGCATCGGACGCGATGAGCGGCGTCTATGATCGTCTGAGGCTCTTGCTGATCCGAACAGGACGAGACGAAGGCGATCAAGTGCGACTGACCGTGGAGGATGCTGGAGTCGGGTTCGATCCTCAAGTTGCCGACAGACTCTTCAAAGCGTTCTACACGACGAAAAATAACGGCATGGGAATCGGACTTTCCGTCTGTCGTTCGATTATCGAGAGTCATCGCGGCCGCCTCTGGGCAACACCGAATGATGGTGCGGGAGCTAGGTTTTCATTCTCCATTCCTCACGCATCTGAGGGCGAGATGGGTGCCGACCGTAATCGTGACGCTCGTTCCTCGTCGGACGTGACGGATGCGTGGTGAGGGACCTATGACGGTCAGTTGTGTCAGCGCCAGGCGACTACGAATCAGTACCCGACTTCGGGAGGATGAACAGCCTGGCGCAGGGCGCTCTTGCAAATGTCGGCGGCAAAGCGATACCAAAGCACAATGGACGTCCTCGTTTCAGCGGCGCATTCTTGTACCTATGGTAGTGAAACGCTCGCTTGTGACGGTAGTCGATGACGACGAATCAATGCGCGAGTCCCTACCCGACTTGCTATTGGAATTCGGGTATGCAGCGCGAGCGTTCTCGTCCGCGGAAGAGTTCCTTGCGTCCGATTGCCTCGACCAAACCAATTGTCTTATCCTCGACGTCGCCATGCCAGGCATGACCGGACCCGACCTCCAGCACGAATTGAGGGTCCGCCAGCGAGAGATTCCTATCATCTTCATCACTGCCAACAGAGACGAGACTATCCGCGCAAGAGTGCTCGAACAGGGCGCTGAGGAGTGCCTGTTTAAACCCTTCGGTGATAGCGCTTTGTTTGTAGCGCTCCAGTCTGCTCTGAGCAGTAGATAAGCGATTGGCGCCTCGTTCAGGCGTCTTAGGAGGACACAATGATTATGGCGCGCGCACTTGACAAGGAATTGGGGCCATCCCCCACGTCGTATGCCCGACCAATCGTATTCGTTGTGGACGATGATATCTCTGTGCGCGAGTCGGTGGAGTTGCTAATCCGCTGCGAAGGCTGGCAGCCGGAGACATTCGGGTCGGCGCAAGAATTCCTCAGTCGTCCACGCACTCTTGTTCCTAGCTGCCTGGTGCTTGACGTTTCACTTCCAGGCCTCAACGGTCTCGATCTTCAGAAGCGCGTCGCCGTCGAACGGGCTGAGATGCCGATCATCTTCATCACGGGTTATGGCGACGTGCCGATGACGGTCCAAGCCATGAAGGCCGGAGCTGTTGAATTCTTGACGAAGCCGTTTGGCGATGAAGTGCTGTTACAGGCCATCCGGCACGCGATAGAACGCAGCCGTGTTGCTCTTGATCGTGAGGCGGAGATACTGGCTCTTCGAGATTGTTACGCATCTCTCACCCATCGCGAACGGGAGGTCATGGCGCTAGTGGTGTCTGGCCTGTTGAATAAACTGATCGGTGGCGAACTCGGCATCAGCGAGATCACGGTCAAGGCCCACCGAGGCCAAGTGATGCGAAAGATGAAAGCCGACTCTCTCGCCGACCTGGTGAAAATGGCAGCGAGGCTTCGCCTCACACGTGCCCCAAAGCTTAATGTCTCCCGGGCGATTTGATCATCTGTATCCCCCCTCGCGTGATCCCGTTGCAGGTCGGGCTAAATCGAATTTTCTCGCCTCGTGGTCCCGACCCTCAAACAATTCGCAACCGCCGCGAGCCACATCCGTCGAGTTTCCCGAAAATCTCCGGTGCCGATCTCACTGCTTGGAATATGCGACATGATCGGAAGTGCGGAGCATTGCTGCGATCGGCATCGAATGGTCCGTTGATCAGGTAAAGGTTGTTGGGCCGCAACTGTTGATCAACTCGTCTGCCGCCCGGTGTGCCATCGCCATATCATCATTTGAAATCTGCGTATGCAGGGCCCAAGCTCGCTCATCATTAGACTGACTGTCCTGTGGATCAGTAAGTGAAACCGGCGTGTCTCCCACGGTCGGAAATTGCGAGCACGAGAGCGTTTGGAGCGAGCAAAGCTAATCCATTAGCCTGCGGGACCGTAACTCCACATGGTCTCCTTATCAGCATTAGAAAGCTACGCCGAAATATTGGTGCAATGGGCGTCCTACAGGTTCGTGATTGTATCCGAGGGCGTTGGTAGAAGAGGAAGCATGAGTGTCACTTATCATGTCGAGCGGGACCAAGGTATTGGCGATACCATCGTCCAATTGTTTCGCACCCGCGCGTCTGCTCTAATCGCATCCGTGATGGCAACAAGAGATCAGTTCGGGCTTGAGCAACTTCCGCAGCAGGCGTTCGACGGGCTCTTTGCGGCCGTTTTGAGCATCACGGCGGGTGCGGTCGATGTCATTGGATTCCTTGCGCTCGGTGGTCTATTTACCGCGCACATTACGGGGAACATCGTAATTTTGGTTACCCATTACACAACAGGTGGCTTTAGCCGGATCGGACCGATGGTCGCAGTTCCGGTTTTTATCGTTGCTTTGGCGGGCGTTGTTTGGGTTTTCAAAGACAGACCAAAGCAGCGGGCTTTGCGAGCATTGTTGATTTTACAGGCGGCACTTCTGGCCGGATTTCTCGCGCTTTCTGTCGCGCTTGGTCCTTTCAGCAATCCGGGTAGCGTAGTTGCAGCGTCCGTGGGAATGCTTGGAGTTGTAGCCATGGCCACTCAAAATGCACTCGTCAAACTCGATCTGCCGGGCTTCCCTACGACCGCAGTCCTCACTACGGACACTGTCCTGTTAGCCATTGACCTTGTAACTCTGGCATGCGGTAATGTCTCGCGTGAGGAAACGGCCCAGGCTCGGCGCCGCATCCGGATGACCATTCCAGCTATTGCGGGTTTCGTCGCCGGTTGTGCTGTAGGCGGATTGCTTGAGGTCCACCTCAGGCTTTGGGCTTTGGTATTTCCAGTTGTCATGTCCGTGATTGCTGTCCCGTTGAGCGGAGGCATCTCACAATCGATTCCGGTGACGAAAACTCGGTTCCCTCGCGCTAAGCAGAAACGGAGGAATTCCATTACCGTTCCCTAGGAGCAAATGGTCTCGAAAACTGCCAATGCGATTTGCATATCCGAAGGCGCTAAGACGGGGCCAATTGCTTGATCACCGGAAGGTTGTCCGATATGACGGATGTTGTTGGTCGTTCTTAGGAGTCTACGGCTCGGCAGCGCGACTGATATGAAGGTATCGACCGATACTTTCGTCCCGTAGCTATCGAATGCTTGTGACTTCATCTTAATTGTGTACGGAATACGAGTTTCTGAAAAGGAGATTTGGTATGTCAGATCAGAAAAAAGCAACCGTGATGGAAGTGCCGCAAGACAACATTCGACCCCACCAGCCCGGCGAAGATGTTTTTACAGCCATCCTCCCCGAAGAGGTCAACTGGAAATCCTTCGCGGCGTTTCCACCTTCTGTCCTCCTAGCCACCATTGTCGGCCATCCCTCGCAGCCCGGGCCCTACACGATCAGAGTCCGAGCGCCCCACGGCGTGAAACTGATGCCACACCGGCACCCGGAGGATCGAGTGTACACAGTTATATCCGGCGTCTTCTACATAGGCCTGGGCGATCAGTTCGACCCCAATAAGCTGCAGGCGTACCCGCCAGGGAGCGTCCTCGTCCTGCCCGGCAATACGCCCCATTTTCATTGGGCTAAATCCAGCGAGTACATCACGCAAGTGACGGCGATTGGACCGCTTGGGCTTGAATACATCAACCCGAAAGATGATCCGCGAAACAACAAGTCTTAGGAGTCATCTGGCGATTTCTGCGACGGCGTGTAGAGCGGCACTCGGAGTCCACAATGATCATTGCGAAGATTGAGACATTTCCGCTGCGTATTCCCTTCAAACCAGATACCCATGCTGCGGCCTCAGCGTGGGAGGATAAGGGACGGACTGTCGCGGATTTGCTGCTCGTCACGTGACCATCGACCAAGGATTGGAGGGTTGGGGAGAGGCGTTTGGTTTCCGTGCCGTGCGGTCGGCGAAATTGGCCGTCGACGAACTGATCCCGCCGCTCTGCGTAGGCCAAGACGCAGCGCAAATTGGTCCCCTGATGCTCGAAGTCCAGGTTCGCGTCAGTGTTCGGGAAGCGCGATGCGGCCGGTGGGACCCTGCTTCTTCTTATCCGTTCCCAGCAGAGAAGTGAGCGACGAGCTGCGTGAACATCAGCTCTACCACCACAAAGGAGGAATCAGCATGAACCCCACCGTCTTTGAAACTCGCGGCAACCAGCCAAACATAGACGAGGTCCCCGCGCAGGCGCGGAAGCTGGCCGCTGAGGCTATCGGAATCGACAGCCACATCGACACGGTTCAACGCATACTTGTGATGGGTGAGGATTTGAGCAAACGGCAGGACGTGGGTCATGTGGACATTCCACGGCTGCACGAGGGCGGGATTCACGCTCCATTCTTCGCTCTGTGGGTTCCAGTGTATTTTCCAGGCGCGGAGGCTGTCCGCAGAACGCTGGATCTGCGGGATGCGATGCAGTCGCTGTTCGATGCGCATAAGGACAAGATCGAGCTGGCGACGACGGCGGCGGATATAAAGCGGATTGTGAAGGCGCATAAGATCGCGGCGTTTCTGACGGTCGAGGGCGGGCACACCATCGACGACGACCTGCGAGTGCTGCACATGTTCTATCAGTTAGGAATACGAGCGATGACGTTGACGCACTCCCGCAATAACAACTGGGCGGATTCGGCGACCGACACGCCCGTACACAACGGGCTGACGGATTTCGGCAAAGAAGTAGTACGGGAGATGAACCGGCTGGGGATGCTGGTGGATGTTTCGCACGTTGCCGACAAGACGTTTTACGACGCGCTCGCGGTTACGACCAAGCCGGTGATCATTTCGCATTCCTCGATGCGGGCGCTCTCGGATGTCCCGCGGAATGTGACGGACGAAATGCTGTGGGCGCTCGCGAAGAACGGCGGAGTGATCGGGATCAGTTTCGGAGAAGGTTTTATCAACCCGAAGGACGCCGGGGCGTTGCGAGCAGACATTAACACTGAGACGAATGCCCCGTTGCTGACTGGGAGGGCGCTGGACGACTACGCCGCAGAGGATGTGCGCAAGCTCTTCGGAAAGCGGTTGAAAGTGGCGGCGACCGTGGAGGATGTGGCGGATCACGTTGACCATGCAGTCAAAAATGCGGGTATAGATCACGTCGGGATTGGAAGCGATTTCGACGGGATTTCGGGGCCGCCGAATGGACTGGACGATATTTCGAAAATGCCGGCGCTGATCGCGGTGCTTATGAAACGCGGATATACGAAACGCGACTTGAAGAAGATCCTGGGCGAGAACTATCTGCGTGTCATTCGCGAGGTGACGGGCAAGTAGGCAGATACTGCAGAAGGTGCGGGACCCTGTCCAGGACCCACCGCAATGACTTGTAATTATCAATGAGTGATAAATCGCGTGGGTGTTGAAAAACTCACTTTGCAAAAATCCTCAGAAAATAGATCGCGTCAGGATGCCCTACAAACGATTTGTTGAGGTTGCCTAGACATTTTCTATCCCCAAATTTGTACTGGTTTTCTGAGATTTCGAGTTTTTCAACACCCACTCGCCAATGCACTCAATGACAAGCGATGAGTACCGATGAGCATCTCACGGCGAGTGCGCACATTGCACTGGGCGGCGGCATATCGGTTTATCCAGCATTCGCCCCGCGAAAAGCAGGCCATGNAAATGACAGAGTATGGAAAGCATGGAAAGCCATGAAGCCGGCTTCCCACCTGTTCACCCTTCGGAGTAAGAAACCCTTTCGGGTACGTGAACAACAGCGGCGACATTAGTTGGCATAAAACTCGCATCTTCATTAGCGAAGTGTTTCGCTTTGAAGAGTTGGGATTGGAGCTGTTAACGCCCGGGATTTACAGAGTTTTCTTCCGGAACATGGAGATCGGAGAACTCAATGCGGATGAACTTCGCTTTAGATCTGCACGGCGAGTGGTTTGAGTTCGCCAGGCGGTGATACTGATTGGCGGCTGAAATAGGAATGCTGTTTGTTTTTATCCCATTAGCATCGCTCCGGACCGACGTGCAACCAGATTTTCGCGGCGCGAGTACCGTGTTCTTTCCAAGGCAGAGCGCACCTTTTCATTCGCCGTGCGACGAGTTTAAAAAGTACTGTTCGGTCTTCACCGTGCTGATCCTGGTGAAAGCCACGATGCGCTTCGAGGACGGCTGCCGTCATCTTCGCCGTTGGCATTCCACGCCTACGCGCCAAATTACATCCAAGTTGCCAACACTAGGATTCNAGCAGCGCCCGTAACTTATGAGCGTATCTGCGGCTCGACGTGACCAGTGCTCCGTTGGCTAGAACGATGTCGTAGACACCATCGAACATCGGACGAATCTCGCTAATGCAGGCACTGTTAACAATGGCCGACTTTCGCACCCGAATGAAGTGGTGTGGCGCAAGCTTCTCTTCCAGGTGCGCCATGGTCTCGCGCAACAGGTGACGGTCGCTGCCGGTGTGTATGCAGGCGTAATTTTCCGTGGCTTCGATCCACAGCACGTTGGAAACGGGCACAAAAAAAATCCGCTTCTTGTCCCTCACCACAAAGCGTTCCAACGGGCGAAGACTTCGCAGGGATTGGAGCAGTGGTTCGAGACCTCGGTTCGCTTCCCTGCGCTGTTCGAGGACCTGGCGTGCGTGAATCAAAGCCTTGGCAAATCGCTCCTTATCATACGGTTTCAGGAGATAGTCCACTGCGTGCACTTCGAATGCACGAATGGCATGCACATCGTGAGCCGTGACGAAGATGTATATGGGAGTGGCGCGGTTCACCGGCTCCACATTTTCGATGACTCCAAAACCATCCAGATCAGGCATCTGCACATCGAGAAAAACGATGTCCGGCTGAAGGTCATTGATCTGCTCCACCGCGCTGATTCCGTTCGCTGCCTCGCCCACAACTTCAATGTCGTCGTGTCCGGCCAGGTAGCGACGGATACCGCGCCGGGCGATCGGTTCGTCATCGACGATGAGGACGCGCGTCTTCAATGCAACCTCCGCAGTGGAAGGATGATGGTGGCCTCACAGCCTCGACCGGCGCCGCCGGTGAGTTCCAGCGATGACTGGTCACCGTAAAGTTGTTTCAACCGTGACTGAACATTGCTGAGTCCAACGCCGAATCGCAGCAGCGACGCCGGTGCCGGCCCAGGACCATCATCGCGGACGTGGAGCCAAACTCTGCCATCGTGGAGCTTGGCAGTGATCTCCAGCCGGCTTGCTGCGGAATCGACGCTGAAGCCATGCTTGATGGCGTTCTCAACCAGTGGCTGAAGGGCCAGGCTCGGCACATAGACTCCGAGAAGGTCAGGCGGTATGTCCATGTGCACCTTCAGGCGATCATGAAAGCGTGTCTGTTCGATCTCTAGATACTTGCCGACGAACTCGAGTTCGCTCTGCAGAGTGATCTCGTTCTCGCGCCGTTCGAGTGCCATGCGCAGCAGGTCGCCGAGGCTAACCAGCAGACGGCCCGCAGCATCGACATCTTCCTGCATCAGAACACCGATGGCATGAAGGCTGTTGAACAAAAAGTGCGGATGCAGCTGGCTCTTGAGATTCTCAAGTTCTGCATGGGAGAGTTGCGTTTCCAGTTGCGCCGCGATCGTCTGGCGCTCCATAGCAACCTGGTAAAAGTGCATCGACTGATACAAGCCCACCACTAACCAGTAGGTGAGTATGCCGGTAAAACTCATGAAAAGAACACCGACTCCGAATGACGAGAGAAAGTGGTGCACGTCAGGACCGGTGATGTGAAAAACAAACTGGAGAAGTCCAAGACTCAGAAAGTATTGGATGACCGATGCCAGGGGAGCCATTATGAGCGACACGATTGTGTGGAGCGCTATGTGAGGTGCAAGCCTCGGCCCCGTCAACGGGAACCGTTTGGCAAGAGCGATCACAAGCGGTGTGCACGCCGCCCATATGTACCAGTCGACAAGTTCGAGCGCACCCTCGATCACCCAGTGAACCTGCGAACCCTGCACCTTTTCCACCACGATCTGTTGCGCGGCAAACAACAGCCCCACAATCG
>JGI12635J15846_10004249_pt1 | contig 12374 bp, 14 predicted proteins | sample BlaSpr_A8_OM2_M2_FD_15846 | JGI IMG/M metagenome (IMG submission 15846) | reverse complement strand
GAAAGTTACAAGTAGTTCCACTAGGATATTGAACGCGTTTGCCGTGGAATAATTTAGCGCGACAAGATTGAGGTTAGCTGACTCCCCAACGACATTTTGGCCGAATATTGTCGAGCGGTGGGGGGAACACCCGGCAAACTTTGGGAAAGCAGGGAGCCGGAACGAAATTCTGTAAGAATTACGTGGGTGCTTTAACGTATCGGAGAAAGGACCAGTGAGGTTTTCACCCCACTGGCCTGGTTTGCTAGCCATGGACATTAGAGAAGCCCGCGTGTGACCTTGGGTGCAGGCTTCTCCGACCATGATAGGTTCGATAGCCGCTTACCTACTGGTCGTTTCAGCCTTTGAGTTTGGAGCGGTCTTGTACATGCATGAGCCCGGCAAGACGATAACGCCTCACCGGGCTCACCTTATGGAGCTAACCTGGAAAGCCGAGACCGCCAGCGGAGCAGTGACGGCTTGCCTAACTATTATTCGGCGGTGAACCGTCGAACGGTTTTGATGGGAACTGCATCTGTCTCTTTGACAAATGACCGTCCGACCGACTGGCATTCTTACACAGACCGAGTAGGGGATCGCGTTGCGCCTATTCCGGATTGATCCGACACCGATAAATTCTTCCGGGCGGCTAACCCTATCAAGGAGTCTCGGAAGTTACCGGCGGGCAGCCATGGATACCACATAAGAGGTAGGCCAGCCGGCCCATCTAGTGTCCGATGTGATTGGACAAGCGGTCTTGTTCTCACGGTCTGAGCCCGCCGACAAAGCAACGGTCTTACAGCCAGAGCGGGGTTTAAAAAATCGATCCAGGTTAGGTCCTGGGCATGCCTGCGGCGATGACATGACTTACCTCGGATAAAGTAGCCTGATTATTCCGGTAGTCCTTACATAGTCCACGATTTTTCGGCGCTTCAATCTCTCTGCCAGATGGTACCATTCCAGGAGGGGACAGGTATCATCTAAAGCGTAAACTTCGCGCATCTCGTGTATCTTGTGGTCGGCCAAAAGGTCCAATAACTCAGCCTCCCTTGGTTCTGGGGTCATAAGAAGGGTTGCGAATCAATCCATCAACTTCCGACGGTGCCAATGCTCTTTTACCTGGTCGGTCGCCCACTGGCCGGGGTCTTGAAACTCCCCGACTCACTCCGCTCTCGTCAGAACCTCAGTTCTTCCAATCCCCGAAACGGGCAGATAGCCTCTTACTTTCAAGGTGTTGCCCCCGTCGTATTCAAGGCTGACCGAATAGGTGTTCCCTGTCTTGGGGTCGTAAGCGGTGCCGCCATCCCATTTGTTCGGACCATCCGGGCTAACTCCCCTCATAACGACCAGCCCGATCAGCGGACGCTCTCGCTTGGCTGGATCCGGATTGTGGATGTCTGTTTTTGTTTGACCGTCTTCCGTGTATTTCTCGTTGAGGGCCGCAATTTTACCGTCCAGCTTCTCGCCGTCTTTAAAGATCTCGATTTTAGCATCCTCATTTTTCCACACACCAACTGGAGAAGCTCCTTCCGCTGCCCCGACAACTAAAGGCGCCGTTATCGCGAACAGGAAGAGAAGTGGATATATTATGACCGTTTTCCTGTTTCGAGTTGTAACTGCTGCTGTCATCTTTTCCTTTCGCCGAGAAAAATCTGCTAATTAGTCAGGGCAGCAGAGAAAATTCGATGGCCAGCTCGGCCGACGGCTGAGCATACCCTCATTAGAAGTTCGTAAGATCCCGAAGATTGGATCTATGGCGGCGCTGGCTCCGCGATTGTCTGATGAGTTCCACTGGGGCCCTCTACGAGCACCTGATCAGCCTGACTAAACTCATTCCCGATGTGGCGAAATCTTGTCGACGACGATAGCGAATCTCAGCTCGGTCCCGGCGTCTCACGTCAGCCCCTGCAGTCTGAGTCACCTGAGGACCAGGAGAGAGCCTTTAACGCAATATTTTAAGCGGGCCACGTTAGGAGCCGGTCTCCGGCCTCAGCTTAGTCTTCGACGGAGCGGGTGATCAAAAAGTCCCGTAACTTGGATAAAAATGTTTTCTTCCAATTGGATCTAGAGGCGCTGATTTCTTTGTTTCTCGGCTCATCAGGGCGATTGATCATATCGCCTTCGGCTTCTCGCGGAGTCGCTTCGGCTCGTGAGGTATCACTCTGAGGACTTGCCATACGATCATCCCTCTAGTATGTGACGGATTTCCTCGGCGCTCTTTCCTAGCTTCTTCTGAAGTTTTCCGACTAACTCATCATCTTTGCCTTCCGCGTAGGTTAGATCGTCTTCGGTCAGTTGAGCGTATTTTTGTTTGAGCTTACCTTTCATCTCGTTCCACGAACCCTTGAATAGCAGCTTGTTCATATTAAACATTCGTCACGCAACCTTAGGATGGCCGCCCCGGATTAGCTTCAGGCGTCTAGAGAGTTAGTTTTAGTTGCCACTTCAAACGGCAGAGGCATTCTTATGTAATCGCCGAGGAATCGTCATTGACGATTCCTGCTATGTTTATTTTGGAACTTTCGAGTCTTCGGCAACAATTCGCGTTGTCAGACTTGCGATGACCAAAGATTTGCGGGCTTGCGCTATCCTCTTTACTAACATCCAAAGCTGCAGCCCTTTCTTATTCCTGTTTGGCGGCCAGGCGCAGGTCGCCGTCGCCGGTGACCTCGTCCCAATCGTAACCTAAATATAGGGCGAATCCCGCCAACTCCAGCTCCCAGCCGCGACGGCGGCGGCGGTATTCGCGCCAGCCCGTCTCCATGTCAGCAGGCAGGCGGACGCCTGCTTCCTGCAACTGGCGCAAGGTACTTTCATAACGTTGGCGCCAGCGCGCTGGCTCCTCTGCGGTAGGCACCCCGTCACGGCCTGGCTCGTCTTCGGCGATCGCTGCGCCCCGGCCCACTCCTACCGCGGTGGCCAACTCGGACAAGACGTGGAGGCCGGTTCTCTCCAGGGTGCGGAGCTCTGGGTGCCGGCAGACTTCCTCGTAGGCTTCGCCGTCCAGGCAGGCGCGGGTGACCGCGCAGAGCACCAAAAAAAGCATCCGCGGTAGACTCTTGTGCACGTGGGTGGGGTGAAAATAATGGATGAGCGGATGCTCGATATGACTTTCCAAGAGTCCTTGCAGGTCTCGCGCGGCGTCAGCGAAAATGCTTTCTAATCCGACAAAGCGGCCGCCTACAAAGTGGTGGATTAAGAAACCCGCGACGTCAGCTCCCTCGCGGGCTTGGTGGTAAAAAGAAAGCGCCGCGGCGCGGTTTCGCTCGAGGGCGGCGGTGAGGGAGACTAGGTAGGTGACGGCCAAGGAGATAAAGCCAAAGCCCGTGAGGGCTTCGCTCAAGGCCAAAAGGCGCATCGGGATGGAGCGCGGCGCAATGTCGCCGTAGCCCAAGGTGGTGAAGGTGATGCCACTGAAATAGATGGCCTCGATAGCGCGGGCGCTTTGGGCTTTCTTTTGGACATTGAAACTTTTGGGCAGGTGTGGCCAGTAAAGCAGCGCAAAACCGAGGATAATTAGTGCCACCAGCGTCGCGACAATCCCGGGTAAGAGCAGCGGCCCCACGTGATTGAGCAACTGGTGGCGGCCCGGGCGCGAGCGATGAAAAGCCACGGCGCGTGCCAGCCGCCACACGGTGCGGGTGAGCGTTTCAGTGACCGGTCCCGAGTGGCCACGTGAGTGCAAAATGGTGCGATAAATGTCCACGGCCACCAAGCCGAGCAGCCCAGCGCCCGCGGCAGTGACGACCCAAGCGGTGGCATTCATGGAAGGCGCTTGAATGTCCGATTTGCTTTACGCTCCGGAATCCGGTTGAGAGCTGTCAGGTCGCCGGAATTTAGGCAACGGCGAGGCTCCAACGCAATTGGTAGGTCGATCCTTCGGTCGTATATCGACGTTATTTTCATCTTTCGACGTTGTTGTTCGTTCTTTATAGGTTCTCTGAGCCAATCCTTAAAAACGTGCCTCCCTCCGATTACCCCTCCTTGCCGGCTTGGGCGTGAGATCGGGTCGGATCATGGTCAGGTCCGTGGAAAGTACGGAAGGAACCCTTTGCGCACATTCGAATTCATCGAAACGGCGACGTTTAAGGAGTGGCCAGTCAAAGTCTTGTCATCGAGCAACGATAGAGGCCGTCCACTGGTTTCATGTCGCCATCAAGAAAGAACCTGCCTGGAGCCGGTGGTCGCCATCGATGGCCTAGATCACAGGCAGCGCAGCATAAGCCGTTTCTTCAGCGATTCAGTCCCGAAATGCGTTGCTGCCAGACCTCCAGGGGCGGAATGGCGATGGGGTTGCCTTAGGCCTCCCGTCTGACTTCCCTGGGACGAGTTCGGGATTCACCCGATAGGGATACAGGAATCACCCTTACCAAACGAGCATGGTTTGGCCCGATTTTCTAACTCCTTCAGGCTGTTATGCTTTCAGAAAGAAAAAAACCATGGACACAGAAACGATACCCACCATTGAATCGAAGTCGGATACTGAATTAATGGAAGCGGTTGGCAGACGCGAGTCCGATGCGATTCAAGAAATTTATAAACGTTACGAATCCACCCTTCGCTCTGTGATCCAGAGTGTCTTGCATGACGAAGGCGAAACCGACGACGCTCTAAATGATGTGTTTGTGCAGCTTTGGGATCAGGCAGATCGATTCAATGCGGCAAAAGGCCTGCATGGCTTTCTCGTCACGATGGCTCGTCGCCGAGCTCTCGACCGGTTACGTCGGCGCTTAGCTTATCATCGAGCCAGGGATCGTTTTGAGACTGAAATAAAAGCCACGTCTAGAGATCAAGCGAGAGTGCATGATTTTCAGCCTCAAAATTCAGATCTGAGGGATCTGTTGCACGGGGCCATCGGCACTCTTCCAATTCTTCAACAGGAAGTGGTGAACCTCACTTTTTTTGAAGGCCTTAGCCAACGCGAAATCGCTGCGCGCAGATCCATTGCTCTCGGTACGGTAAAGACGCGCCTCCAGCTTGCTCAAAAGAAACTCTTCAATCAACTGTCTCCGCTGCAAGAAATGATCTGATTTTGTTGCCAACCAAACGCGACTGCGGTCCATGATCGCGGTGGTGTCCAGTTTAAGCAGTTGTTTCGGAAACTATTTTTTATGACACGACCAACGGAAGATTATCCGGGCCCAACCAAGGGCCATCCGGAAAAGGAGGGCACAATACTCCAACGCGTCGTGGCAGTGTGGATCCCGTGATTCCTGCTTTGCCGGAAGAAGGGGGGAAAGTCGCTGCCCCGGGAAGAGGAAGAGGAAGAGGAAAAAGGATGAGGAAGAATAACTATCTCTCTTCTTGCCAACGGGACGACATCCCCGGCGCTGGGTTGAAGTGTGACTTTTTTTCACTCGATACCCAGCCTGATCACAGCCCCCCCGAGGAGGACGGATTTGTGAATATCGATCCGAATTGGCAACGAGTTGGTGACTAGTGATCTCAGGCCGGCCGCATTACGTTGAAGGCCCGATTTCGAGGTACCCGCTTTGATCCCCTCTATCATTCTGGAAACCTCGGCGTGTAAGGATCCTATTTTAGCAACAATTCGGTCAGCTTTTCCGATGGCTTGGGCAGTTGGCTATAACGGCACCGGCGAGGCGCCTTATCAGGTCGCCATCGAAGAAATCGTGTACCGTGCCTGAATCGGCCGCCGGTGAAATGATCGTAACAGACTTCCACCACTAACTCTGGCCTTAACGGCGTCCATTCGCGCGATCCGGCCGGAGACCACCGACTCTTCCCTCCGGGTGCATCGCCATCAAAGCCGGGCGGACCCACTAATTTCTTTAGTCGTTTCGCTAACTTGACGCGTTCTTCCTGCTTGAGCCCGGAGATAAATCCTACGTGGTTTAGTTTGCCGGTGTCATCGTATAGTCCAAGGAGAAGCGAGGCGATGCCTTCGGCGTCAGACGTGTAACGAAAACCGCCCACGACACAGTCGATGCTCCGATAATTCTTAACCTTTTGGAATGCTGGCGACCGGCCGCTCACATATCCGCTATCTCTCTGCTTGCAGACGACCCCGTCAAGGTTGTCGCCAGTTTCTTTGAGCCAGGCTTGAACCTGATCGATATCAAGTGTCACCGGCGACAAATAGAATCGGTCCGTTGTTGCAAAGTAGCTTGAGAACTCGTCGAGTTGCTGGCGGCGGTGGGATAAAGGTGAATCGCGTAGGATGTTCTGTTTACCCGCCACTAGTAGGTCGAACGCGATGTAGATGGCCGGCGTTTCTTTCGCTAATTTGATAACCCGCGATTTTGCCGGATGAATCCTCTGCAACAACTGATCAAACGAAAATCCGCGTCCAACCGGCACGGCCAATTCACCGTCCAATACCCACCATTTTGGTTTCAAGTCTTGGGCCGCATTGACGATTTCCGGAAAATATCTCCCGAGCGGCTGTCCTGCCTTCGATTGGAGAAAGATTTCCTGGTCGCGACGAAAAATCAGGCAGCGGAAGCCGTCCCATTTTGGCTCGTATTGCCAGTTATTCCCGACGGGGATTCTCCACCTGTTCCGCTTCCATCGGTTCCATCGGAGGTTTTAGCATATCTTGCTGATGAGATCGCGCGCCGGATCCCTCCTGGATGAGTGGTTAATTTGGGGGTATGAGGACGCCGAAGTGAGCAGCTGCGAAACATAAGAAGATTACCCCTTCTTAGCGCGAAAGAAAGAAATCAGAGGAGTTTACGGTGGCGAAGCAGAGCTTCTTGGAAGTGAGCGGTAAACAGGTCAAAGTATCTAACCTGGATAAGGTCTTTTACCCCGCCACTGGATTTACTAAAGGCGACGTCATCGATTACTACAAGGACGTCTCGCCCGTACTACTACCTCATCTAAAAGATCGTCCGATCAGCCTCAAAAGGTATCCCGAAGGGGTAGAAGGATTTTTCTTTTATGAAAAACAATGTCCATCGTATCGGCCTGACTGGGTGGATACCGCCCGGGTCTCCAGCCGGCGAAGAGAAGGCTTCATCGATTACTGTGTAATCAACGATTTGCCGGCACTAGTTTGGGCAGCAAATCTCGCCGATCTTGAATTACACACGTTTCTGCATACTGCGCCGAAATTGGAGTTTCCCGACTTTGTGGCGATCGACCTGGATCCAGGAGATCCTGCTGATATCATCAATTGCTGCGAGATTGCGCTGTTATTGAAAAAGTTCTTCGATCGGTTGGCGTTAAAATCGTTTCCTAAGACTTCTGGTTCGAAGGGGCTGCAAATTTATATCCCCCTAAATAACAATAGGATTAGCTATGCCAGGACCAAGGCGTTTGCTCGGGCACTGGCGGAGAATCTCCAGGCAGCTCATTCTGATCTGGTCGTCTCCAGAATGCAGAAGAACCTTCGCCGAGGAAAGGTGCTGGTCGATTGGAGCCAGAATGACGAGCACAAGACGACCATCTGCGCCTATTCCCTGCGGGCAAAGGACCATCCAACGGTCTCAACACCGGTTACTTGGAAGGAAGTGACCGAAGCAAAAAAGAAAGGGGATTCTGGGCTTTTGACATTCGAGACCAGAGACGTTCTGAAGCGGGTCAAAAGGAGAGGGGATATTTTCGAACCGGTTCTCACCCTTAAACAGAAGCTACCACAAATTGGCGGTCCCTCGACGAGCGCAACCGAGTGACCTCAGGGCGCTTCCGTGAACCGCCAAAGTTTCTCGAGCGGTTGTCCTTAGGCAACGCCCGGAGCGGGGTACGATTACGGTTCTCTTTTGGGTCTCAGTTCAACAAGACTCTGCTCGACCGCATTTTTCTACTCGGGAGATCGCCGACCTCGGATTCTTTGACCGGCTGCCGGGCCCCGGCAACTCCGTCTGCAATGTTCTTCTGGAAGCGGAGCACGGAAATGGCGCTGGTCCATCTGAAGCCGTACCAGAGCAACCAATTTCTTTGCCGTTCGTTATCATCAAATATAGCCGGCATGTTTTTATTCGACGAAGGCCAACTTGACCGTCATGCCGACTTTTACGGTGCCGGCAGGAACCGCCCACTCGAGGGAGCGCGTCTCCGAGGATGCTCCCTGATTTGAAGGCAGTTCGACCTCGATTGTTATCTGATCCTCAAGCAGAGAGAAGATGCAGACTTCCGTTACCTTCCCCGTTGTTTTGAACATGGGAACCTTTCATCCAGTTAGAGCCGGCCGTGCATAATTGATTTGTATGCTCGATTGTTTCGGATCCGTTTTTGCGGGTAAGCATTCTAAAGGCTGACAATCCGAAATCGACGCCCGCAACGAAAATGCCTTTACCTACCGACCAAAAAAATCACATCGGCATTTGACCCCCAGTCGCGCCATAGATCTCTCCGGTGACATAGCTACTTTCTCCGCTCGCTAAGAAAACAAAGATAGGAGCAATCTCGGCAGGTTGGGCGGCCCGCCCAAAAACGGTGTGTGAGCCGAATTCTTTCACCTTATCCTTGGGCAAGGTGGAAGGGATAAGTGGAGTCCAGACAGGACCCGGTGCTATGGCATTGACTCGGACGCCCTGTTTGATGGCGAAACTAGCCAGCGATCGCGTGAAACTAACAATCGCGGCCTTGGTCGAGGCGTAGGCGATCAGGTTCTCACTCGGATCGAAAGATTGAATCGAACCCGTGTTAATGATGGAGCCCCCCGGTTTCATTTGCGGGAGGATGGCTTTGCAAAGACGGAACATGGCGAACACGTTTATCCGATAGGTTTCCTCGAACTCCTCATCGGAAATGTCTTCAAACTCGCCGTAACTCCGTTGAAAGGCGGCATTGTTCACCAGGATATCGATGCTGCCGAAAGCATCGATCGCTTTTTGGGCGACCTCCTTCGTTACCGATCGTTCGCCGATATCGCCTGGGATCAGAACCGCTTTGCGGCCAGCCTCGGTGACCAGACGTTCCGTCGCCTTGGCATCTTGATGTTCCGAAAGGTAAGAGATCGCAACATCCGCTCCCTCTCTAGCGAAAGCGAGGGCGACCGCCCGGCCGATGCCGCTATCAGCTCCGGTGATCAGCGTATGGCGATCCTGGAGCAGACCACTGCCCTTGTAGGTCGACTCTCCATGATCGACTTTTGGGCTCATTTCCTCCTCGCTTCCTGGAGGAGATTGCTGGCGCTCTGAGTACGGCGGCTGTTGATAGAGTTTGCGAGGATCCTGCGTTTTCACTGATATCTTTCTCGATGATGGTTTTCCATTGCGTTCGCTCGCAGTGCGGTACGCGGCCGCGTCTTACGTCGAACCGGCTCAACCAGGCGCTATTGGCACAACGGATCGATTTGTCCATTTAACCCGTCGGCCACTCCTGAATCGGGATATACATTCGGGTTAAATTCCCCCGGGCGACCCGGCGTCATGAATGAGCGAGATTGCGATTACGAGCAAAGCGGCACCAGACCCCAGTTCACCGTCTAACCATCGGTAGCCGCAGACCAAGACATCGGCGAGTAGCGAACGACTAGTATGAACAAACTGCAACTCAAGGGCTCTTGGAATGAAGTCAAAGGGAAGCTGAAGCAAAAGTATGCTCAGTTGACTGACGATGACCTAAAATATGCCGAGGGCGAGGAAGATGAACTCGTCGGCAGACTGCAGAAAAAGCTTGGGAAAAGTGCTGAGGAAGTCCGCCAGATGCTGGAAGGTTAACCTAGTTGTTATGCGCCCTTTTCGTCGCATTTAAGCCGCGAGGAAGAGGGTCGGCTCCTTTTGCTTCGTAAAGCGAAAAATCTCCTCATCGAACCACGGCGGAGCAGTTCCTTGCGCCGCGTGTCACCGGTGATATTCTCGGCGGATTCTTGAGCAACCGCATCTCTAGCCACTACGGGCACATTGAATCGCTCGGCCTTTTTTTTTGTGTTTAGCGATCACGATATCTGTGATGGGAGACTCTCCCTTCGAAGACTCACTCCTTTGAAAGCACTCACTGACCGGAGGTAGTTTTCAACATCGCCTTAAAGGTCTGCACAGAAGGCGATCCTTCACGTTCCATATAGTCAAGAAGGCGTGCCGTCTCACTCTCACGGTTAGCAGCGAAAATCGCATCGCATCGGCCCTCAGTAAGATAAGCAGCTACAAATTGGGGCTGCTCGAGATCACCATCGACGAACAACTCGAATTTCTCCGGGATCTGACCAAAAAATTCGTAGCGAACCCCATAATGATAAGTCCAAAAATAAAGGATTCCTTCGTACGGTTGCTCGAGACCCATCATGCTGGCAGCCGCGGTCTTGGCCTGTTGTTGAGCGACCCGCCAATGCTCGACTCGAGTGCGCTGGCGGTTGCTGCCGGGCAAAGGAAAATTGACCAGATCGCCGGCGGCATACAAGGACTTAACGCCCAAGACGCTCATGAAAGCGTCAACCGAAAGACTTTGATCATCGTTGCGCCGAACATTCCTAAGAAAGTCTGTAACCGGCACAATCCCAATCCCGCTCACAACAAGGTCGGCGTTCAGTTCCTGACCGTTCGTCAGCTTAACGTTTGAGGCGGACCCGGCACTGGAGATTGCCAGCACCTCGGTCTCGGGCAGAAATCGAACGCCTTTTTTTAAGTGCTTTTCCAGCAATAGTTGGCCCAGGGGTCCCAGCTGCTTGACCAGGGGAATCCTTTCCCGGCTGACGATCGTGACGGCCAAGCCTCTCTCTTGAAAGGCGGAGGCAACTTCCATCGAAATGAAGCTTGCACCGATCATTACTGCGGTCCTTGCCCGCTCCGCCGCGGCGATCAGGCGGTTGGCATCCTCCGCGTTGCGAAGGACAAGGGGCTGCGATTCTGAGTCAGGCAGCGGAAGCGACCTCGGCTTTCCTCCCGTCGCCACCAATGCCTCGTCGTAACGCAAAGTGGGAATGCCGTTTTTGAAACTGATTGTGTGCTTCTCCGCGTCAACGCAATCGATCTCTGCCATCATAAAATCTACCTGGCAGTCGGCCAGCAAGGTCTCCGGGCGCAATGGTAACTGGCTTGAATCGGCATGACCGGAAAGATACATCTTGCTGAGCAAAGTCCGGTCGTAAGGGAGGCGTTGCTCTCGACTGATCATGACGAGTCGGCCGGCAAAACCAAGTGCACGCAACTCTCTCGCCGCAGCAGCGGCGGCCGCACCGCCGCCTAGGATGGCAAAGGTCTGGTTAGACCTGTTCACCTTTCGGTGGCTAGGCGCGTGTTTCTTTTGAGTCGTCCGGTCAAGATCAATGCGAATCTCATCCTCTGAGATTTCCAGAAAATAGGATTGAAGGGACTCGAGAGACGGTGGTTCCAAGACCGCTCCATCCGACGCAGCGAAACAGCTCTTGTGCCATGGGCAAATCAGGCGAGTGCCGCAGAGTGCGCCCTTTTGAAGAGGCGCGCCGGCATGCGGACAACTTGCGCTGAACGCACCCCATTGGCCATCCAAGGTGCGAAGCAACAAGATTTTCTTATCGGAGACTTCAACCACGCGCATTTCGCCCGGTCGAAGCTCAGCAGAGCGAGCGACGAAAAATGTGGGCACATGGCAAATTCGTGGAATTGCCGGAAGGCGGTCGTACCGAAGACGAAAGAAGACGCGAGGGGAGGGGCGCCTAGACGTTTCTTCTTTCCAGCGCATCAAGCCGATAGGTAGCGGCCCGGTGGCCATGCAACCATCTCAGGCAGGGGCGCAGCATAAAGCTCTCATGGACCTCGTCTCCGGTCAGCGGATAGTCCGAAACCGGCGGAGTCCAATGCACCAGGACAAGATGGCCGTCGACTTCGAGTTGCTCGTCGATGGTCGCTTGCGCCGCGCTGAGTTCGTCCAGAGACCAATAGTAACCGACTTCCGAAATGATGATGAGGTCGAAGCGAATGGAGTTCGGCGGCCGTTCCCGGGGAAAACGCATCTTAGAAATGTGGACGTTTGAGAGAGCCGCACAACGGACACGCGCTGCCGTCAAGGCCCGGTCCGCGACGTCGATGGCGAACAAGTTGGCGGATCGCGTCGCCAGCTGTGCGGTGAGGACGCCTACTGAGCAACCAATCTCAAACGTGTTGCGGTAACTTCCCGCGGGCAATGATTGAAGCGTATCCGCATATTTGTCGGCCTCATAAACACTGCTTTCAAAATTCCAGTAGTCGAGCTTTTCGGCATATTTTGCGTCGAAGTATTCCGGTGGAACTGATTGGGTGGGAGGATTCTTCATTTGCTGGCGCTTCACGAGTCAGGACTTACGCTGATTCATAGTCCGGAGTGAGAGGGAGTTGCGCCCTGTTTCCTTTGGCCCGCACTGGCGAGACGCTCATGGAGAGGAACCGAACGCAGCGCGAAAATCCTCTCCCGCAGCTTGTCCAGTGTCTCACGTAATTCGGCGGAGTGCTCTGGAGGTGGCGGCTCAGGCGTCGCGAGAAGAGCCAAAGGAGGCGGAGTATTTGGAAAGGTTGCGCACCACAGACCAAGTC
>JGI12635J15846_10004247_pt1 | contig 12377 bp, 12 predicted proteins | sample BlaSpr_A8_OM2_M2_FD_15846 | JGI IMG/M metagenome (IMG submission 15846) | reverse complement strand
GAAGCTCGTGCTCTACGTCGGAGGCAACTATTTCTTCGCGATGGCGCCGCTCGTTGCGGAGTTCGAGAAGGAACATCCCGACTACAAGGGGCGAATCTATTGGGAGACCATTCCGCCGGGGCTGCTCGTCAAGCAGATCGAGGCGGGTGGCACAATCACCTCGGGGAACATGACCTGGACGGCCAAGCCGGACGCCTACTTGGCTGGCCTCAAGAAGGTCGACGCGCTGATTGGCCAAGGGCTGCTCACCGGGCACGCGGTGCCTTACGTCACCAATACGCTCACGATTATGGTACCCAAGGGCAATCCCGGCCACGTGACCGATCTCGCCGATCTTGGGAAGCCTGATATCCGTCTCGCGATGCCTAACCCTGAATTCGAGGGAATTGCGAGGCAGATCGAGACGTCGCTGAAAAAGGCTGGGGGGCAGGCGCTCGCCGACGCGGTCTACAAGACCAAGGTGGCCGACGGCAGCACCATCCTCACCCATATCCACCATCGTCAGACACCGCTGTTTCTGATGCAAGGGCGTGCCGACGCAGGTGTCACATGGCAATCCGAAGCGATGTTCCAGGAGCAGGCGGGACACCCGATCACGTATGTCGACATCCCGGCCAGCCAGAACACAACGGCCATCTACGCCGGCGCGGTGGTCAAGGGCGCGGCACACCCGGAGGCAGCCAAGCTCTGGCTTTCCTTCGTCCACTCGCCCCAGGCGCTGTCGATCTTCGAGCGCTACGGGTTCAAGCCTTACACTGGCAAGGCGCCAACCGATTGAATCGCGTGACTTCGCAACATAGGAGACGAACGTGAACATGCATGCAACCACCCTCGACCGAATCGCTGAGCAAGCGCCCACCATGACCGAGGCGCAACGCAACTGGCGCATTGCCGCCATCGCGTTGCTTTCGATCCGCGTCATCCAGGGCTTCATTTATTGGGGCGGCGGCTCGCGCCGTTTCATCTACGCGCCTTCCAAACTGGACCCAAGCGCGCACAGTTGGATGGCGAACAAGTTCCAGACAGCGATGCCGGGTGCCTTGTTAGGCACCGATCATCTGATCAGCTTCCTGTTGACGCACTTTTACCTGCTTTATGCCGGCGTCATTTTGTTCAGCGCCGCTGAGCTTTTCGTCGGAGCGATGCTCATGGCAGGGCTACTCACTCGCCTTGCGGCACTGTTCTCGATGGGCTTCTCGGTACTGCTGATGCTGATGTTCGGCTGGCAGGGCGCCACCTGCATCGACGAGTGGACGATGGCGGCCTGTAATCTTGCGATGGGTGCGAGCCTGCTGCTCGCGGGCAGCGGCGCCTATTCGCTCGACAATGTCTTGCTTCATCGCAAGCCCGCGTTGGCCGGAAAACAGTGGTTCCGCTGGGCGTCGGGTAGCCTTCCACTGCCTCAGACCGATGGCGGCTTCAGGACGCTGGCGTTGGCCGTGCTCGCATTCGTCGTGATCTTCGACGTCGGCACCTACAACTACTATCGCGGCTCGGTAGTGACGCCTTTCCATGGCGGACCGGTCAGCCCGACCAAGCATCACCTGACATTGAGTCAGGCAGAACTTCTGCCCGACGGCGGAGTGCGCTTCCACGTCTATCTCGATGCCGGCACGCCGGAGGCTCCAGCGCATGTGGTCGCGGCTGCCCTGCTAAACAGCGAAAAGCATCCGCTCGCCGATTGGAACGCAGCCCAACTGTCCAAACTGCCGAAGACGGACTTCGCGAACGACTATGACTACAACAAGTTCGAGCCGGGCCCATATGGGATCCTAGCCAAAATGGGAGCCGCCGCCACTGTGACATTGCCCGTGCCCGCTTCCGGTACAAGCGCCGGTGCGAGGTACATACAGCTGACGGATGTGGACGGCCAGACCTTCTCCGCGACACTCGGAAGTAACCCGTAACGCCAGATGAGCGCAGGATGCCGCGGCGCGGCATCCTGCGGATCACTGCTTGTCAGAAGAAGCGATTGCAGGAAACAAGATCTGCGGATTACGCCAACGTTGATGGACCTCTTTTTTGAGCAGCAGAAATCTAGAGTCCTCGTCCAAACGCGAACCAGGAGTAACGATGTACCAACTTCACTACTTTCCAAGCAACGCCAACGCAGCACCGCACGTGGTGCTCGAAGAGTTCGACCAGAAGTACGACCTTGTACTCGTTGACCGTGCAAAGAATGCGCAGAAATCGAAGCACTATCTGAAGATCAATCCAAATGGTCGCATTCCGACTCTGGTTGATGGTGATCTCGCAATGTTCGAGGCCGCTGCGATCGTTCTCCACCTGGTTGATCAGCAGGAAGAGCTGATGACGGCGTCGACTTTGTCGAGGTCTCGCCGCCCTACGATCCGTCCGGAATCACATCGCTGCTCGCTGCACGAACGAGCCTCGATTTCATCGGGTCGATCTTCCACGAGCGCGCCAAGCGGCGCGCCTGACATCGATCACGGCAGCCACCGTGATGATCGCTGCTCGGAATATCCATTCGACCAAGATCAATCAGAAGGAGACGTACAATGAATATCGATCTTACAATGAATATCGATCTTGCGGGAATCAGAATTCCCGACAGCAAGCTCGCGCGCGAAATAACGGAGCTGGTGCGGGACACCGAATCGCCGCTGCTGTTTCACCACTCGAGCCGCGTGTACTACTGGGGGGCCTTGGCGGGCAAGCGTCGCGGACTGAGATTCGATCCCGAACTGCTTTATGCAGGCGCGATGTTCCACGACATGGGCTTGACCCATCAGCACAGCAGCACGCAGGAACGCTTCGAGGTCGACAGCGCAAATACCGCCCGTGACTTCCTGCGAAGCCACGGAGTGCATCAACAAGACGTTGAAACGGTCTGGACCGCGATCGCCTTGCACACGACGCCGGGCATCCCCCCGCACATGCACCCGGTCGTAGCCCTGGTGACAGCCGGCGTCGAAATGGATGTGCTTGGCCTGGCTTATTCCGAATACAGCGACGCGGAGCGCGAGGCGGTGGTGCATGCGCATCCGCGTAGCGCGCGTTTCAAAGAAGACATCATCCAGGCCTTCTACGACGGCAACAAGCACAAGCCGGAGACGACCTTCGGCAACGTCAATGCCGATGTGCTCGCGGATAAGGATCCGCACTTCACCCGCGTCAATTTCTGCAGCGTCATTCGGGGATCCGCCTGGCCCGGGTAAACCTCTCCGCGTCCTCCAATCGAAAATTCAAGCGCTGAGGCTTTCGGAAGCACCGGTCAAACAGAACCCTGCCGGCGGCGACGCCCCGAAGTCTCGCACATTCAGCAGCCCACCATGTCCAAAACCCAGGAGCCCACGATGTCCAAAACGACGCGATTTACCAGTGCCACCGGCGCGCCGGTCGCTGACAACACCAACATCATGACCGCCGGTCGGCGCGGACCGGCGCTGCTCCAGGATATCTGGCTGATCGAGAAGATCGCGCATTTCGACCGGGAGGTAATCCCGGAGCGGCGCATGCACGCCAAGGGCTGGGGCGCCCACGGCACCTTCACCGTCACGCACGACATCACCCGCTACACCAAGGCCAAGATCTTTTCCAAGATCGGCAAGCAGACGCCGATGTTCGCGCGCTTCTCGACCGTCGCGGGTGAGCGCGGCGCCGCCGATGCGGAACGCGACATCCGCGGCACCGCCCTCAAGTTCTATACCGAGGAGGGTAACTGGGACATTGTCGGCAACAACACGCCGGTGTTCTTCTTCCGCGATCCGCTGCGGTTCTCGGACCTCAACCATGCCATCAAGCGCGACCCGCGCACCGGGTTGCGCAGCGCGGATAACAACTGGGATTTCTGGTCGCTACTGCCGGAGGCGTTGCACCAGGTCACGATCATTATGTCCGACCGCGGCATTCCGAAGAGCTTCCGCCACATGCACCTGTTCGGCAGCCATACCTTCGCGATGATTAATGCCGCCAATGAACGCGTCTGGGTCAAGTTTCATTTCCGCTCGCAGCAGGGCATCCAGAACCTCACCGACGCCGAGGCTGCGGCTCTTGTCGCCGGGGATCGCGAAAGCCACGGCCGGGACTTGCTCAATGCGATCGAGGCCGGCGACTTCCCGCGCTGGACGCTTTTCATTCAGGTGATGACCGAGGCTCAGGCGAAAACTCACAAGCACAATCCGTTCGACGTGACCAAGGTGTGGCCGAAAGCCGAGTATCCGCTGATCGAGGTCGGCGTGATGGAGCTCAACCGCTATCCCGACAACTTTTTCGCTGAAGTGGAGCAGGCCGCGTTCTCGCCGGCCAACATCGTGCCCGGCATCGGTTTTTCGCCCGACAAAATGCTCCAGGGGCGGCTGTTCTCGTACGGTGACACGCAACGCTACCGGCTTGGCGTCAACTTCAACCACATTCCGGTCAACGCGCCCCAATGCCCGTTCCAAAGCTACCACCGCGACGGCAAGATGCGGACCGACGGCAATCTGGGCGGAACGCTCACCTACAATCCCAACAGCGCCGGGCTCTGGGACAACCAGCCGGATTTTGCCGAGCCGCCGCTCGCGCTCGAAGGGGATGCGGCGCACTGGGACCATCGCGTCGACGACGATCATTGGGAACAGCCGGGAAACCTGTTCCGGAAGATGACGCCGGCGCAGCAGCAATTGCTGTTCGAGAACACGGCGCGTGCCATGGGCGACGCGAAACTGCACATCAAGGAGCGGTATGTCGGCAACTGCGCCAAGGCGGATCCGGCCTACGGCAAGGGTGTTGCCGACGCGCTCGCCAAATTCGCCGACGCGAACTCTAACACGACCGGGGCGGCGAGCTCGCTCTCGCCGTCCTCCCAAACCAAATAATCGAGTGGGAGAATTGCAATGGATATGACGGCGCTTCTTCTGTCGCGAATTCAGTTCGCTTTTACCATCTCATTCCACATCATCTTTCCGTCCTTCACGATCGGGTTGGCAGCCTGGCTCACTGTCCTCGAAGCCATGGCTCTGGCGACCGGCCGTCCAGTCTATCGCGTGCTGTTCGAATTCTGGCTGAAGATATTCGGCATTGCGTTCGGATTGGGCGTGGTATCCGGGATCGTGATGGCATTCCAGTTCGGCACCAATTGGAGCGTGCTGTCCAAAATGACCGGGCCGATCCAGGGTCCGCTCCTGATGTATGAGACCTTTTGGGCGTTCATGCTCGAAGCCAGTTTCTTCGGCGTCCTGATCTTTGGCCGCAGCCGCGTGCCGCCATGGTTCTATCTGTTTTCAACCGCGATGGTTGCGCTGGGGACCACGTTTTCGGCGTTCTTCATCATGGTCAACAACAGCTGGATGCAGGTGCCATCGGGCTACGTGATGGAAAATGGCGCCTTCGTTCCCGACGATTGGACCAAGATTCTCTTCAATTCGGTGGTCTGGTCGCGATTTCCACACATGCTGCTCGCTGCCTACCTGACCGGTGCTTTCTGTGTTGCCGCGACCGGGGCATGGTACGTATTGCGGAAGGTATACCACGCCGAGGCGCGCATCATGCTGCGCATGGGCCTTGGTCTGGCGGCCGTGCTGATGCCGATCCAGCTGCTGTTCGGACATCTGAACGGTGAGTACGTCAACACGTATCAGCCGTCCAAGATGGCCGCCATCGAGGGACGCTGGAACGATGAGAAGCCAGGCTCTGAAGTGCTGTTCGCCTGGCCCGACGTGGAGCACAGGCGCAACCTCTTCGCGATCACGCTGCCCCCGCCCTTCGGCAGCCTGATCGATTCCGACAGTCTCACCGCTGCGGAAACGGGGCTCAACAGCATCCCTCCCGAGAACTGGCCGCCGGTGGTGATCCCGTTCTTCGCTTTCCGGATCATGGTGGGATGCGGTCTGGTGATGCTCGCGCTCGCCTGGGTCGGCAGCTATCTGAGCTACAAGCACCGCCTCGCATACAATCGTCCGCTGCTTTGGCTGACGTTCTTCAGCTTTCCGCTGCCCTTCATTGCCATCCTCACCGGCTGGTTCACCGCTGAAGTCGGCCGTCAGCCCTGGGTTGTCTTTGGCGTGTTGCGAACTGCGGATGCGATGACGCCATTCCTGACCACGACCGAGGCGACGATTTCGCTCGTGATCTTCTGCGCGGTTTACGCCTTCATCTTCCTGTTCGGCACGTTTTACATCTACCGGCTCATCCACACCGGTCCGGCCAGAAAGCCGTTCGCAGTTCCGCATCTCGCGGTTCCAAACCGGCCGATGTCACTGGCCGATGAAGAGCTCATTCCAGAATCCACTCACGCCGGCGCCGGAGAATAACCATGGTCATGTTTTGGGTCCTGCTTTTGGCCATCAGCATTCTGCTCTACGTGCTGCTCGACGGCCTCGACCTCGGCGTCGGCATGCTGTTCGGACTGGCGAGCGGCGAGACCAGGCGTAGCGCGATGCTAAGCGCGGTCGCGCCGATCTGGGACGGCAACGAGACCTGGCTGGTGATCACCGCCGTCATTCTGTGGGGAGCCTTCCCGGTCGTCTACGCGACTTTGCTGTCGGCGTTCTATCTTCCTCTCATCGTCATGCTGCTGGGCCTGATCTTGCGCGGCGTCGCATTCGAGTTTCGTTACAAGACGCACCGGCTGCGGTGGGTCTGGGATTTGAGCTTTGCCGGCGGATCTCTGATCGCGACTTTTATCCAGGGGCTGACGGTCGGCGCCCTGGTGCAAGGGTTGCAAGTCACGAACGGCCAATATTCCGGCGGCGCGGTCGGCTGGCTCACGCCGTTTGCGGTCCTTTGCGGCATCGGCCTGTGCCTTGGCTACGCGCTTCTCGGCGCCTGCTGGCTGGCGAAGAAATGCGAGGCCGAGGTTCGCGATGTGGCGCATCGGCAGATTCCCGCTCTCGCGCTCGGCGTGCTGGCGTTCCTCGTGGTTGTCTTTGCCTACGCGCTGGCCGAAAATCTTCCAATCCTGCATCGTTGGATCGAGCGGCCGTATCTGTTCGTATTCCCGGCGATGGGCGCGGTCGCCGCAATCGTGCTTGCGCTCAGCATCCTCCGTCACAATGACCATTGGCCGTTCTACACGGTCGCAGTGATCTTCGTGTCGGCGTTCGGCACGCTGGCGCTGTCTTTCTGGCCCTACATGATCCCCTTCGTCATCACCATCGAACAGGCGGCCTCGCCACACTCCAGTCTTGCGTTCATGTTTTGGGGGTGCGGGCTGATCGTCTTTCCACTGATGCTGATCTACACGGTCGTCAGCTACAGCGTCTTCAGGGGCAAGGTCGGAACAACCGCAGGGCACTAAACTGGCACTTTCCGGACCTCGCACAAGTTCCGTTTTTCGGTCGCTGTCGAGGGGCATCGTAAACCCACGCGAATGACCCTGTACCGGACTTGCTCTGAAAGTCAGACAGAGAGAAGATCGCAATCGATATCGCGGCTATCACAGAAGAAAAAAGCTGGGAGGAAGCCATAAGCGGTGCAAGGCTAAAACATTACGGCTGGGGCCGCGAACGCGAAGGCATGACTGCTGAGGAGCAGGGTTTTGTGCTCGGCCGTTACCGCGCGAAATTTGCACGCGATGCATTTGAGACAAAAGTCGTCCCGCGTCTTGAGGATCTGGCATTGCGCGCGCCGCGCGTCGAGCCGCGAGTCGATGGGATTCGCTATAAGGCGGCCGTCACGCTTGACCTGCGCAATCTCGGCAAGGTTGTCGAAGTGGATCACTATCGCGCGCAGCCTTGATCGAAGGTGGTGCCTATGGTCCATCGCTGGAGAACCAGCTTAAGCCGTATGGCGTCACGTTGCGGCATTTTTCGCAGAGTTTCGAATATTCAACCCTTGGCGGCTGGATCGCGACGCGATAGGGCGGTCATTTCGCCAGTCTCTACACGCATATAGATGATTTCGTCGAAAGCCTGCGCGTCATGACGCCGCGCGGCACACTGGAAACACGTCGATTGCTGGGATCGGGTGCTGGACCGAGCCGCGACCGCATGTTCATCGGCTCGGAAGGAACGCTCGGCGTGATTTCGCGGGCCTGGATGCGATTGCAGTCACGTCCAAAATTCCGTGCTGGCGCATCGGTTCGTTTCCACTCGTTTTTCGGTGCGGCGCGTGCGCTGCGCGCCATCGCACAGGCCGGCCTCTATCCATCGAATTGCCGCATCCTTGACGCGCAGGAGGCATTCAACACCGTGCGGCCAACGGCAGCATCGCGATCATGGTGCTCGGCTTTGAATCCGGCGACCATTCGTCGGATGCCTGGATGGCACGCGCGCTCGAATGCTGCGCCGACCATGGCGGGACGCCGGAGGCCGCAAAAGCCGACGACGCACATCTCGAAGGCGCGGCAGGAATCTGGCGCAACGCATTTATTCGCATGCCCTATGCGCGCGAGTTTCTGACGCCGGCCGGTCTCATCAACGACACTTTTGAGACCGCTATCACCTGGGATCGGTTCGAAAGTTTCCACGGCAAAGTGGAGGCGGCGACGGAGCGTGCGATCCTCGAGACGACCGGCGTGAGAGGCGAGGTCACATGCCGCTTCACCCATGTCTATCCGGACGGGCCCCGCCCTATTTTTCTTTCCACGCGCTCGGCCGCCACGGTGCTCTTCTTGTGGCGAACTTTAGATTCACGTGACTAACAGGAGCTGATCAATTTGCAGAAACCGTCGCTGCAAAAATGGCCAAAGGCTTCACACTCTACATGGTGAAAGCCGTGCTCAACGGCCGGGGCAACGACCTCATCGATCTCGCCCGATCGAACCTGTGTTCTGTGGTGTGGATCGATCGTGGCCGCCTTCTGCCGCCTTTGCCGGCGCCAACTTTGGGATATCCGTGACGTCGCACGAGCGCACGCGGACCATCGACAGCAGCGCATCCGCCGCCCTGCTGCGGCAGCGCGCCACGTGCCGCACCACTTGGAAATGGCGTTCCGGCAGATTGAAACGCACCCGATGCAGCAGTCCCGCTTCCAGACTGGGTGCCGCTACAGACGCCGAGATCACAGTTGCGCCCAACCCTGCCTCGACAGCCGCACGCAGCGCCTCGTTAGACGGCAGTTCCAGCGCAAGCCGCAATGCGCCGGGAGACACGCCAAAGCCTTGCAGCGCTGCTTCGAATGTCGATCGAGTGCCGGATCCAGGCTCGCGCAGGACCCAGTCGGTTTCGATCAGCCTTTCCGGCTCAAGTCGGTCGATCGTTGCCCAAGCGTGCTCAGTGCCGACGACAATCACCGTCTGGTCGCGTGCGACTTGCTCCTTCGTCAGCATCGGATCTTCGATCATCCCCTCGATGAAACCGAGTTCTGCAGCGCCCTCATGCACCGCGGTGGCAACCTGCGCCGTGTTACCGATCGTCAGGCGGATGTCGATGCCGGGATATTTGCGGCGGAACGCAACCAGGTGGCGCGGCAGCCAGTAATTGGCAATCGTTTGGCTGGCCTGCACCGCGAGTGTCCCGCGCTTCAAGTTGCCCAGCTCCGATAGGACCAGTCCCGCCGCCTCGGCGCGGGCCAGGAGGGCGCGGGCTTCGACGAGGAATAGCGCGCCGGCCTCGGTCAGCTGGACGCCACGGCCGAGACGGTGGAACAATTCCACATGATGTCGCGCTTCCAGCGCCGCGATCGCGGCGCTGACGGCGGATTGGGCCACATTGAGCGCTACCGCGGCGCGCGTGACGTGCTGACGTTCAGCAACGGCGACGAATACCCTTAGCTGCTCCAGCGTCATGTGTTTTGCCCCTCTCCGGGCAGAACTGTCTTTCGCATTGTCGTCGCCGTCCGGGGTAGAGCAGACATCCTCTAACCGCCGGTTGCACCAAAGAGCGACACCGACCTAATTATGATGTGATCAGACCTGCCGAAGAGAATTGAGCAGCATTGTCGACGGCGCCAAGCGTGATGTAGATGGGCAGATCCTCGCCGCGCTCCTCGGCATGGGCCAGATGAACGGCGATGTCGTGCTCCGGAACGGGTTGGATGCCGATCCGGTTCGGCCCCTTCACCTCGAGCCGATACATGCCGACATTCTGGACTTCATCGTTTTCGAAATCATCGGGATCCCTGCTGACGATACAGGCCTTGTCGACGTAGAATCCACCGTCGCCCCGGTTGAGCCGGAATAGCGGCATGATGTCGAACAGATTGACGTCCTTGTCGATCACATTCTCCATCCAGGGCGGATCTTTCACCCGCTCGACCTTGCCTGGATACTGTTGGTAACGCTTAACGAACTCGAAGAACTGCGCGCGCGTCTCGCTATCCTTGGGCATGCCCATGATGAGGGCATGATTGGGCCACGAGCCGTGAATATTTGTGACAATGCGCGCGTTCTTATAGCCCTTGATCTTCTCGAAGCTCAGCGCCGGCATGGTCTCCCCGAGCTGGGAGATAGCACGCCCTGCCGCGCCGATATCGGGTTCAAGCGAAACCTCTTCTGCAATCCGCAGCAATTGACCATTCTTCTCGAGAACCTCGAGAAAGTCCCGAACACCTTGTATAGCAGCCATTGTCCGTTCTCCTATTTGAGTCCCCGCAGCGTTTCGATCTGTCTCGACCAGCGCGCGAGCACCGAGGTCGGATCGTGCAGCCGGAAGGTCACCCCCGAAACGACATCGGCATAGCGGGACTGATGCTGCCGCACATCCTCCACCAACGCAGTGAAGCAGCGGTGTCGCCCTTGCCGTTTCTTCGCTATCGCGCGCAGGCGCATCTCGCAAAGACCATGATCCAGCGGAAGCGTGAGCGTCAGCCGCCCATCGCGCGCGAGGTTCCTCGATGTATTCGAGCCATCATAGAGAAGCATCGCGACCTCAAATGCATCGAGCGCCAGCATTTCGCCTGCACTGAGCATCGCGGCATGCGGCCAACCGTCCTCGCTGACCGTGGAGATACGGACGGCCTGACTCAGCTTCCTTTCGAGATCGTCGCCGTTTAGAAAGTCACGAATTTCATCGGGCATGAACGATGTCGCGATCCACGTGGGTGGTTGATAGATCTGATCGGAGTCAGACATATGATCTTCCATTTCGGTTTGCTTCGGTCGTGAACTATCCGTTCCAAGCATAGACGTTGGACCCTCCGGCAACCGTCGGCTCAGCATCGTCGTTGTCCGGTAAGTCGGGTGGGCTCTCACCCCAGCGTCGAAGTGAGCGAACATCCAGCCCGAAACAATCCAGCGCCCGTGCGACGCTGTGATCGACGATGTCCGCAATACACTGGGGCTTGGCATAGAAGGCCGGAACAGGCGGGTGGATGATTCCTCCGCTCTCCGTCACCGTGAGCATGTTGCGGATGTGAACCGCATGCAGCGGCGCCTCCCGCACCATCATCACCAGGCACCGACGCTCCTTGAGCGCCACATCCGCGGCCCGCGTCAGCAGTGTCGACGTGACGCCGCTCGCAAGCTCCGCGAGAGTGCGGACCGAACAGGGCGCGATCAACATGCCAAGCGTTCGGTAAGAGCCGCTGGCAATACTCGCCCCGACATCCGCCAGCGGATGGACGACATCGGCCAACCCATGTAGATCGCCGCGGCTGAGCGGCGTCTCATATTCCCTCGTCATCTCGCCAGCACGCGATACAACGAGATGAGTCTCGATGCCAAGTTCGCGAAGCATCTGAAGCGCGCGTATACCGTAGATGATGCCGGTCGCGCCGGAGATACCCACGACTATGCGCTGCCGCCGGCGTTTCCCTTCATTCACAAGCTTGTCCATGGCTATACTCTCCTCAACAGATCAGAAGCAGAAAGCATGGCTCGACTTCTTGCCATCAAGCCCCCCTCGACCGTCACTGCTGCCACAGCCTATCGCGCAGGCACGTGACGCGCCGACGAGCACTAACTCACGATGCGCTGTCCGTGCCCGCCGGTAAGGTGAATTGCAAGATGGTGCCCTGGGCCGCGCCCCTGGTCGCCGACAGTCGTCCCCCATGCGCCTGGATGATCGCGCGGCAGATCGATAGGCCCATTCCCAAACCATCGGCCTTCGTGGTGAAGTATGCGTCGAAGATGCGTTCGAGATTCGCAGGGTCCACGCCCGGACCAGAATCACACACGGCGACGAGCACGCTGCCTGACTTGGTTTTGACGGTGCGGATCAGCAGGTCGCGCGCTCCTGCGGCATGTGGGCTCATTGCTTCGATGGCGTTGATGATCAAATTGACCATAACTTGTAGCAGTTGAACTCGATCGCCCTGAACCAGCGGCAAGTCCTTTGCCAGTTTCATCTGCACCGAGACGCCGTTCATCACGAGCTCATCGTGGGTTACGTCTATGGCCTCGAGGGTCACAGCATTGATCTCCAGGCATTCCCTCCGTGACGGCGCTTTCTTGATCGGCGCACGGGTGCGGTTAACGATGTCGCCAGTGCGCATTCCTTCCTTGACGATACAAGCGAGCAACCGCCGGACTGCTTCCGTATCTGTCGGCTGGGCGA
>JGI12635J15846_10004246_pt1 | contig 12382 bp, 8 predicted proteins | sample BlaSpr_A8_OM2_M2_FD_15846 | JGI IMG/M metagenome (IMG submission 15846) | reverse complement strand
ACCTGCTCTCCTCAATTGCGGCTCTGAGCCTTCGGTTCTTCGGAGCCTCAAGCTTAACCCGCGTCGCTTGAGGTACAGCAGGTCCAATACATTGTGTCTAGGCCCGCTGGTCAGAGGCCATTGTCACAGGGGGCTGGGTTTGGTCCGTTGGCTTGTGCTGCATCCGTGCGAACGGTTGCCGTCGATGCAGGTTGGCGCACTGGACCCGGAGGGTCGTTCGCCGTGTACTCGACAAAGCCGTCTTGTCGGCAGAAGCTCAAGAGACGCATGCGGGCACGTTGAGCGATGTCGATCGCGAGCGAGGTCGGCGCCGATATCGTGGCGAGCAACGCAATGTTCATTCGTGCCGTCTTGCGCACCAGCTCGTAGCTCGCCCGGCTCGACAGAAAGACGAAGCCGTCCTGCATGTCTTCCTGGCGGAGAGCGAGACCGCCGATCAGCTTGTCGAGCGCGTTGTGGCGACCCACGTCCTCGAACACTTCGATGATGGAGCCGTCGGGCTTGCACCATGCCGCAGCGTGGATTCCTGCTGTCTCGCGCATGAGGATCTGCCGGTCCGGTAGTTCGCGCGCGGCGGATTCGATCGCCGAAGGCGATACGTCGGCGGCACCCTTTCGACGCGCGATCTTCTGCGGTTGCAGATCCAGCAATTCGATGCTTTCGATCCCGCATACGCCGCAGCCGGTACGGCCAGCGAGGGCGCGCCGCTTGCCTTTTAATTGCAGGAACGCCGGTTGTGCAATCGTCAGCTGCACCTCTGCGCTGTCGGCGTACATGAAAACTTCGAGATCGTAGATGTCGGCGGCGCGCTCGACGATGCCTTCGGTCAGCGCAAAGCCCACCGCGAACGCTTCGAGATCGAGCGGGGTCGCCATCATGACCGCGTGCGAAATGCCGTTGAAGACGAGCGCGACCGGGAATTCCTCGACGACACGATCCATGATGGCCGTCGACAGGCCTCGCCGGCGGCGAACGATCGGGCGCGAAACGCTTCCTGTATGTTCGGTGGCTAGATCGCAGGACATCTTTTCTCCTTCACGACAGTGGAGTGTAGGGCGTCGCGCTTGAGCCGGCCCGCATCCCGTATGAGGCATCGTACGCAAGCGGTGGCCGGCGGGAGGGTACAGAGCGGTCTGAATCGGCAAGCTACAGAATCGCGGCCGCGCGATGCAGCCCGCGTTTACGTCAGCTGGTAGCGCCGGCCCGGCTTCGTTTCGGCAGGAAGCGCTTCGTCGCACAGTTCGAGCAGCGTGCGCTCGATATTGCGGGTCATCGCGTCGAGCGCCAGGTTGTTCGGCGCAACGCCGAAGGGCTCTGAGACGTCGCTTGCGATCGCCTCGAGCGCAATCAGCGTGTAAGACACGAACACCGAGATGAGCGGGGTCGCGATGCCGATCGAATCGACTAGGCCGAATGGCAGCAGCAAGCAGTAGGAGTACACGGTGCGATGAAGCAGCACGCCGTACGGGTAGGGTATCGGTGTCGACGCGATCCGCTCGCAGCCGCCGACCATCGTTCCCAGTTCGTTCAGCTGGTTGTCGAACATCCACACCTGCGTGTCGGAGATCGCGCCGCGCCGCTGCAACTTGCTCACCGCATGCCGGACCTCGTTCAGGAGCGCCGTGGGCCGATAGCGTTTCGCCTGCAGCGCGCGGGCGCGCTCGGCGCCGACGTAGCGCTGGAGATCGGGCGCCGGATCGGTCTTGCGCAATTGATGCTTGAGCGCATAGACGAAGCCGATGATCCCGCGCACGAACTCGGTCCGGTCGAACTCCGGCGCATCGTCCGGCACGTAGCACAGCGCTTGCGACGTCAGATTCCGCGCCGAGATGAGGATATTCCCCCAAAGGCGCCGGGCCTCCCAGAAGCGGTCGTAGCTCGCGTTGTTCCGAAATGCGAGGAAGATCGTGAGCGCGACACCGCACAGCGTGAACGGCGTGGTGTTGAGCGGAATCATCGGGCCGAAATTGTACCGGTGGGCGATGACTGCCAGTACTCCCACCAGCGTCAGGAGGGCCAGTTGCGGGATGATCGATTGAAGTACCGATCCGTACCACACGAACAGCATGCGGAACCAGTTATGTGGGGGCCTGACGATCACTTAGCGCTCCGATGTTTGCCGGTGTAAGGTTGTCGATCAATGGTGGGCCGGGATGACCTTGCCGCGGAACAGGTGATACTGGTACAGGTTGTAGCCGATCATGATCGGCATCACGGTGCCGATGCCGATCAGCATGAAGATCAGCGTGCTGCTGTTCGATGCGGCAGACGCGATACTCAACTGTCCCGGCACGATGTACGGGAAGAGGCTGACAGCGAGGCCGGCGAACGACGCGACGAACAGGACTATCGACGCGTTGAACGGCCCGTGCTCGCCGCCCATATACACCGAATAGAGCACGTAGCAGAACGCCAGCGCTGCGACGATCGCCAGGGCGACCAGCACATGGAACACTCCGGCTTGTGCCCAACGCTCGGCGCCGATCGGGCTCACCATCAGCGTGCCGATCGAGATCACAATGGCGGCGGCGACGGTTGTGACGACCGCGATCATCGAGTAGCGCCGTGCAGCCGCTTGCAACCGGCCATTGGTCTTCTTCACGAGCCACGTTGCGCCGAGCAGCGCATAGCCCGACACGACGCCGATTGCGGTCATCGCGACGAATCCCACTTGAAGGCTGCCCGGCAACAGGCCGGTGATGACTTTGCCGAGAATCACGCCCTGGCACGCACCGGCCAGCAGGCTGCCGATGCCGAACACGCGGTCCCATATTGGCCGTGCGCCTGTCGCGGCGTGACGGAATTCGATCGCGGCGCCACGCATGATCAGGCTCGCGATCAGCACCATCACAGGCACGTACAGGTCAGACAGCAAAGTCGCATACGCAGCCGGGAATGCCCCGAAGAGGGCGCCGCCGAGCACGACGAGCCACGTTTCGTTGGCGTCCCAGACGTGCCCGATTGACTGGATCATCAGGTCTCGCTCGGATTCCTTCGAACGGAAGAGACTCAGGATGCCGACACCGAGGTCGAGGCCGTCGGTGATCACGTAAAGCACGAGCATCAGCCCGATCAGGCAAAACCACGCCTGACTTAACAAACTTTCAGCGGTGACTGGATTCATTTTGGGTAACCTTTCTCGATGATCTTGAACGGAGGCGTCGTCGGCTTAGTGCTCGACCGCGGCATGCGCGACAGACCGAGGCGACGGCGATGGCTCGGCCGGAGGCGGAAGCGTTAGGTCGGGTCCGTTCTTCAGCCAGCGACGCGCAAAGTAGAAGAACGACGACAGCAAGACCACGTAGAAGACGGCGAACATCACCATGCTGCCGGTAATCGCAATGGGAGAGATGGCGGAGGCCGCGTGTTCGGTGCGCAGCAATCCGTACACGACCCATGGCTGTCGTCCGACTTCGCGGACGATCCAGCCGCATTCGACTGCGATATAAGGCAGCGGAATGGCCAGCACCCATGCGAGCAGCAACTTGCGTTGCGCGAGCAGCGCATCGAGCCGGCCGCGCGCCTTGCGCAACGCGAATGTCGTCCAGAAAGCAAGGACCATGAAGAGGAAGCCGATGCCCGCCATCGCGCGGAACGTGTAGTAGAGGAGCGGCAGCATCGGCGGCTGGTCGACTACCGGAATGTCCGCGAGACCTTTGACCTGGCCGTGCGGGCTGTGCGTGCCGAGGACGCTCAGCAGGCCGGGGACTTCGATCGACCAGTCATTGCGTTGTTTCGCCTTGTCGGGCCATGCGAGCAGCGACCAGGAGGCGCCGGTGCCGGGCGCGTTGGTTTCCCAGTGGCCTTCGATCGCCGCGCCCTTGGCGGGCTGAGTTGCGAACACGTCGACGCCGCTCGAATCGCCGAGCCAGATCTGCACCGGCGCAATAAACACGAGCAACACGAGCGCAAGTTTGAACGAACGCACGAAGAACTCGGGATTGCGGCGCTTCAGCAGGTAGTAGGCGGAAAGGCCGGCTATGACCACAAGGCCGGTTTCGAGCGCGGCGAACCACATGTGCGACACGCCCCAGGCCATGTCAGGGCTGAAGATTGCCTTCACATAATCGGTTACGACGATCTTGCCGTCGACGACCGCGACGCCGGCTGGTGTCTGCATCCATGAGTTGGCCACCATGATCCAGAACGCTGAGATCGACGATCCCAGCGCGACCATCGAGGTGGCGAACAGATGCACCCCCTTCGGCACGCGTCCCCATCCGAGCATCATGATGCCGACGAAGCCCGCCTCGAGCATGAAGGCCATCGCGCCTTCAAAGCCGAGGATATTGCCGAAGAACTGGCCGGTGAACTGCGAAAAGGGCCCCCAGTTGGTGCCGAACTGAAACTCCATCGGAATGCCGCTCACGACGCCGACGGCAAAATTTAAAACGAGCAACTTGCTCCAGAAGCGCGCATGGCGATACCACACGACCTCACTCGTGCGCACCCATAGAATTTCGACGACGAGCAGAAAGGCCGACAGACTGATCGTCAGAATCGGCCACAGGATATGGAAGATGGCGGTCATTGCGAACTGGCCGCGCGCGAGATGTAAGGCTTCGAGTGGCATATCGGGCACCAAGGGTAAAGTGAAAATCAGATGAGCGCGCCGCCCGGCGCGCTGCTCAATTCATGAGGCGATGGCCTCACGCTGCGGCGCTTGCGGCCGGCGGCGCGGACCGATGCAGCAGCACCGGGACCGACTTCGAGGTCGGCGTGTTGCACACGTCGCCGACGCTCGAGAGCGGGACGAGCGGGTTCGTCTCCGGGTAGTACGAGCCGATGCAGCCACGCGGAATGTCGTACTCGACGAGCAGGAACGAGTCGGCCCGCCGTTCGATGCCGTCGTCCCACACGGTCGTCATGTCGACCCAAGCGCCGGCTTTGAAGCCGAGCATCTCCAGGTCCTTGGGGTTCACGAACACGACACGGCGTTGCCCGAACACGCCGCGGTAGCGGTCGTCGAGCGCGTAGATCGTGGTGTTGTACTGGTCGTGCGAACGGGTCGTCATCAGCGTCATCACGCGTTCGCCGTGCAGCTTCTTCGCGCGGCGGATCGGGGTGTCCTCCTCGATCTGATGGACGATGAAGTTGGCCTTGCCGGTATGCGTCTGCCAGTCGCGTTCGCGGGAAGCGACGCGCAGGTGAAAGCCGCCCGGATGCGCGATCCGTTCGTTGTAGTGCTCGAAGCCGTCGAGCACGCTCTCGATCGCGTCGCGCACGCGCGAATAATCCTTTGCGTAGCCGAGCCAGTCGACTTTCGCGCTGCCGATCGTCGCGCTCGCAATGTGCGCGACGATCGCTGTTTCCGACATCAGGTTCTTCGACGCCGGGGTGTTCATGCCGTACGAGATGTGGACCATGCTCATCGAGTCCTCGACGCTCACGCCTTGCGACACGCCATCCTGGATATCGATTTCGGTGCGGCCGAGGGTCGGCAGGATTAGCGCGTCCTTGCCGTGCACAAGATGGCTGCGGTTGAGCTTGGTGGTGATATGGACGGTCAGGTCGCAGGCGCGCAGCGCATCCCACGTGCGCGGCGTGTCGGGTGTCGCGATCGAGAAGTTGCCGCCGAGGCCGAGGAACACCTTCACATGGCCTTCGAGCATCGCTTCGATCGTTTCGACGACGTCGTAGCCGTGCTCGCGCGGCGGCTCGAAATCGAACACCTTGCCGAGGCGGTCAAGGAATTCTTGCGACGGCTGCTCTTCGATGCCGACCGTGCGGTTGCCCTGCACGTTCGAGTGGCCGCGAACCGGGCACAGGCCCGCGCCTTCGCGACCGATATTGCCGCGCATCATCATCAGGTTCGACAGCATGTGCACGGTCGCGACCGAGTTTTTGTGCTGCGTGAGGCCCATGCCCCAGGTCGCGATCACGCGCTTGCCGTTGACGTAGATGCGGGCGAGGCCTTCGATGTCTGCGCGGGCGACACCCGATTCGGCTTCGAGAGCGAGCCAGCTTTCGGCGCGCAGATCGGTTGCGAAAGCCTCGAAGCCGGACGCGTGCTGTTCGATGAACGCGACGTCAAGAATGCGTTCGGTGCCTTGCGCGAGCGCTTCGTCATCGAGTTCGAGCACGCGCTTCGCGACGCCCTTGAGCAGCGCGAAATCACCGGCGAGCTTCGGCTGGATGAAGGTCGACGCGATTTTCGTGCTCGACATCGTCAGCATCTCCAGTGGGTGCTGGGGACTTGAGAAACGCTCGAGCCCTCGTTCACGCAACGGATTGATCGACACGATGGTGGCGCCGCGTTTAGCGCATTCGCGCAGCTCGCCGAGCATGCGCGGATGGTTGGTCGCGGGATTCTGGCCGAAGATCAGCAGCGTATCGGCGAGCTCGAAATCGTCGAGCGTGACCGTGCCCTTGCCGACGCCCACCGTGGTGGGCAGGCCGCGGCTCGTCGCCTCGTGACACATGTTCGAGCAATCCGGAAAGTTGTTGGTGCCGTACATGCGCACGAACAATTGATACAGGAATGCGGCTTCGTTGCTTGCGCGGCCCGACGTGTAGAACGCCGCCTGGTCCGGGTTGCCGAGCGTATTCAGGTGCTTCGCGATCAGCCGGAACGCGTCGTCCCAGGAGATCGGCTGGTACTTGTCGGAGAGCGCGTTATAGACCATCGGGTCGGTCAACCGGCCGTGCTGCTCGAGTTCGTAATCGGTCTGCTTCATCAGCGTTTCGACCGTGTACTCGTCGAAGAACGCGGGCGTCACCCGCTTGCTGGTCGCCTCAGCGGCAACCGCCTTCACACCGTTCTCGCAGAACTCGAAGGTCGAAGCATGATGCCGGTCCGGCCACGCACAGCCGGGACAATCGAAACCATCAGGCTGGTTCTGCTTGAAGAGGGTCTTGTAGTTGCCGCCCGCAACCCTCTCTTTGATCAGGTTGATGGCAACATACTTCAGTGCGCCCCAGCCGGCGGCGGGGTGGTGATAGGGCTCGATGCGACCCTGTGGCTTGGATTTTTCCATGACGTCGGTTCCGTAGACTTTACGCTTTGCCTGCGTCCCGGATGTCGGGCGTATCGCTTGGCGCATGCTGTGACTGAAGGTTAAAAGCGTTCGGCCAAGCGCAAAGCGCACACATTCGCGGCGATGAAAAGAGTACAGTTCTAAAACGATGCCTACGCCCGGAAACTGTGCTCTAAAAGGGTACAGTCGACTGTCAAAAGATGGGGCGGCGACACAACTGGCGCCAGGGTGGTGCGCGGGCCGCGCTAGCTGGAGGGAGTCGATGAAGCTTTACGAAAGATTGGCGGCGGACATCGAAGGCCAGGTTCTGCGCGGCGTGCTTCGGCACGGCGATCGCATTCCTTCGGTCAGGCAGACGAGCCAGCATCACAAGCTCAGCATCACGACGGTGATCCACGCATACTTGCTGCTCGAAAGCAAGGGCATCATCGAAAGCCGCCCGCAATCCGGGTACTTCGTTCGTCTCACGCCGGACGGTGCGGGCAGTAAGGCTGCGAACGAGTTGCTGACTTCGAAGCCGATCGCGGTGTCCGCGCACGTGGACGTGAGCCGGCTCGTGTTGTCGACGCTGCGCTCGATCGGCGCCGAGTCGGCGACGCCGCTGGGCTCGCCTTACCCCGATCCGAAGCTGTTCCCGTTCGACAAGATCAACCGCTACGCGTACAACATCACGCGCCGCAAGACGCAATGGGGCGTGACCGACGAACTGCCACCGGGGAACCCGCAATTGATCCGACAAATCGCGCGGCGGTACCTGGAGAACGGCGTGTCGGTGGATCCCAATGAGATTGTCGTGACGCTCGGCGCGACCGAGGCTATCAATCTCTGCTTGCAGGCGGTTGGGAAACCGGGTGATACGGTGGCCGTCGAGTCGCCGACGTTCTACGCGATGCTGCATGCGATCGAGCGGATGGGAATGCGCGCGATCGAAGTCGCGACGCATCCTCGTGAAGGAATTGATATTGGTGTGCTTTCCCGGCTTCTCGACACCCGCCGCATCGCCGCGTGCATGGTGATGCCGAATTTCCAGAATCCCCTCGGGTTCCAGATGCCCGACGAGAAAAAGCGCGAGCTGGTCGAACTGCTGGAGCGGCACGACGTTCCAGCCATAGAAAGCGACGTCTACAACGAACTGTACTTCGGTGACTCGCATCCCTCTCCCCTCAAGTCCTACGACACGAAGGGGCTCGTACTGCACTGTGCGTCGTTCTCGAAGAGCCTGACGTCCGCGTATCGGATCGGCTGGGCGATCCCGGGTCGTTACCGGGACCAAGTGGAAAAACTCAAGTTCCTCAACACGCTGACGACACCGTCGATCCCGCAGCTCGCGATTGCCGAATACCTGGAGCATGACAGCTACGAGCATCACTTGCGCCGCGTGCGCAAGGTGTATGCGCAGCAGGCGAACCTCATGGCTGCGATCGTCAAGCGGTTTTTCCCCGAAGGCACGCGCACGTCGCATCCGATGGGCGGGTATGTGCTTTGGGTCGAGTTGCCGCCAAACGTGGACTCGATGAAGCTCTACCAGCTCGCGCTCCAGCAAGGCATTACGATCGGGCCGGGCTACATGTTCTCCACGACGAACAGCTACCGCAATTTCATCCGGCTCAACTACAGCTATACGTGGTCGCCGGAAATCGAAAAGGCGCTGATCACAGTCGGCAAGCTCGTCGGCGTGTGCATGCGCTAAGCGTCGACACTTGCGCGCGGCCTTATGCCGGCGCTGTCAAGTCGACGCGGCAGGCCTGAGCGTCGGTGCAGCTCCAAATGAGGTCCGGTCGCGTGCCTGATCCGATGCGCGATCGTATCGAGGATCATGTGCCGCCATTCTGTTCGGCGCGCGATAGGAGATATGCGCCGAGGACAAGGGTCGCAGCAATGTTCACGAACCCGAGCGTGCGTTAGGCGCTAACGGATACTTCGATTGAAACCTGCATATGAGGCGAGTCGATATCAGCCGCCCGTCACCGGCGAAAAGAGCCTAAGCAATGTGTGTGGATGCCGCCTAGCCCCCCACGAGGGACATGCGCACGGTCGGATAGACCTTCTTTGAACCGGCTTGCGCGCGCACGCCGCGCAGTTCCGAATATCGGTCGCCACGGTGGCGCCAGCGGGCCAGGATTTCCCGCGCAAGGACCTCTGGCGCAAGGGCTTCGCCGAGCCATGGCTTGAGATCCAGCGATCCCGTTGCGAACAGGCATGTGAACATCTTGCCGTCGGAGGAAACGCGCGCGCGCGTGCAGTCCCCACAAAACGGCTGTGACACGCTGGAGATGAATCCGACGCTTCCCGCGCCGTCCGCATAGTCGAAGTTGCGTGCGGTGTCGTTCGCGCGTTGCGTGAGCAGAGGTTGAAGTGCGAACTCGCTTTCTATCAGGCGCCGTGCATCGTCGGAGGTGAAAACGTTTTTTCTTGCCCAGGACGCGGCACCGCCAACGTCCATGAACTCGATAAAGCGGACGACCACACCCGTGTTTCGAAAGTACCGCGCGATCGGCAAGATCTGGTTTTCGTTCACGCCCCTCTCGACAACGGTGTTGACCTTTACCGGCGACAGACCTGCCGCCGCGGCCGCTTGAATGCCTTCTAGGACCCGCGCAACCGGGAAGCCGACGTCGTTCATCCTTTGAAATACGGCATCGTCGAGACTGTCGAGACTGACGGTCACGCGCCGCAGACCGGCATCGCGCAGCGAGCGGGCCTTTGCTGCAAGCAATGAACCATTCGTCGTGAGCGCGATTTCGACGTCCTTACCTTCGGGCGTACGAAGGCGAGCAAGTCTCTCGATCAGCGTCTCGAGATCCTTGCGCAGCAGCGGTTCGCCACCCGTAATGCGGATCTTTTCGACGCCGAGCATGACGAACGCCTTGGCCAGGAATGTCATCTGGTCGAACGACAGACGCGATGCCGAACTAAGGAACGGATAGTCCTTCGTGAAGACTTCCTTCGGCATGCAATACGTGCAGCGGAAGTTGCACTGATCGATGACCGACAGCCGCAAGTCTTTTAGCGGCCGCCCCAGTTTGTCCGTGCATTCGGACAGAAGTGGCATCGAATCGGCTTCGCCCGATGCGACGGGAGGTGCCGCGTGGGCGTTGCGCAATGCGTAGTGGAGGGTGCTCACGTCGACCTCTGTGTGCTTCATGGCAAAGAGTGGTTTTGTTTCCGCTTGCGCGGCATGCGGTGCGGCGCCAAATTCCGGCGCTCGGCCGATTCATGCGGAAAGGATAGGGTGAAACCAGCGCATCGACCGAGTACAGTCGCTTGGCCATTGGAGGAGCACAGGAATCGACACGCGCATACGGGGCGAACATTCAAAGGGAAAGATCGCCTATGCACGATGTGCGTATGTTGTGCATTTCGACGCAGGCCGGTAATCGCTCGACAAAAACGCTAACTAAGAAGTTGTCGAGCGCAATCCGCGCGCAATCGCAATCGACCTGTGAACCTTTTTTTGAAAAGGTGATTTTCGAGGGCGGTTGTTCTGGGAGACCCCAGCGTCCGGTCAAAGTCGTTAAGCAACGACCGGGAGCAATAGGTTCGACCACATCCAACGCTAGTCATCCATGATGATGCTGCTCCATCTCCCTCTGGTCAGAGTGGAGACGGGTTCGGTCTGCCCGGCAGTGCCACCGGCGCCTGCCCGCCGAATCGATCAACCACTTGCAGGCACCCAACGAGTGCCGACCCGATGACCGGTGCCCGCTCAATGCGCACTCTGGTCGTGTCGTTGATCAGGATTGCTCGGATAACTGTACTGCCCATAGCGAATCAGCAGCACACCTATCGCTATTAGCACGATGGCGCCGGCCGATGCGATAAGATGCAGTTCGGTATTCGCGCCAGCGCGTAGGATCACGTCCCGCGCGATCGAGACTATGGCAATGTAAAGCGGAAAGCGCACCGGCAATTGCCCCGCCTTCAGGTATTGCCCGACCATGGCAAACACTTCGAGGTATAGAAACATAAGCAGCAGATCGGTCAGTGTGACGCCGTCGGAGTCTGCCATCTTCCAGATCAGATGCCCCATCGCAAGAGCGGTTCCGATACCGATGACCAGCAAACCGAACAGTTCGGCCATTTCCATCACTTGCTCGAGCCGGTTCTTGATGCTCTTTTGCAGAGCGCTTTCATACTTCATCCACAGTGCTCCTTGTAGGGCTGGCATGGTATCGCGACGTAGCGGCTGATCGGCGCCAGCTATGGCACCGATTCGATGCGCGCCGGCAGCGGTACCAGTGTGAGGGCGCAGACCGTGCCGTTAAAAGATAGTGATAGCGAGCAGTGCCGATGAACGCAGCACAGATCGCGAGCTACACGCGGATCAAATAGACCGCGCCGATGAACAACTTCCTCTCGTTCTCCGGGAATGACACGCCAGACTATGCTGTTTGGCGTGGCGCATCGATGCGTCACCGCGTCGCGGCAGGGACGAGGATGGAATTGCTAGAATAAGGGTAATCCACTATATACACGTTGAGTGCAAGCCGTGCCTAGTTCGCGTCGATATCTGTTCGCCACCATCTGGCCTCTGACCAAACCTATCCGCGGCGGCGCCGGTCCCGCGGCAGCGCTCAGATCCGCCGACGGTCCTGTGATGGCCCGTCAAACCGTGGCCGCCACGGCTTCGTTCGCGTTTGCTGCCCCATCAGCATGACGAGTGCCGACGTTTTGGCAGCCGCGCCGAGGCAGCGGATGCCCATGGCGCCTGCGCCGTCCGCGCCACCCACTTTCGGGCCTCGCATTGTCATCGGGCTGCTCGGCATGCTGCTCACCTCGCTTGCGGCCGGGCTGAACGAGCACGTCACCGAAGTGGCGATGATGGACGTGCGCGGCGCACTCTCGATCGGCCACGACGAGGGAACCTGGCTGACGGCTCTTTTTGAGGCCACCAACGTCGCCGCCATGGCGTTCGCGCCATGGTGCGCGGTCACCTTGTCGCTGCGGCGTTTCACCATTGGCGCTGCGCTGATGTTCGCGCTGCTGGGCCTGCTTTGCCCGTTCGCCCCCAATGTCGAGACGCTCGCCGTCCTGAGGGCGCTGCAGGGGCTTGCAGGGGGCTGCCTGCCGCCGATGCTGATGACGGCAGCGCTGCGCTACCTGCCGCCCAACATCAAGCTGTACGGCCTCGCCAGCTATGCGCTCACTGCTACGTTCGGACCCAACCTGGGCACGCCGTTAGCCGCTTTCTGGACCGAATACGTTAATTGGCGCATGGTGTTCTGGCAGGTGGTGCCGCTTTGCCTCGTCAGCACCGCGGCTATTGCGTATGGCCTGCCGCAAGACCCGCAGAGGCTGGAACGCTTCCGCTCGTTCAACTGGGTCGGCTTGCTCACCGGTTTTCCCGCCATCTCGATGCTGGTGATCGGGCTGTACCAGGGCGACCGGCTGGACTGGCTGAACTC
>JGI12635J15846_10004244_pt1 | contig 12385 bp, 8 predicted proteins | sample BlaSpr_A8_OM2_M2_FD_15846 | JGI IMG/M metagenome (IMG submission 15846) | reverse complement strand
AATTCGTAACCAGCCGCTTTTAGATACAGCGACTTGTGGCGCCGGTCGGCGTCCAAGTGGCGCGCCGGTTCACAAGTAGGCGCCGGCAGTGCAGGAAGCCCTGCCGGCGCTGAAGAACCTACTTCATTGAGAGACTCTTTGCTGCCTTTTGGATGAGTTCGGCGACGGCTTCCGGCTGCGAAACGTAGACCGCGTGGCTACCCTTTACCTCGACGACGCTGGAGCCTGCACGCTTCGACATGGCGCGCTGAGCGGCCGGCGGGATCATCCGATCGTCAGTCGCGACCAGGTACCAGCTCGGCTTGCTCCGCCAAGCGGGCTCGGTCACCGCGCCGTTGAGCGCGTCGACACCCCAAGGGACCTGCGAATTCGCCATGAATTCCGCTTTCTCCGGTGCCACATCGGCCGCAAAGCTGGCGGCAAACTTGGTTTTATCAAGCGCCAAAAAGCCGTCCTGGGGAGGAAGGATCGGCGGAACCGACGCGCCCGGCGGCGCATCCTTGATCAGGGCGGCGACCGATTCGCCACGGTCGGGGGCAAACGCGGCAATGTAAACCAGGCCCGCGACGCCTGGGTCGTTGCCGGCTTCGGTGATAACCACTCCTCCGTACGAATGGCCCACGAGGATCACGGGGCCCTTCTGCTCGGCGATGATGCGCTTGGTTGCGGCCACATCGTCGGCAAGAGTGGTTGTCGGATTTTGCACGATGCTGACGCGATGACCGTCTTTCTTCAGGATCTGGTAGACGTCTTCCCAACCCGAACCGTCGACAAATCCGCCGTGTACCAGAACGATCGTTCCAAGAGCCGTATTTGCGTTAGTAGCCATGACGAGTCTCCATATGTAAGTCGTATTTCGTTTCCAGAGCCGGCGCAATTGCCGGAATCCACGAGTGATTTTTACGCCGTATTCATATGAACTTTAAGTTCAGAGTTTTTAACTACTAATGATAAAATATCAGTAATGGAAGTCAGTACCCGGCAACTGCGCGCTTTCCGCCTCGCGGCCCAATTCCAGAATTTCGCGCGCGCTGCCGAAGCGCTCTTCATCACCCCATCCGGGCTGAGCGTGCTGATCAAAGAGCTGGAAAGTCGGGTCGGGTTCCGACTGTTCGACCGCACGACGCGTCACGTCGAGTTGACGCCTCACGGCAGGGAATTGCTCGCCGTCATTCAGCGGAACCTCGAGGAGTTGGATGTTGCGATTGCGAACATCGGGCGCAGTGCCAAGCGCAATCAGCAGTCAGTATCGCTCGGCACTACGCCGCTCGTGGCCGCCAACATCCTGCCGCCGGCGATGCGTGAGTTCCGAAGGCTGCGACCGGACGTGCGGATTCAGTTGTTCGATGCTGACCTGCCGACCCTGATCCAGATGGTCGAAGCCGGCAAGCTCGACCTGAGCCTCGGGATATTCAAGGCCATGCCTGATGTACGTCGTGAGCCTTTCTTCCGCTTCTCTTTGATGGTAGCTCGAGCTGCCAAGAATGACATTCAGCCTCGCAGAACAACGACGTGGTCCGCGCTCGATGGCGAGACACTGATCTCGCTTTCGCCGGGTCACCCACATCAACAACTCATCGACAAGCAGCTCGCGCAAGCCGGCGTGAAGGTGCAGATCGGATCCATCGTCAACTTGCTCGACACGCAGATTGCCCTGGTCGAAGCAGAAGAAGGGATCGCCATCATTCCCTCATTCGGGATGCCAGTGTGCCGCAACCGAAAGGTGGTGATGAGCCAATTGATCAATCCGGTCGTGCGCTTCGACTTTCACATTATCAGTCGCCGTGGCAGAGAGCTGCCGCCGGGAGCGGATGAGTTCACTTCCTTCCTCAAGAGCTACATTGCTATATGGGCGGGACGCGCAGGCGTGCTCTGAGCAAGTCGGTGACATAGGCGACGCTCGCCCTCCACGTATGTTCGGGAGGGATTCGCAACGCTGAAATCGCACGTTAGGTTGCCTACCGGGCCGACGTGGCCGTTCTCCTGTGAGACCGGTTGGCTGTCTAAGAGAGCGTGCAGCCTGCAGCGTGAGTGCGCGAGCACAGGCCGGAATCTCGGCGAGCAATCCATGATTACGCGCACACGAGGAGGGCTTGCCGGCGGGGCGGCAGTCGGGCCAGAAGCCGTCATTCGGATGACAAAGTGTTGCCGTGGTTAGTCATGAATAAATTCACGCAAGCATGTCCATGCCCAAGCTCTCGCCGTGCCGCGTCAGGCAGGGCACGCAAATAGTACTTCCAGTCACGGATGGGATGGGCCATCCTTTTCGAAGTGCGTATCGCTCGGACCCGTTCCGGTTATGAAGACTGTCGCGGGCTGGTCACCCGTGAAGGCGAAGTGGGGCGCGTTAGCGGGTTCTGTATAGAACGCGCCCTGCGTAAGCACGCTCGTCTGAGCGTCGTCGGCCTTGCTGCCATATCCAAAGTGCCATTCGCCTGAGACAACCATTGCAAGCCGATTGTCGCCGTGGGAATGCGCCGCGATGTGAGTATGCGCCGGTATCTTAAGCTCGATGGCATAGGGGCCAGCCTTGGCAGGATCGCCGGACAGCACAATTGTCTGAATTCCACCGACTCCTGATGTCCCGACGCCCGCCCCGCTTCGCGCCAGGGCGCCAATCTCGGCAACACCGAGAGTGTGTGAGTTTATGGAGCTGTCGGCGGACAGGAAATCCACAATGGCTGAAACTGTCGCTTTGGGCTGCTCTTCCATCAGCCAGTGACCTGACTGCGTGACGACGACCTCACGAACATTGTCGGCCGCAAATCTCATGATGTAGGCCATGGTCGAACCCAGGGAATGATCGCCTCCGACTGCCAACACGGGCATTTGCAGCCGGCCACGTCCAACGGCTGCTTTGTTATCTATCACGTCCCGATCGAACGCTGCAAATTGGGCAAACCCCGCGTGCATGTGCCCCGGCTTTGCATAGAGTTCCGCATAGTGCGCGCGCGAGGCCTCGTCGAACTTTGAAGGATCTTCGGCGAAGTCATTCCAGAAGCGATCGAGATAGATGCGCTCGCGGCCCGCGACCAGCCTCTCCATGTCCACTCCACCAAACCTAAAATGCCAGAGCAGGGGGCTTTTTAATATATCATCCCATGGACCAACCCCAGGGACGGGCGCGTCCATCATCACAAGCTTTGTGGTGCGCTCCGGATACCGCTCAGCAAATGCAAAAGCGACCATATTGCCAATGTCATGTCCGACAATTGCTGCGCTTGCGACATGAAGTGTGTCTAGAATCTGCGCGATGTCCTTGGCTTGATTCATCTTCTCAAAACCGTGTTCTGTAACAGCCGACAGACCCATACTGCGAAGATCCGGCACAATCACCGTATGATCGGCGGCGAGCGAGGCGGCAAGTGGCGCCCACATATCGCCGGTGTCTCCAAAGCCGTGCAGCAGCACCACGGCAGGTCCCGTTCCGCCAACCCGGACATGAAGCGTTGTTCCGTTAGCTCGGATCTCTTGAATGCTGAAACTGCTCGGGTAAGGCTGGATGATTGCAGCTGCGGGCAGCGCTGCAATGGACAGGAAGAAGGCGAAGGAACTGAGCGCTTTCATGGATGGAGCCTCCTGGGAATCGATTAGTCTTTGCGAGAGCACTGATTGCTAACGCCGTGTCATAGGATGCGTTGCACAACTCGTTCTATACCGATCGGTACTGAAGTATTGACACCGTCCTTGTTAGATGTCAATTGAATTATGTACCGCCTGGTCTACAATCATTGATGGACAGGAGGACTGCGTGATTGGTCGTCCCAGAGAGTTCGACATAGATAGAGCCCTTGAGCGGGCCATGGAGCTGTTCTGGCGACAGGGCTATGAGGGCACGTCCCTGGCCGATCTCACGCGAGAACTTGGTTTAACTCGCCCAAGCCTATATGCCGCTTTCGAAAGCAAGGAGGGGCTCTTCTTGAAAGCGCTCGATCTATACGAGGCGCGCGCAGGATATCGGCAAGCCGCACTCACGGCGCCGACGGCAGCCGCCTATGCGCGCGCGTTACTGGAGGGCGCTGCGGATCTGCACGGCGACAAACGAAACCCGCCGGGATGCCTCGGAGTCCAGGGTGCTCTTGCTTGTGCGCCGCAGTCGGATTCGATCCGTAAGGAGCTCATTCGGCGCCGCAAAATCGGCGAGAGCATCATTCTGGATCGACTGAAACGCGCCAAAGCAGAAGGAGACCTTCCTCCGGACGCCGATCCAGCTGATCTCGCCCGTTATCTCTCGATCGTAATATATGGCATTACGATACAGGCAGCAGGTGGTGCTACGCGAAAGGAACTACGAAGCGCCGCGGCGCTCGCCCTACGAAACTGGCCGCAAGCGCCCAAAGCGAAAGGGAGACAGGATGGTTAGTTTGATCAGGAAGCGGACGTCCGCTTTGTGCACTGGACGTCCGAGAACGTCCACAAAAAGGGCAACGGCCACGCATTATACGTAGAGCCAGACCAAGTAGCCGCCCGGTAGTAGATCAGTCAAGGCGCCGGGACGTGGTACTAGATGGGCCAAGGTCTGGCCATAAACGGCAGTATGCGCGTTCGGAAGCGTCGGCTCATGGTCACAACTGTGCCGCGCTTAAGAGTCACTTGGTAGTCGCCGTGGAACAGGGGGTTGAGTTCGACGATTTGCTCAACGTTGACGATGGTCGAACGATGCACACGTACGAATTGGTTGACGTCGAGGCGCGCTTCGATGTCACGCAGCGACTGACGCACTAAGTAACAGTGGCCTCGGGCAAAGATCTTCACGAACTTGCCTGCCGCTTGCACCAGTTCGATTTCGCGCGTTGGCACAAACAGCACACGACCTTTCTCGATTACCAGCAGGCGATCCCGCAGCCTCTGACCCGGTGCAGCATCATCGGATGCGGATAGCGTGGTTCTGGTCTCGGCCGATACACGTTCGACTGCGAGCTGCGCCTTCGCGCGCGCAATCGCCTTGGCGAAGCGCTCATCATCGAATGGCTTGAGGATATAATCAACCGCTTCGACCTCAAAGGCGCCAACCGCATATGCGGAGTAAGCGGTGACGAAGATTACCAAGGGCGCGATGCCTCGGGTATCAAGCGTCTTAAGCAGTTCGAAGCCGTCGCGCTGCGGTAGCTGCACATCAAGCAAGATCAGATCGGGATTAGTGTCGGCATCGAGCGCCTCGAATTCCGAAACCGAGGTAACCTCGCCAATGATGTTGATTTCCGGATCGCGCACCAGGAGTCGGCGAATACGTTGGCGCGCAATTGGTTCATCATCAACGATCAGGACGGAGAGGGTCGCGTGCGTCACGGTGGGTACGGGTGTATCAGGGCACTACGGGTGTCATGTCACGGGGTGCAGCATCTGCCGGCATATTCAGCTCCGCACAGGTGCCTTGTACCGAATCAGGACCGATTGTCAGGTGCGCGCGCTCACCGTAGGCCGCGCGCAGGCGCGCCTCGACGTTGCTCAGGCCATCGCCATACGCGGATCTCGTTAGCGGCCCCTGCAGCTGTGGGGTGCTGTTGGTCACGCATACGATGAGGCGTCCCTGAACTTGTCTCACGTTCACTTTGACAGCAACGAGCGCTGCCAAGGTGCTGCGACCATGCTGAATGGCGTTCTCAACCAATGGTTGCAGCAAAAGCGCTGGAATGATCAGCGTCTGTGCCGCCGGTTCGACCTCGATCTGTACTTGGAGCCTGTCGCGAAACCGTGTCTGCTGAACTGCTAGATAGGCGCGCACGCCGACCATCTCATCCGCCACCCGGATCCAGGGCTGCTTGGTACTCTCGAGCGCATAGCGTAGGAATTCACCGAGCCGTGCCAGCATTGTCACCGCCTGTGTCGGATTCTCATTGATGAGCTCGGCTGTTGCGTGCAACGCATTGAACAGAAAATGCGGCTGCAACTGCGCGGAAAGCATTGCCAGACGCAGGTTGGAGTATTGGGTAGACAAATGCGCGAGACGCGTGGATTCTTGATGATAGTGGCGCGCCATGCGCACCAGCGCCACCGTGGCAAGTCCAATGGCGTACGAGGGCATCCAAGTGCGCAGCAGGCCGGCGTCCTGCATGAGTGAGGGACGAAACGGTAGCCAGGTGGCCAGTTCCTGCACCAGCATTTCCCGTTTGCCCTCTACGAGGCCGGTTGCCAGCACCATTAGCACTGGTGCGACGCGCACGACGAAGACTGCAAGCAGCACATGCACGGCAATTACGCGCCCGCGCGCCGCGGTGCTGGTGGGATGACTCTGGCCAAGTCCAACCCGATAGGCGCAGGCCGAGACGAGGAACAGCAGCACATGCATGAACGCCCTCGAGGCGCTGGTCACTACATAGTCGCCATACAACCAGGTACCGGCGACCGGCCAGGCCCAGAGAATATTGACTATCGCAATCGTCAGCCAACATAGCCCCCCGGCGGTCCAAATAATGGGCCATAGCTCATCTTCGTCTTCAGTGCCGGCGAACGCGGCCGCATTAGCGCCCGCGTCGCGCAAATCCTGCCGTAGCCAGCTCATAAAATTCATCCAGGCAGTGTAGGGTGTGCCGGAGCCAGTGCCAATGCTGCCTGCTGGCGCAGGTACTAGCGGGACAGGTGACGGCGCGAGCGGCGATGTTCGGGCGTCGCTATCGAGCGTGGCACATAGGGTTCCCAGGGTTCGAGCCGGCTGCACCGGCGTGAATCCCGCTGGGGCCGCGGCACTTGTGCCGTGCCTGCGATCTTCGCTAGGGTCCGCTTGCGCGCGACACGCTCATCGCTCGCTGTAATGACACGCCTTCTCGCGGAGCGGGGACCGAGGCCGTCTGCATGACTATTAGCACACTGCTTGTCGATGATGAGGAACTGGTCAGGCAAGGACTGCGGGCGCGGCTTGCTGCCACCCGCGATTTCACGGTCGTGGGAGAATGTAGCAGTGGAGGCGCCGCCATCGAGGCCATCGCACGTCTGGCACCAGACCTGATTTTCCTGGACGTGCACATGCCCGATGCCTCGGGTTTTGACGTGCTCAAGGCCATCGAAGCACCCACCATTCCGCGGATCATATTTGTCACTGCCTTTGATCGTTACGCGCTACGCGCGTTTGACGTGAACGCCATCGACTACCTACTCAAACCCTTTGACGACGAACGCTTCGCTATCGCGTTGCGTTACGCGCGCGCGACTTTTTCGAATGACAGAACTCGGGCAATAGTGTGCACACAGGTCGGCCCGGATGCCTGTTGGGGCACCGGCCCGACGTTCCGCGCCGATCGGCTGGCGGTCCGAACCGCAAACCGAATCGTGCTGCTACGGATTTCTGAAATCGATTGGGTTGAGGCTTCGGGCGACTATGTCTCCTTGCACGTCGGCAAGAAAGTCTGGCTAATGCGTACCACAATCGGAGCCATTGACCGGCGGCTAGCGGCGCATGGCTTTGCGCGCATCCATCGCTCGACCCTGGTGAACGTAGATCGTGTTCGCGAATTACGTGCACTCGCGTGCGGCGAGTTCGCCGTCTTGCTGCACGATGGTACGGAAGTAAAACTTAGTCGCGGATATCGCCAGTCGCTTGATCAGGTTGCCGGCGGAATCCTCTGAGTGACCGCCGCAAGCTACTAAAGATTAGGGATCTCCAACTCGTCAAGAGATCGCGCGGCACTTGCGACTTGGCGCGCCAGCGTATCGGCGTAGCGCCAATCTAACGCGCCTTGCCGCAAACCAAAGCGGACGTTGACGGCGCTATCTAGAATCACGCGGCTCTTTTGGTTCTGCAGCGTTGGCGCGCCAGCAGGCAACTGATGGGTCAAAAATGGGCTGTCGCCAAAGCGGCTGCTTCGCCCCAATGACGGACGCAATTCGTCGCGCCGGTTGGGCCCATGTTCTCAGAAGAAACACCGGTACGTGGCCAAAATAATGAGACGAGCACAACTCCAAGCGGTGGCAAACCATAGATGCGGCAAGCGGGCGCGAAGTGTGTATGCGATTACTTGATCAGGTTGCGCAAAGCCGTGCGCCCGTGATGTTTGCATTGGATCGCGCGACGTTGAAACCCATCGCAGTTACGGGCCCGGATCACTATTCCAGACACCTCGCCGACTGCCCACTGCGCTACGTGCTAGGTGATGACCTGACTCACGCGGCCGCGCAATTGGCATTTGCCGAGGGCGATCGCCTGGCAAGTTGTCTTGATCTGGTGCACATTCCTGCGACCCGTCTCTGGATTGAGTGGAGTGACGAAGTTCATAAGCAAGTGATATACGAAACGGGCTCGGCAGCCAGCCTGGATACTGACGCGCGGGGACGGCGCGTAGGGGTTTTTATCGAAGCGACAAAGTGCGGACGGGCGGGCATTGCGAGAACGTTCTGGAGTGACGCCCCCGTTGCGGATGGACCGGGGGTCACTCTGTCTCCGATTGAAACCCACATCGAGCTTCGGGACGTGAGAGGCGCGAGCACCGGCGCAAAAGATTTGCTTCAGGGGGGTCTCGCGCGCGTGTCGAACGGAATCGATCCGGCGATGGACACGCTCTTGGACTGTGCGCGCTTTGGATTTGACGCTCGGTGGGCCGCGTACTATCGACAAGCTGCGCTAACCGAGGAGTCGAAACGGGCTGCGGTGAATGGTTCCCTTGCCGCCGTCGCTCGCGACGTGCCCTTGCTGCTTGCTTTCTTCCTTCTGCTGGATGCGCGCGATGCGACGACGAGCGTTTCCATAGTACGGGACGCAGTGAATCAAAAGCGGCGGCGCCACGGCCGCCCGCCGCTCCTAGATCATGTGGAGGTGCGCGCATCTCTTGAACGGCTCCCCACGGCCCAGGAATCGGGGCAGACACACCGTGAGCGGCGCGCTCCCCGACTTCATCATGTACGCGGGCATCTTGTGCGCCGTGGTACCAGTGTATTCTGGCGTTCACCTCACGTGCGTGGCCGAGTGTCGCTCGGCGCCGTTCGTACGCGTACCGTCTGTCTGGCATTCGAGAGACGACCCGCTGCGCAGGACAGTTCACACCCGTCGAACACCTTCGCTCATTCGATGTAGAGAGGCAGAAATTGGGGTTCGCGAACCTTGGTGCGACAGCTGTGACGCGCCGACGCAACCAAATGATGGCGGGCCGAAAACACCGAGGCGGACTCTCGAGAAGCAATACGAGGAGGCCGCGGGAAGTTATTTCGCCGCGCGTATCAATCCATTTGACGGCAATTTATATCGCCTCATCGCAAAACCGCGCGAGTTATTCGGTGATCTCGTACGCTCTTGGCATAACACCGTGCCGCGGCAGGTTGCTGGAAACGGACGCATGATCTGTTCGGGCGGGGCCGTGGCAAAGGAGCATTGCCGCCACACCAGGTCCGCCTCGGCCGGCTCTTGAACACATAAATCGCTAGGGGTGAATTAAGGATGAATAAGCTACGCAAGCGTCTTGGCTTACTTGGCCTCGTCGCATTCCTCACAAGTTCTGGTATGACTACAGCGTTCGCGCAAACCAAGTCTGAGTCGTCGGATGCCACGCCTCTCGAGGAGGTGGTGGTAACGGGATCTCGCATCGCAGCCCCGAATCTCAAGAGTTCAAGCCCGATCCTGGCGGTCACTTCAGAAGATATCAAGATCACCGGCAAGACCGACATCAGCGACATCATCAATCAGCTACCGCAGATCTTTAACAATGACCTGGGCCAGGACCTCGGCAACAGGACCAGCGGCCTGACCACGGCAGGTGGTGTCGCGACCGCGGACCTGCGCGGTCTCGGTCCGAACCGAACACTGGTGCTCGTGGACGGCCGCCGTCTCGGCCAGGGCTCTCCGTACACGTTTATCCAGTCGCCTGCGCCTGATCTCGACCAGATCCCCAGCGTGATGGTCGAGCGCGTAGAAGTCGTCACCGGTGGTGCGTCGGCGGTCTACGGCTCCGATGCGATCGCGGGCGTAGTCAACTTCATCATGAAGAAGAACTTCCAGGGTCTGCAGATCGACGGCCAGCTCGGAGAGAACTGGCACGAGAATCACAACACGTATGCGCAGAACGCGGAGACGGCATTTGGCTTGGCTCCTACTACGGGCACCGTAAAAGACGGCCGGAGCAGGACCTTTAGTGTCATCACGGGCACGAACTTTGCAGACGGCCAGGGCAACGTCACGGGATACTTGACCTACCTGCATTCCGATCCAGTTCCCAGCGGCAACCGCGACTTCGGGGGCTGCCAGTTGGGGGCAAACACCGATGCAAATGGCAACGTCATTGGGGCAGCCTGCGGTGGTTCTGCCAATTCGAACTATTTCCGGCTCAACGGCAACGTCGTCAACGGCGTCTTCACGAAAAACGTCGGCCCGGCGTACAGTGTGCTCGGCACTTCGTTCGTCCCTTTTGGGTCGGCCGCGACGACTCCTCCGGCGGCGTTCAACTCGCAGCCTTACATCTACATCCAGCGCGAGGACGATCGGTACCAAGGCGGTTTCAATGCGCACTACGATATTAACGATTACGTGAAGCCGTATGCTGAGTTCGCCTTCACGAACGACAGGACGCACCAACAGATCGCGCCGGCCGCGCTGTTCAGAGACAGCAATCCGAACGATAACGCCTACACGTCCAACTACCTCGTCAATTGCAGCAATCCGCTGCTGAGCGCGCAGCAGGCAGCGATCTTATGCACGCCCGGCCAGATTGCCGCGGATGCGGCAAATCCCGGTTCGGTCAGCGCGGACACGCGAATTGGCCGTCGCAACATCGAAGGCGGCGGGCGCTCGTCCGACTATGAGCACACCAACTTCCGCACAGTCATTGGTGCGAAGGGCGACATTGGGTCGGCATGGAACTACGACGCCTACTCACAGTTCTATTACACGCAGTTCTTCAACTCCAACCAGAAGTATCTCAATTTCGCCAACATCGACAACGCTCTACAGGTCAAGGGCACGGCGGCGAATCCTGTCTGCATCAGCGGAGCGTCCTGTGTCCCGTACAATATTTTCTCAGACGGCGGCATTACCCCGCAGCAGCTCAACTACCTGTACCTGGCTGGCACGGGCGCCGGTGCGACGACCCTGCGCACACTTCACGCAGACATCACCGGCAAGCTTGGCGAGTATGGCATCAAGTCGCCGCTGGCGACGGAAGGCGTCGGGGTGAATGTGGGGTGGGAGAATCGCAACGAGAACGTTAGATTCACCCCCGATGCCGCTGAGCTGGGCGGTCAGCTATCGGGATTTGGCAGCGCTGCGGTGGCCATCGACAACAGCGTATCGGTCGGCGAGGAGTTCATCGAGTTGCGCGCCCCACTGGTGCAGGATAAGCCGGGCGTCAAGGATCTCGTGTTCGGCACCGGGCTCCGCCGCTCGGACTACTCGGTCAGCGGCGTCGTCAATACCTTCAAGTTCGAGCTGCAGTACGCACCCATCGAAGACGTCCGGTTTCGCGGCTCGTTCAATAGGGCGATTCGCGCACCCAGCATCATCGAGCTGTACAACCCGGACCTAGTCGGCCTGATTCAGCTTGGCAACGACCCCTGCGCCCCGCCGGCGACCCGGTCGCTGGCTGACTGCATGAAGACGGGCGTGACTGCAGCGCAATACGGTAACGGGAATTCTACCAACTCGATTCCGCAGGCCACTTTGGGACAGCTCTCGCAGCTGACGGGCGGCAATACGAAACTACAACCCGAGGTGGCAAGCACCTACGCGATCGGAGCGACTTTTACACCGGAGGCCCTGCGCTACTTCACGGCCAGCATCGACTACTACCATATCAAGATTAACGGCGAAGTCGGTGTACTCCCCGCCAATGTCATTCTGACTAAGTGCCTCGATACGGGTGACCCCATCTACTGCAGCCAGCTTGTCCGGTCTCCCAACACCGGCGGACTGGTCGGGAACGCCATCGCTTCCGGGGGCTACATCACGCAGACCAATATCAACATCGGTGCCGCGTTGGTCAGCGGCATTGACCTTCAGGCAGGCTACAAGGTCGACCTGCCGCCGGCCTTCGGCTCGCTCGCGTTCGTGATGAACGGCGCGTACTTGCTCAAGACCACGACGACACCTCTACCCGGTGCACACACTTATGATTGCGCCGGTCTGTTCGGCTCCACCTGCCAGACGATCAATCCGCGCTGGCACCACGTCTTCCGAACCTCGTGGCTAACACCGTGGGATGTCACGGCCTCATTGACCTGGCGATATATCGGCCGCGTCGGGCTCGACAACAACGACTCCGACCCGACCCTCCATTACGCTGAGTTTGGGGCCTACAACGTTTACGACTCGCACCTGCCGTCGATTAGTTACCTGGACGTGGCTGCGACGTGGAATTTGTGGAAGACCTTGGAATTGCGGGCCGGCGTCAACAACCTGCTCGACAAGGATCCGCCACTTGCGACGTTCGAGATCACTGCCGGCGGTGCAGCGAATACGTATTCAACCTAC
>JGI12635J15846_10004243_pt1 | contig 12387 bp, 8 predicted proteins | sample BlaSpr_A8_OM2_M2_FD_15846 | JGI IMG/M metagenome (IMG submission 15846) | reverse complement strand
GACTTCGGCTTTGAATTCGTGGGGGCCGTCTTGAATGGTGAGCGAGCCGTCGGGATTGGGAGCGACGCGGACTTCGTGGGATTCGCCGTTGAGAAGGATGGAGAAGATGCCGGGTGCGATTTCGATGGCGTCGGCGTCGGTTGGTGCACCATCGAGTTGGATTCGCCAACGCGCGCCGTCGCGGTCTAGTTCGACGGTGCGGGATTTGCCGGAGATGTGGATCTCGTACTTCATGGGTTGCGATCCAGTTGGGCGCGGCGGCCTTCGAGTTTCCAGCGGGAGTCGTGTTGTGGTTCCGGATTCGCGTTCGCTGATGCGGAATTTTTCGTTGAATCCGCGGCTTGCCACAGTGCTGCGGCGATCACGGCGGCGTCGGAGTTTGCGATTGTCCCGTCTGCTGCGGGGCTCGCAGTCACCGAGGTTGCGGTTGCGGGTCTCGCGTCAGGATTCACGACTGGCACGGATGAAGGTGCGACTTTCGTTGCCGCGGGCTTTGTTGTGGACTTTGCTGCGGCTGATTTTGCGGCGTGATCGCGGGCTAACAGTTCATCGAGCCATTTGGTGTGGACGTCGCCGCGGAGAAAGTCGGGTTCGGTGAGAAGGCGGCGGAAGAGGCCGACGTTGGTTTTGATTCCGCTAACGGTGGATTCTTCGAGGGCGCGGCGGAGGCGGGCGATGGTTTCTTCGCGGCTGTTGCCCCAGGCGATGAGTTTGGCGAGGAGCGGGTCGTAGTCGTTAGGAACGGTCCAGCCGTCGTAGACGCCGTCGTCGAGCCGAATGCCGGGACCAGCGGGAACCTGGCGCGAGAGGATTTTGCCGGGCGACGGGAAGAAATTGTTGTCGGGGTCTTCGGCGTAGAGGCGAACTTCCATGGCGTTGCCGCGCGGGGTGATGGTTTCCCATGCGAAGGGGAGGCGATGGCCGGCGGCGATGGCGATCTGGAGTTTTACGAGGTCGAGGCCGGTGACTTGCTCGGTGACGGGGTGCTCGACCTGCAAGCGCGTGTTCACTTCGAGAAAATAGAAATTGAGATTTGAGTCGACGAGAAATTCGACGGTGCCGGCATTGGTGTAGCCGCCGGCGCGCGCGAGACGCACGGCGGCATCGCCCATTTTTTTGCGGAGGTCGGGCGTCATGATCGGCGAGGGAGCTTCTTCGATGACTTTCTGGTGGCGGCGCTGGACGGAGCATTCGCGCTCGCCGAGGGAGACGACACGGCCATGGTGGTCGGCGAGGATTTGGATTTCGACGTGATGCGGCTTTTCTAAATATTTCTCGAGGTAGAGGCGGGGATCGCCGAAAGCGTTCAACGCTTCGGAGCTCGCGTCGCGATAGGCGGATGCGAACTCGGCGCTGCTGTGGACGAGGCGCATGCCTTTGCCGCCGCCGCCGGCGACGGCTTTGAGGAGGACGGGGAAGCCCATCGATTGAGCAAGGGCGTGGGCTTCGTCGGGCTTTTCGATGGGATCGTTGGTGCCGGGAACGATGGGGACGTCGGAGCGTCGCGCGAGCTGGCGGCCGGCTGTTTTTGAGCCGAGGGCTTCCATGGCCTGCGCGGTCGGGCCGATGAAGGTGATGCCCGCTTCGGTGCACGCGCGCGGGAGAGCTGCGTTTTCGGCGAGGAAGCCGTAGCCGGGATGGATGGCGTCGGCGCCAACTTTGCGAGCGACGGCGATGATTTTGTCGATGTTGAGATAGCTTTCGCACGCGGGAGCGGGGCCGATGGGGTAGGCCTCGTCGGCGAGGCGGACGTGGAGGGATTTGCGGTCGACTTCGCTGAAGACAGCGACGGAGCGAATGCCGAGTTCGCGGCAGGCGCGGAGGATGCGGACTGCGATTTCTCCCCGGTTGGCGATCAGGATTTTTTTGAACATGAAGGGCGTCGGCGGTGCGGAGAGGATTCTAGCATGTGGGTTGGGGGCGGCTGGATGGTACGAGGCGGGGAGTGTCGAAAGGCTGCATAGCGGGAGAACGGCTGGTGGCGAGCGGGGCTTAGATTGGCGATTGCGATTGTAGTTGGACGTGACGCTGAGATCCTTCGCTGCGTGAGCCGACGCGTTCGCGGGAAGCGAACGCGAAAGAAAAGGCGTCGGCTCACTTCGCTCAGGATGACAGCGTTCTTTGATATGGAGACAAAGGGATCAGTTGCGTCACGTTTTTTAGTGTGAAGACAAACGGGATCAGTCGGTCACGCTCTTTGATATGGAGACAAACGGATCAGTTGCGTCCCGCTTTTTAGTATGGAGACACACGAGATCAGTTGTTGCTGTCACGTTTTGGAGATGGAGACAACGGGAACAGTTGCAACCACAAACGAAGATGAGAGCAATTGCTGCTCCGGACGGATGTGCGGGGATACGGCGCACTAGTTATTTCGACATATTGTTTCCGCTCGCATAGGAACGGTACAAACGTAAGCGATAACGTCCTCGAATCCCGAAGTGCGGTCGACGATAAAACCTATGCAGAGAGTATCGATTTTTGTGGCTGCCGCGTGTCTTTTCGCGGCATTTGGCGTTGGCGCGCACCAAGGAGTTCACGCCGAGGGCCAATCGCAATCGCCCGATCCGGCCGGGCAGGCGACTTACGGCGGGACTTCGGCACCGCAAGGAGGCGTGCAGGGTGGGGCCGCGACGGCGGGCGTATTCGCGCCGGTGCTGGATTCGGAGAAGCGGCCGATCACGGCGGGCGGATTCGTCAAGACAGGCCCGATTCTGTTTGTGGATATCGCGGATAAGGCGGGACTGGGCGGGTGGAAACACACGATGGGCACGCCTGCAAAGGATTACATCATCGAGACGACGGGATCGGGCGTGGCGCTGCTCGATTACGACAATGACGGGTGGCTGGACATTTATATGGTGAACGGGTCGACGTTTGACGCGCTCACGGGGAAGACTACGCCACCGCATGCGGCGCTGTTTCACAACAATCACGATGGAACGTTCACGGACGTGGCGGAAAAGGCGGGCGTGACGAACGATCGCTGGGGCTATGGAGTGGCGATCGGTGATTACGACAACGACGGCTGGCCGGACATTTACGTTTCGAATTACGGGAAGAACCGGCTGTTTCATAACAATCACGACGGAACGTTTACGGATGTTGCGGAGAAGGCGGGCGTGCAGCTGGGGAATTGGTCGACGGGCGCGACGTTTGGGGATTATGACGGCGACGGCAAGCTGGATCTGTTTGTGCCCGGCTACGTTCACTGGGACATGGATAAGCTGCCGCCGAAGCCCAATGCGGCGGAGCACGCCATGAATTTCTGCCAGTTTCGAGGCGTCGGCGTGATGTGCGGTCCGCGCGGGTTGCAGGGCGAGGCCGATCACCTGTTTCACAACAACGGCGACGGGACGTTTACGGATGTCAGCGAGAAGGCCGGCGTTTCGGACAAAAAGCACTACTACGGGTTTACGGCGGTTTTTGTGGATGTGAATGACGATGGGAAAGTCGATCTGCTGGTGGCGAACGATTCGACGCCGAACTATTTATATCTGAATAACGGGGATGGGACGTTTAAGGATGCGAGCTTTACGTCGGGATTCGCGTTGAATCAGGATGGGCAGGAAGTCGCGAACATGGGGATGGCGATCGGCGACTATCGGAATAACGGGCTGCTCGATCTTTATACGGGAACGTTTTCGGACGACTACAAGCCGCTGTTTCGGAACGGCGGCAAGGCTTACTACACGGAAATCGCGCCGGAGATGAGCATGGCGCAGTTTACGTATCCATTTTTGACGTGGAGCACGGAGTTCATCGATTACGACAACGACGGGTGGAAGGATATTTTTGCGGTGAACGGGCATGTTTATCCGCAAGTGGATCAACACAACTTCGGGACATCGTTCGCGCAGCGACCGTTTGTGTTTCACAACGTTCGGCATGGGGAAAAATTTGAGGTGGTGCCCGCGGTTGAGGGGACCGGGTTGGCGGAAGTGATTCCGGGGCGCGGCGCGGCTTTTGGCGACCTTTTTAACGACGGAAAGATTGATGTGGTCATCAACTGCCTCGATCACAAGCCGGTTTTGCTGCGCAACGTAAGCCCGGACAAAAATCACTGGGTGGGATTGGCGCTGACTGGCGGGCCGAATAGTCCGCGGGACGCGGTGGGCGCGGTGGTTTATCTGACGGCGGGCGGAGTGCGGCAGCGCGGCGATGTGATGAGCGGCGGAAGCTATGAGTCGTCGAACGATATGCGGCTGCACTTTGGGATTGGCAATGCGACTTCGGTGACGAAGGTGGAAGTGCGGTGGCCGGACGGGGCTCACGAAGAGGTCACGCTGCCTTCGGTGGATCGGATTTTCGCTGTGGAAGAANGCAAAGGCGTTGTGCCGAGCGTTTACGATGCGATTGCGCAACAGAACGCCGCGGCGCACAAGACGGCAGAAAACGGGCCCTCACATTAATTTTAAAATCGCGACCCTAGGTCAGGAGACGCGTATGACTGCGTTGAACCGACGAAGCTTGCCGTTTGCTGGAGTGATTGTGCTGTGCCTATGCGCGATGGGGGCGTCGCTGGCGAAGCCACAAGGGCAGCAAACTCAACCGCAGCAGAACCAGGCACAACAGAGCGCGGCGCAAACTCCTGAGCAGGCGAAGCAAGCCGAACAGCGGAAGGAATATGCGGACGAAGTTCGCAAGAGCTACAACTTCCGATTTGGAGACGGCAAGATTTCGATTCCGGGCAATGCGGCGATCGAAGGCGATGACTTCGTGCAGGCGGGATCTTTCCCGAAGGCAACGTATTGCGCGGTATGCCATGCGCAGGCTTACAACAACTGGCGGCAGGCGCTGCACTCGAATTCGTTTCGAACGCCGTTTTATCGGGCGAGCGTCAATATTTTGCTGCGTTCGAAGGGGATCGAGTTTACGCGGCATTGCGACAGCTGCCACAACCCGGTGGGTGTGCTGACGGGCGGGCTGACGCAGGATTCGTACGTGGATCGCGGGTTCGATCGCGACGGGCTGACCTGCCTGACGTGCCATTCGGTGCAGAAGCTGCAACCGACTGTCGGGAATGGTGGATTCGTTCTCGCCGTTCCGGCAGTGATGGTGGATGAGAACGGGAATCGCATTCCGGGCGAAGTGCCGTACGAAGAGATCATGAAGCATCCGGATCGCCATTCGAAGGCGGTAATGAAGGATTTCTATCGCTCGCCGGAATTCTGCTCGGCGTGCCACAAGGCGAATTTGCCGGAGCCGCTGAATGATTACAAGTTTGTGCGCGCGTTTACGGTTTTCGACGAATGGCAGAATTCGAAGTTTTCGAAGCGGAATCCGCTGACGTTTTATTCGGGCGATTACACGACGTGCCAGAACTGCCACATGAAGCGGTCGGCGACGACGCTGCCGGAATATGGGGCGAAGAATGGGACGTTTGCATCGCATCGCTGGACGGCGGGTAATACGGCGGTTCCCTTCTACTACGGGTTTGATGAGCAACTGAAGAAGACGACGGAATTTTTGCAGTCGGGGAATTATCTCAACGTCGATCTGTTTGCTTTCAAGACGACGGAGGGTAAGGGGTTTGTCGGACCGATCGGGACCGTTCCTTATTCCATGAAGGCAGGCGATACGGTGCAGGCGATGGTGGTGATCCAGAACAAGAACATCGGACATTCGCTCATTCCGGAAGTGCGCGATCTGTATGAGGCGTGGACGGAATTTACGGTCAACGAACAGGATGGAACCGAGATTTATCACAGCGGCTATTTGAAGCCGGATGGATCGTTGGATACGCGGGCGCATAGCTTTACGAATCGACCGGTAGATGAGCATGGAATCTTTGTCGATAACCATCGGGTGTTTGAGATTCACTCGGTGGCGTATGACAACACGATTCAGTCGGGGCGATCGTCGCTGGTGCGATATGAATTCAAGATTCCGGCGACGGCGAAGGGGCCGCTGACGATCAGCGCGCGTGTGAATTACCGGCACCTGCGGCAGAGCTATCTGAACAATATTTTTGGCACGGATCATCCGGCGTATCCGGTGATCGAGCTTTCGCGGAAGACGCGGACGATTAATCTGGGCGAAAACGCGCCGGATGCTACGCCCGATCCGCAGGACAATCCGGACTGGATGCGATGGAATAACTACGGGATCGCATCGTTGGATCAGTTGCAATACGCGGATGCGGTAGCGGCGTTCACGGAAGTGGCGAAGCTTCGGCCGGATTACGCGGACGCGTATACGAACATCGCGCTGACGGAGATCGAATGGGAGAAGTATGACTCCGCGCGGAAGAACCTGAAGATGTCGCTAGCGCTGGCGAACGACAATGCTCGGGCTCTGTACTACATGGCGCTGGTGGAGCGGCGAGCAGGAAATTCGGAAGCGGAGATCGCGGACTTCAAGAAGGTTGTGGCGCAGTATCCGATGTCGCGCGATGCGCGCCGGGAGTTGGGCAAATCGTACTACCGGCAGGGTAACACCGAGGGAGCGGTCGAGCAGTTTGAGGCGCTACAGGTGCTTGATCCGGACGACGTGACGGCACACTATAACCTGGCGATTCTGTATGGACGCATGGGTAAGGACAAGGAATCGGCGGAGCAGCAGGCGATGTTTAAGACGAAGAAGGTTGATCCTGGGGCGCCGACGTATTCGTTTGATTTTCTGATGAAGCATCCGGAGATTTCGACGGAGAGCGTGCCCTGGCATATGCATACGGATCTATCGCCGGAGTTTAATGCGGGCGCGCCGAAGGCGAATCCGGCGGCGGCTCCTGCGGCTAGCGCGCCGACGCCAAGCGGTTCGGGTGGAGCGAATCGATGAAGTTGGTCTTGCTTGCGCGATGTGTTGCGCTGTTCGTGGTTTTGTCTGGCGCGGCGGGGGCGAGTTGCCATGCGAAGGACATGTGTCCGTGGATTAATGAGGCGACCGCGGCTGGGTATTTGCATGGCGATGTGACGATGACGGTTACGCACACCTCGACGGGCGCGGATAAAGCGGCGGCCGCGGCAGCGACGGCTACGGGGACTTCTGTCACGGTCGGCGATGCGACTTGTGAGTTTGTGCGTCACGACGCGGCGGGCGCTACGCGGCTTCGCATCGAGGTGGTTACGATGAGCGATGTTGCGGCGATGTTTCCCGGGTTTCGCGGGCGGTGCGGAAGTGATGGCCAGCCGGTGCGCGCGATCGGGAACGAGGCGGTTGTCTGCGGGATGAAGGCGATGGAACGTGCTGGCGTGGCGGAGCAGGTTGTGGGGCGCGTGCGCGAGCGGGCGTTTGTTGTTTCGATTTCGGCGGCGGCTGGGACCGATCAGGCGACAATGCGCGAGACGACGCTGCGGGTTGCGGAACAGGTGGCGGGATTTTTGTTTTAGAGCGCGATTCGGTGGTTCCTCAACGTCGCGTGAAGATAGTGCTTTTGAAGTATGGTGACAACGCAGTTCCCTTCCTAGACTGGATCCCGTTTACAGGCTGCACGAATCTTCTCGCTTTGTGACTTCAGTTCTCGCATGTCATCTCAGAATCCCTCGAAAAGTTCAGTGGAACGGCGCGTGCTGGCGGTCCTGATTGTTGAGGATCACGCGTTGGTCGGGCAGGCGCTGCGGCGCACGCTGGAAGATGCGGATGACATTCGTGTGGTTGGAAAGAGCGCGGATGCGGAAAGCGCGATTCGAGCGGCGCGGAAACTGAAGCCGGATGTCGTGGTGATGGATTTTGCGCTGCCGGGAAGGACGGGGGCGGAGGCGACGCAGGAGATTCTGAAGACGGTTGATACGGCGGTGTTGATCTTGAGCATGCATTCGGAGCCGAGCTATGTGCGGGCGGCGCTGGATTCAGGGGCGCGCGGATATTTGCTGAAGAGCGCTGCGGACCTTGATCTGGCGGAGGCGATTCGGCAGGTCGCGGCGGGGCGGCCGGTGTTTGACCGGCGGCTGACGGAGAGTGGAGTGCTGGGGGAGATGGCGCGAGCGCTGAGTCCTAGGGAGTTGGAGATTTTGCGGTTGATTGTTCAGGGGAAATCGCATCGGGAGATCGCGGGCGAGTTGAAGATTGAGGTCAATACGGTGCGGGCGCATCGGGCGAATATGATGCAGGCGATGGGCGTGCATAAGGCGGTGCAGTTGGCGTTATATGCGGTGGCGCGCGGGCTTGTGAAAGCTTGAGTTCGAAACGAATTACATAGAAAAATCTAACGCGGAGACCGCTGAGGGCGCGGAGACTCACAGAGTGGAGCTGATGCGGCTCTCGAAGCGGCGAGAGTACTGCCTGCTTAAACGTTTGGGGTATAACTGTACGGCGATTTTGGAAGCGAGGCGGTGAGGGTGGATATGAAGAACAAAGTGAAAATGATTTTTGTGGCGGTGGCGTTGGCTTTCGCGACGTTTGTTGCACAGCCGGCGATGGCGCAGGAAGGGACGATTGCGCCTGCGGAGAATTTGGTGGTGGATGGGGTGCCGGCGATTCCGGCTTCGCTGGCGGAGACGGCGGGGCGGTACGGGTCGTTTCGAACGGCGACGCTGGCGGATTGGAGTCCAGTTGGACGCGAGATGTTGATCGCGACGCGGTTTGGAGATGTGCCGCAGCTGCATTTAGTGAAGACGCCGGGCGGGGCGCGGCAGCAGCTCACATTTTTTGCGGATGCGGTGAGAACGGGGCGGTTTCATCCGAATGGCGGCGACTACATTGTGTTTATGAAGGACAGCGGCGGCGGGGAGTGGTTTCAGTTGTACCGCTATGACGTGAAGACGGGCGACGTGACGTTGTTGACGGACGGGAAAGCGCGGAATTTGCAGGGGCCGTGGTCGTCGGGTGGAGATCAGATCGCGTATATGTCCACGCGGCGAACGGGGAAGGATACGGATTTGTGGGTGATGAATCCGGCGGATCCGAAGAGCGACAAGTTGCTGACGCAACTGCCGGGTGGCGGATGGGAACCGCTGGATTGGTCGCCGGACGATAAGAAGATTTTGCTGGCGGAGGAACTGTCGATCAATGAGTCGTACTTGTGGCTGGTGGATACGGCGAGCGGGGAGAAAACGGCGCTGACGCCGCGCGATGCGAAAGACAAAGTATTTTACGGCGACGCACGCTTCAGCAAAGACGGCAAGGGCATTTATGTGGTGACGGATCGCGACTCGGAATTTCAGCGGCTGGCGTATATCGATTTTGCGACGAAGCAGCCGAAATATTTGACGACGAAGATTCCATGGGATGTGGAGCGGTTTGATCTGACACATGACGGCAAGCGCATTGCGTTCGTGACGAATGAAGAAGGCGTCGGCGTGTTGCACGTGATTGAGACGGCGAACGAGAAAGAGGTGAGGTTGCCGAAGCTGCCCACGGGCGTAATTGTGTCGATGGATTGGCACAAGAATGGGCAGGATTTGGGATTTGCGCTGACGAGCGCGCGAAGTCCGAGCGACTGCTACTCGGTGAATATGGCCAGCGGAAAGCTGGAGCGATGGACGGCGAGCGAGAGCGCGGTGAAAACGGACGATTTTCCGGAAGCGGAGCTGGTGCGGTGGAAGAGCTTCGACGGGAAGATGATTTCGGGATTTTTGTACAAGCCGTCGGCGGCGAAGTTTTCGGGCAAGCGGCCGGTACTCGTGGATATTCACGGAGGGCCGGAAGGGCAATCGACGCCTGATTTTCTTGGGAGGATGAATTACTACCTGAATGAAATGGGGATCGCGCTCATCGAGCCGAATGTGCGTGGGTCAACGGGGTATGGGAAGACGTTCACGCTGCTCGATAACGGATTCAAGCGCGAGGATACGTATAAGGACATTGATGCGCTGTTTGATTGGATCGGGACGCGAACGGACCTCGACGGGGATCGGATTGGGGTGACCGGCGGGAGTTATGGCGGGCACATGACGCTGGCGGTGTCTACGTTTTACAGCGATCGGATTCGGTGCTCGGTGGACATCGTGGGGATGTCGAATCTTGTGACATTTTTGGAGCATACGGAGGCTTACCGGCGGGATTTGCGGCGTGTGGAATATGGGGACGAGCGCGACCCGAAGATGCGGGAGTTTTTGGAGAGGATCGCGCCGATGAACAACATCGCGAAGATCAAGAAGCCGATGTTTGTGATCGCGGGGAAGAACGATCCGCGGGTGCCGGTGAGCGAGTCGCAGCAGATTGCGGATGCGTTGAAAAAGCAGGGGACGCCAGTGTGGTTGCTGATCGCGAAGGATGAGGGGCACGGGTATCGGAAGAAGGTGAATCAGGATTTTGAGTTTTATGCGACGGTGGAGTTTTTGAAGGAGTATTTGGTGAAGTAGAAGAGGCTTGGGGCTGGAGTGAGAGCGGGAATAAGCACGATCGTCAGTTTGTGCTTGAAGTTTTCGTTGAGATCCTTCGGCGTCCTGACAGATGCCTCCGGATGACAACCGACTCTCTATCGAGCTGATGGGAGACTTTTAGAGTGGGATGTTGCCGTGTTTTTTCTTGGGGTTGGTGTCGCGTTTGTTGGCGAGGGAGCGCAGGGCGGTGATGATTTTGGAGCGGGTTTCGGCGGGTTCGATGACTGCGTCGATGTAGCCGCGCTCGGCGGCAACGAAGGGATTCGCGAAACGATCGCGGAATTCGGCGATTTTTTCCTGGCGTAGGGCTTCGCGCTCGGACTCGGGCGCTTTTTCCAATTCACGTTTATAGACAATGTTGACGGCGCCCTCGGGGCCCATAACGGCGATTTCGGCGTTGGGCCAGGCGAAGTTGGCGTCGGTGCGGATGTGCTTGGAGGCCATGACGCAATAGGCGCCGCCGTAGGCTTTGCGCGTGATGACCGTGATTTTGGGAACGGTGGCTTCGGCGAAGGCGAAGAGCAGCTTGGCGCCGTGTTTGATGATGCCGCCAAATTCCTGTTGCGTGCCGGGCAGGAAGCCGGGGACGTCTTCGAACGTGATGAGAGGAATGTTGAAGGCGTCGCAGAAGCGGACGAAACGGGCGCCTTTGATGCTGGCGTTGATGTCGAGAACGCCGGCGAGAAAAGCTGGTTGATTGGCGACGATTCCCACCGGGCGGCCGTCGAGCCGCGCGAATCCAACGACGATATTTTTGGCGAAGTGTTCGTGGACTTCGAAGAAATAGCCGTCGTCGATGACGGAGTGGATGGCGTCCTTTATGTCGTAGGGCTGCTGCGCGTTTTCGGGGACGAGCGTGTTGAGGGCTTCGTCGCGGCGATCAGCGGGGTCGGATGACGGGCGGCGCGGCGGGTCTTCCAGATTGTTTGAAGGAAGGAAACTCATCAGTTCGCGAATCATCGCGAGACAGTCGGCGTCATCGTTGGAGACGAAATGGGCAACGCCGCTGGTGGCGTTGTGGGTCATGGCGCCGCCGAGTTCCTGCTTGGTGACTTCTTCGTGCGTGACGGTTTTGATGACGTCGGGGCCGGTCACGAACATGTAAGAGGTTTCACGGGTCATGAAGATGAAATCGGTGATCGCGGGCGAGTAGACGGCGCCGCCTGCGCAGGGGCCCATGATGGCGCTGATTTGGGGGATGACGCCGCTGGCGAGCGTATTACGCAAGAAAATATCGGCGTAACCCGCGAGTGACGCGACGCCTTCCTGAATGCGGGCTCCACCGGAATCGTTGAGGCCGATAACGGGAGCGCCGGCGCGCATGGCCAGATCCATGATCTTGCAAATTTTCAGCGCATTGGTTTCAGAGAGCGAACCGCCGAAGACCGTGAAATCCTGCGCGAAGACGTAGACGAGACGGCCGTCGATGCGGCCGAAGCCGGTGACGAAGCCGTCGCCTGCGGGGCGTTGCTCTTCCATACCGAAATCGACGCAGCGGTGGCGGACGAACTTGTCGAGCTCTTCGAAGGTGCCTTCGTCGAGGAGGAGGTCGATGCGCTCGCGCGCGGTGAGCTTGCCGGCTTTGTGTTCGCGCTCGCGGCGTTCGGCGCCGCCGCCCGCTTCGGCTTCGGCGCTGAGGCGGCGGAGGTCGTCCATGCGGTCTTTGTGTTTTGCGGCGGCGGCCGAGGCAGAGGATTTTTGATCAGACAAGAGGCGCTCCGGGATCGATGGGTTCGTCGTGGTGGAAGATGCGGACGGCAAGGTGTGTGGCGAGCCAGGTCGTGCCGAGGAGTAGGACGACGCCGAGGATCAGTTCTGCGCCGATGGCGACGGCACGTTGGGCGGGGGATGGGATTGAGGTGACGTAGACCGTTGCGCTGACGAGGGTGAACATGGCGGCGAGGGTCATCGCGATGATTAGGGCGGTGGTGATGATGGAGGCGAGGATTTTGATCATGGCGAGATTATCGTTGCGTGTCGCAGGGCCTCAAGAAGGATAGCGCAGGCGGGGGGAAGATTGAATGGCGGGAGGGCTGAAGGGTGTTTTCGTAGGAAAAGANAGAAAAGACAGATTCCTCTCTGCGTGCGCCCGCCGTTCGCAGGGGCGAACGGGGAGAAAAAG
>JGI12635J15846_10004240_pt1 | contig 12389 bp, 9 predicted proteins | sample BlaSpr_A8_OM2_M2_FD_15846 | JGI IMG/M metagenome (IMG submission 15846) | reverse complement strand
CGTTTGATTTCTTCCATCTCATCGCGGCTGCGATGCAGATACGCAATCAAATCGCGCGCTTCGCGCGATTCCGGCGAGAGGCTGGCCTGCGCATATTCCACCACGCGCTCCGGAAGGCCTAGCCGGCGGGCGATTTCAATTCCACTGGATGTTCCGGGAACTCCGACCAGCAGGCGGTACGTGGGCCGCAGATTTTCCTGATCGAATTCCATCGCAGCATTGACGATGCCGGGCGTGGTCGAAGCGTAGGATTTCAGGCGGTCGTGATGCGTGGTGGCGATGGTCAACGCCTGCAGCTTGCGAAATTCTTCGAGCAGCGCCACGGCCAGCGCCGCGCCTTCTTCCGGCGCCGTGCCGGTGCCCATCTCATCGACCAGAATCAGCGACCGATTCGTCGCGGTCTCCAGCATCGATTTCAGATTCACCACGTGCGCCGAAAAAGTGGAGAGGTCGGCGGCGATGGATTGCTCGTCGCCGATGTCGGCGAGCACATGATCGAACACCGGCATCTCGGCGCGATCGGCGGCGACTGGAATTCCGGATTGCGCCGAAAACGCAGCCAGGCCGACGGATTTCAACGCCACGGTCTTGCCCCCGGTGTTCGGCCCGCTAATTACCATCACGGTTTCGTCGCCGCCGAGCGTCAGCGATAACGGAATCGCTTTGCGTCCCAGCGGCCGCAGCTTCGCTTCCAGCACCGGATTACGGGCGGAGTCGAGACGCAGAAAATTCCCGCTGCTGAACGAGGGCATCACGCAATCGAGCGCGCGCGCAAACCGGGCGCGCGCAAAAATCGAATCGAGATGGGCGATCTCTTGCGCCGCGAATACGAGCGGTCCACGATCGCCGCGCAGGCGCGCGGTCAGCTCCGCGAGAATCCGCGAAATCTCGACCAGCTCTTCTTCGGAGAGTTGGACTAGGCGGTTATTCAGATCGATGGCTTCGAGCGGCTCGACAAACACCGTCTGCCCCGTGGCGCTGGCTCCATGCACCACGCCGGGAACCGCGCGCCGGTCCGACGCGCGCACCGGAATAACGAATCGATCGCCTCGCAACGTGACGTAGTCTTCCGCGGTCGAACCGCCCCGCGCGAGAATACTTTCCAGTGAGCGGCGAATTTTGTCCCGCCCCTGCCCAATATTTACCCGAACGCGGCGCAATTGTGGCGAGGCGTCATCGCTGATTTCGCCGTTGGGCAGAATCGCGCGGCGAATGGCCGTTGCCAGATGGCGAAAATCGGCCAGCGCAGCGGCCTTCGCCGTCAGTTGCGGATGATTCGGACCATCGGGTTTAAATGTGTCGCGGACCGACTGGACCGAATCCATCAGGGTCGTCGCCGCCAGAAACTCTTCCACGGCTAGAACCGACGCCGGCACCGCGAGCCGCTCAAGCCAGGTTTCCGGATCGGTCAGTGAGCCAAAGCCCAATTCCGCGCCAGGGCGCAAGTAAGCAACGGCTTCGCTGATCAACGCGAACTCGCGCCCGAGCGCCGGCACATCCTGTCCCGGTATCAGCGCGTCGATCGCGCGATGGCCCGGCGCGCAGGTCGAGTATCCGGCGAGAATTTCCTTCAGCCGGTCGAATTCCAGGACTTGTTGGGCGGTGCGGGACACGGTGGCCTCAGCAAAAGTAGGACAATCTATTGTAGCTGTTTTGAGTTTCGAAGGCAGTCCTGTGGAAGAACACGGGGGCGAGTGGAAGCCGCGAGGTTATTTTTTCTTTTTGCGCGGTGCGGGTGGCGTGGGCTTGGCTCCCAGAGTTTCAATCATCGCCACGGCGATCGCGTCGATCACGGCCGCCGAATCGCGAGCTCGCTGCGGGTTGTTATTGCCGATCATGGAAAAAACCAGATGCTCGCCGCCAGTGGTGGTCGCGAAACCGGACAACGCGCGGACGTGATCCAGGCCGCCCGTCTTCGCAAAAATGCGGCCGGCCGCGGCCGTACCCAGCATGCGGCTGTCGAGCGTTCCGTCCACGCCTGCCACCGGAAAAGTGGAAATGTAATCCGATCCCCAGGGCTGCTGCTCGTCGAAGCGCAAAAGCTGCACGATCGCGCGTGGAGTCACCAGATCATCGCGCGCCAGGCCCGAACCATCGGAGAGCACGACGTCGCCGTCGGCGACGCCGATAGATTTCAGAAAATCCTGTTCAATCCACAGACCGGCGTCGGTGACGCCAAAACCTTTCTTCTCGTAGGCCACCGCGCGCAAAAGCAATTCGGCGTGCAGGTTTTGGCTGACTTTGTTGGTCAGCCTCACCGATTCGATCAGCGGCAGAGAAAGATGTTCCGCCAGAACAGTCCTGTTCGGATCCGCGGCAGCGGGCAAAGGCCCCAGCACCACCGGCGCATCGGGATAAATTTCAGGAGCGGGCGCGTGATGCACCCGAACTGTTCCGCTGACGCGGATGCCGCGCGATTCGAAAATTTGTTTCAACGCCAGCCCGGCGGTCTCCGTCGGATCGGGCATGGCCAGCTCAAGTTTAATCGGAGCATGGGCGACCGGAATCGACCCGTGTAACAGCAGGAATTCCGGACCAGGTTGCCGCACTACGCCGATTTCGGGTTTGGCCAGCGCGTCACTCGTCGTGATGCTGCGCGCGAAGGTCTCCGACGCAGCCGCAGGCTCCACCAGAATGCTGGCCGCATCGCCCACCTTAGCGCCGGGCACGATGCTGACCGCAATGCAATTGTCGTTCAACGCGATCGCGCTGATCGGCGAGCCGAACGTGAAAAAAATGTCGCCGATGCTCCATCCCGCTGGATACGGATCGTAAGGGTAGTAGCTGTCGTCCGCGACGATGTCGCCCTCAATTTCTTTCAAGCCCCTCGCGCCGGCTTCGTCGGCCATTTCGGCCAATATTTTTTCCACCGGCCCATCGCGCTCGACTTTTCCAGCATACGGAAATTTTCGATTCGATAAATCTGGATCGCCGCGTCCCACCAGAGTCACGTCTCCAATCAGATGGCCATCCGCCCCAATTTTTCCGTCGGTTTCAAGCGTGGTGCGAAAATGAAAATTCGGCCCGAGCGTAGCGAGTGCCAGAGAGGTGGTAAAGATCTTGGCGTTCGAGGCCGGCGTGAAAAAACGATCCGCATTCAGCTCGTAAAGTGTTTCACCGGAGTCGCGATCCACCACTAGAATTCCCCAATAGGCTTTCTGCGCGTGCGATTCATCCAGCGCCGCCTGCACCCGAGACGCAAATCGCGCCACATCTTTTCGATTTTTTGCCGGCGTGGAGCCCCCCGGCCCGGTTTTGCCCCGCGAAGCTGCCGGAGCGGATTGGGCCAACGCCCGGCCGGGGAGACCGCTGAGCGCCAGAGCAACAAAAAGTAGGTACCAGGCCAGCCTTCGTCCGTTCGCGCGAAAATATTTTGGCATTCGAATCGTGATACCCGCGCCTCGAAAAAGAATGCACCAGTATATGACAGAGCGCTGCGCAGCACCGGACGGGGTGCGCGATCAGATAAGTTTGCGATTAGGCTGCGAAGCCCATATGATACGGCCACCCTAATAGGAGGGGAAGCCCATGAAGAAAGTTTTGTCGGCGTTGTTGGTCGTCGCGCTCGTAGGATTGCCCACTTTATTTGTCCCGGCGAAGGTGCTCGCGGATGACACCACCACGGATCAGGACCGCATCAAGAACGCCGGACAAGTGCTGCAGGAAATTATGGATATTCCCGACGATATCCCGCAGGACGTGATCGACAAAGCGGACTGCGTAATCGTTTACCCCTCGGTGCTGAAAGCGGCGTTCATCGTCGGCGCCAGCTACGGCCGCGGTGTAATGACCTGCCGCCGCGGCCCGAATTTCCGCGGACGCTGGGGCGCGCCGAGCATGATGGCTTTGGAAGGCGCCAGCGTCGGATTCCAGATCGGCGGCCAGGCCACCGACTTTGTTCTGCTGGTTATGAACAGNAGNGGCGCCAGCTCNATCTTGAGCAGCAAAGTGAAACTCGGCGGCGACGCTTCGGTCTCCGCGGGTCCCGTTGGCCGCACCGCCTCCGCCGAAACCGACGTGGCCCTGCGCGCTGAAATTCTCAGCTACTCGCGCTCGCGCGGAGCTTTTGCCGGCATTTCGTTGTCGGGCTCGACGGTTCGTCCGGATAACGATGCCAACGAACGAATTTACGGCAAGAAAATTCCCGCAAAATCAATCGTGCTCGGCGGAGCTGTCGCGCCGACCGCGGACGCCAGGCAACTGCTTTCCGTATTGAACAAGCACAGCCCGAAGAACCTCTCGAAGTAAATTCTTCGATCAACGGCGCCGGAGACCAACGTCTCCGGCGCTTTTTGTTTTTCACCGCCCGGCAATTCGCTGATTTCAACTCATGGCCAACCAGTTTCTGGCGTGACTCACGGAGGTCCCTGGCCAAAGTTGACTTTCGGTCGACTATGCCCTACAGTCATAGTTAGAGATATTGATTCGATCATGGCTCATCCGCTAAGCATCCAGCCCAGGTCCGCCCGTGTACCCGCCGGCAATCGCCGGGAGCGCCATCGCGCCCAAACCCGCGATCGTCTGTACCGCGCGGCCCTCGACCTTTTCGCCGAACGCGGCTTCCTGGAAACCACGGTGGAGGACATCACCGAATCAGCCGATGTAGGTAAGGGGACCTTCTTCAACTATTTCCCCACCAAGGAACACATCCTGGCCGAATTCGGCGGCGAGCGCATGGCCGCAGTCGAACGCGCGCTCGAAAATGCCCGATCGACCGAGGGCTCAGTGTTAGAGGTGATTGGCGAGCTGGCCATGGATTCCGCCGGACAATCGAGCCTGAACGCAGCGTTGATTCGCGCGATATTCGCGGCCCATGCCTCCTGCGCGCCAGTGCGGGCCGAACTGCAAAAAAGAAAGCATGTTTCGCGCCGCATGCTCGCGGAAATGTTCCAAATCGGACAGCGACGCGGAGAAATTCGCAGCGATATCCCCGCGTCCGCTCTAGCGTCCATGACCCAAACGATTTTCATGGGTCTGACGATGAGCTGGGCACTAAATCCCGAGTCGACCCTGCGCAAAGCTTCGAATGATGTGTGGCAGCTGATTTGCCCGACTCTCAAACCCGTGGCGCGAGCATCACGAAAAACGACCGGCGGACCAAACAATGTTACGCGGCGTAAACATTCACGGCGCACCAAGCCGAAACTTAGCTGAGTCTTTTAGTGCGTTTTTTCATCCATAAGTACAACGGAGGAGCCTCATTGATACGCCGTTTTCCTCTTCATCTTCATAAAGGTATTTGGCTGTTGTTCGTCTTAGCCGCGGCGGCCACGCCGGCATTCGCGCAAATTCCGGCTGGCCCGGTGACCTCCAGTTCGTCCGATGCAACTCAATCGTCCACGAGCAGTTCTCCCGCCGCCCCCAGCCAGAGCACTAGCCCTTATCAAGGTAGCGTTCCCGGCAAGCTGGAACCCGGAGTGATTCCGATTTCTTTGCAGGACGCAATCAATCGCGGCTTGAAAACCAATCTGGGTCTTTTGCTTTCGAGCCAGGATGTGCAATCGGCGCGCGGCGAGCGCTGGAAACAGTTGAGCGCGCTGCTCCCGAACGTCACCACCAGCAGCTACGTCGCCGGATCGCAGGTGGACCTCGCCGAATTCGGTTTTGCCTTCAAGTTTCCCGGCGTGACCATTCCCACGATTGTCGGGCCGTTCGGTTATTTCGACTCGCGCGCCTACGTGACCCAGTCGATCCTGGACTTGCATGCCCTGAACAAAACGCGCGCTTCCTCTCAGGATTTGAAAGCGACGCAATACACCGCGAAAGATGCGCGCGACCTGGTGGTCCTCGCCGTCGGCTACAACTATCTGCTGGCCATCGCGGATATCTCCCGCATCGAAAGCGTCTCCGCGCAGGTGAATACCGCGCAAGCGCTGTACAACCAGGCCGCGGATCAGGTGCAAGCCGGAACCTCGCCGGCTATCGACGGACTCCGCGCCCAGGTGGAATTGAAAACGCGCCAGCAGGAATTGATCCAGGCCAAAAATAATCTGGCCATCCAGAAACTCGCCCTGGCGCGCGTGATTGGCCTGGCGCCCGGACAGGAATTTCAACTCACCGACAAATCTCCCTACGAACCGTTCGCCGGCATGAAGCTCGATGAAGCGCTGCAGTTGGCCTACGATTCGCGCTCGGACTTCAAAGCCGCCAGCGCGACGGTACATTCCTACGAGTTTTCCGCTAAAGCAGCCAAGGCCGAATATCTGCCGACCATTTCATTCACCGGAGACTACGGACTTGCCGGCGAGTACGCCACGCTCGGGACCCACGGCGTGTTCGACGCTCGCGGAACATTGAACATTCCGATTTTTCAGGGCGGCAAAGTTCACGGCGATGTGATCCAAGCCAATGCGCAACTGGAGCAAAGCCGCCAGCGCCTCGAAAATCTGCGTGCCCAGGTCGATTCGGATGTCCGCACCGCATTTTTTAATTTGCAATCGTCAGCCGAGCAGGTCGAAGTCGCCAAGAGCAACATCGATCTGGCGCAACAAACTCTCGATCAATCGCGCGACCGTTTCGTCGCCGGCGTCGCTGACACGGTCGAAGTCGTCCAGGCCCAGGAACAAGTTGCCAACGCCAACGACAGCTACATTTCTGCCTTATACAGTTTTAACTACGCGAAGATCTCGCTGGCCCGTTCGCTGGGCCTGGGTGAACAGAGCGTGCGCGAATACTTCAAAGGAAAATAAGCCATGGCTCAGCCCACTGAAGTGGAAACTTCTGTAAAGCCCGCGGAGAACCGTTCTGTCCCGCAGGAAACTCATTCCGCCTCGGAGCCGCCCGCCGCGCGTTCCGGCAATTCCCTGGCGAGCCGGCCGCACGCGAGAATCATCGCGATCGTAGTTGCGCTGGTATTGCTCGTCGGCGGTTTTTTCGCCTACGAATATTTCCAGACCTACGAATCGACCGACGACGCCCAAGTGGATGGACACCTGATGCCGCTCAGCGCGCGCATTTCCGGTTACGTGATTAACGTCAACGTGGACGACAACCAGGAAGTGAAAGCCGGAACGGTGCTCGCCGAAATCGATCCAAAGGATTATCAAGTTGCGCTGGATCAGGCCAAAGCACAACTGGCGGATGCCGAAGCCAGCGCTCAGGCTTTGAACATCAACGTTCCGATTGCCTCGGTCAATTCCTCCAGCCAGATCTCGGTTTCCGAAGCGGACGTCGAAAATTCCCGCGCTGGAATCGCAGTCGCGGAAGACCAACTGGAAGCGGCCAAGGCCCAGGTGGCCCAGGCGCAGGCCAACGACGTGAAAGCCCAAAACGATCTGATTCGTTACAAGCAGCTGGTCGACAAGCAGGAAATATCGCAGCAGCAATTCGATCAAGCGGTAGCGGCGGCCCAAGCGAGCAGCGCTACCGTGGCGTCCGCGCATGCGACCGCCACCGCCGCGGCGCAGCAGGTGACCCAGGCGAAGAGCAAGCTGGCTCAATCCCAGGCTAATTTGCAAAACGCGCAAACGGGCCCGAAACAGGTGGCCTCCACCAAAGCGCGCGCGATTTCCTCCGACGCGACCGTGCAACAAAGAGAAGCCGCGGTGGAGCAGGCCGAACTGAATTTGCAATATACGAAAATCATGGCGCCGGTCGACGGCATCGTCAGCAAGAACGCCGAAGTCGGGATGAACGTCACTCCCGGCCAGCAATTGTTCACGATTTTTCCGCTGAATGATGTCTGGGTCACGGCCAACTTCAAAGAAACACAGTTGAAGCACATGCGGCAGGGACAGCCCGTGAAAATCACGGTGGACGCCAATGGCCGCACCTACAATGGAAAGGTCGACAGCATCGCCGGATCGAGCGGCGCGCGCACCAGTTTGTTGCCGCCGGAAAATGCCACCGGCAATTACGTAAAAGTGGTTCAACGCGTGCCGGTGAAAATTATTCTGGACCCCAACCAGAATTCCGACCACCAACTGCGTCTGGGAATGTCGGTCGAGCCCAAAGTCATCGTCAAGTAAATGAGCGCGGCCGCAGCTATTCCGGCGGATTCGACGTGGCGGCCAGCGGTCAACCCCTGGATCATCGCGCTGGTCGTCACCCTCGCGACCTTCATGGAAGTGCTCGATACCAGCGTCGCCAACGTCGCCCTGCCCCATATCGCCGGCGGATTGTCCGCCGGACAAGATGAAAGCACCTGGGTGCTGACCTCCTACCTGGTTTCCAACGCCATTGTTCTGCCCATGAGCGGATGGTTTTCCGAATTGATTGGGCGCAAGCGCTTTTACATGGCTTGCGTCGCCATCTTTACGATTAGTTCGTTCCTGTGCGGACTNGCGCCGAATCTCACNACNTTGATCATCTGCCGGATTTTGCAGGGCGCCGGCGGCGGCGGTTTGCAGCCCAGCGAACAAGCCATCCTCGCTGACACCTTCGAACCTCGCNGGCGCGGCATGGCTTTCGCGGTNTACGGCATGGCCGTGGTGCTNGCTCCGGCCATCGGTCCTACNCTCGGCGGATGGATCACCGACAATTTCAACTGGCGCTGGATTTTCTTTATCAATATTCCGGTGGGAATCGTTTCCCTGCTGCTGACCAATTTGTTGATCAGCGATCCCCCGTACATGAAGCAAAAAAAGAATAAAACCTTCCGGGTCGATTTCATTGGGCTGGGACTGCTCGCGCTCGGGCTAGGCACTCTTCAGGTGGTGCTGGACAAAGGGCAGCGGGACGACTGGTTTGGATCCCATTTCATCGTGATCATGACGGTGATCTCCGCGGTTTCGTTGATCGCGGTCTGCTTCTGGGAATGGTTCCACGAAAATCCCATCATTGATCTACATCTATTCAAGGACCGTTCGTTCGCCGTCGGAAACCTGATGATGTTCATGGTCGGTTTCGCGCTGCTCTCCAGCACCGTGCTCATTCCCCAATTCGTCCAGGAATTATTGGGCTACACCGCGCAGCAGGCCGGCCTGGCGCTGATGCCCGGAGGCGTCGCGATTATTTTGTGCATGCCGCTGGTCGGCTATTTGTTGGGACATACCGACGCGCGCCGGCTGCTCTTTTTTGGATTCACCTTGCTGGCGCTCGCTCTATTTCACATGACCAACTTCGATACCTCGGTCGACTTTCGCACGGTTGCGACCGCTCGCGTATTTCAGGCCATGGGCCTCGCCTTCCTGTTCGTTCCGATCAATGCGACGGCGTATGCGTTTCTCCCACCCGGAAAAAATAATGCCGCTTCGGGCTTAATCAATCTGGCGCGCAACGTCGGCGGAAGCGTCGGCATTTCCCTGGTCATCACCATGCTGGCCCGGCGCACCCAGGTGCATCAATCCAATCTGACCCATAACATGACGGCGGGAAGCCCCCAGTATCAGGCCATGATCAACGGCGCCATGCGCACTTTGGAAGCTCACGGCTCGAGCGTGACCGAAGCCGCGCGGCAGGCCCAAGGTTTGATGGCCCAGACCCTGAACCAGCAAGCCACCATGCTGGCTTACGTCGATAATTTTTGGATGCTGGGCACGGCGGTCGCCTGCATGATTCCGCTGGTCTTCTTGATGAAGAGGGCTAAACCTGGAGGCCCAATCGCGGTACACTGAGCGCCCGGAGGGGTCTAATGCCGGTGCGCATCATCACGCTCGAGCGGGAATACGGAAGCGGCGGCGCCAATATCGCCAAGCAAATCGCCGACCGGCTGGGCTGGAAACTCTGGGATCAGGAAATCACCGCGGAAATCGCGCGCGCGGCCGATGTGGATCCGCAAATCACCCGGCGCTGCGACGAACGTGTCGATACTCTGCTCTACCGGCTGTTTAAAACCTACGCGCGCGGCAGTTACGAACGCGCTCTCTCCTTCGCTGAATCCAAATATTTTGATACCGACTGCATGGTGGAGATGTTGCACACCGTCATCACGGACATCGCCTCCCGCGGCAATTGCGTGATTGTCGGACGTGGTTCGCCCTACATCTTGCGCAATCGGCCGGACGCGTTTCACGTTTTCATCTACGCGCCCACCGAGGAAAAAATCCGCCGGCTGCGGTCCATTGGGAAATCCGAGAAGGAAGCGATGGAACTGGTGACGGAAGTAGACCGCGACCGCGGCGAGTTCATTCGCCACTACTTCAAGAAAGATTGGCCCCATCGTCCGCTCTACAACATGATGATCAATTCGAAATTCGGAGACGAATTCGTGGTCGATTCAATATTGAGCGATGTGCAGGCCCTCGAAGCACATCACGATCTGTTCCAGCCGGTCGCGAGGCCGGCCTGAGTCCCTGGAATCGGCGAGAGGAACAGGACGAGAGCCTGACGCTCCCGACCCGCCCTCGTACATTTCTTGCTGATCGCCGAAATACCAATTACTTTGTCTCGCCCACCTTGAAATGCGGGTTGTAGATAATTCCCAACACGTTGCCAAACGGATCGGCCACTTCGGCCACCAGAATTCCGCCGCCGACATCCTGAACGTCGCTGACCGAAGTAGCGCCGAGATCGAGTAGCCGCTTATACGAGGCGCGAATATCTTCGACGCCCCAGTAGGCGACGCCCGCCGCGTCGCGCTTCGCCGCCGCTTTCGGCGCTGGCGTCAAACCCAGTTCATAACCACCAATGTTGTAGCCCACGTAGTAAGCCGGCTCGTCGAAATAGGGCTGAACGCCAAAAACCTTGCTGTACCATTCCTTTGCCTTGGCCACATCCTGCACGTCGTACTTCACCGTTCGCAAACCCAGAAACATGCTGGCCTCCTTTGCATCGGTCACCGCTTTCGAAGCACTCTGCGCGCCGCGCTCCTGCGCGGGTGCGGACGTAGCGGCCGACACATCCACCCGGCCCGCCAAGTATGCAAACAAACACAGCAGCGCCACAAGCATGATGAAGCTGGAGAAATGCTTCAGNTTCACNCCGCGCTTCGGCGNAANATCGATCAGCGCCGCNCGNCGGATCGCNGCTTGCGTTTTTTTCNTGCTACCAGTACGGCGCGTGCCGGTTCTCGTTCGGGNCATCGTGTTCTCCAGGCGTCAGAGTGAGCTGCAGCTGCGGAGACTTCCAGGATTTNGAGAGCGACGTGCGCTCCGGACGCGAACCCAGTCCATATTTCTGCCGGAGNCTTTCCACCAGCGCCGTAATTTCCTGGCGATATTCATCCGGCGCGGTCGCGTTGCGCAAATACCATTGCTGATACTTCTTGAGCAGCTTCGGATACTGCCCGCCGATAAATTCCATGAAGTGCCGCAACGACGCAGAACGAAGATGCAGAACATTCCCCGCGAACCATTGCGCTCCGGCCTCGTGCGCCCCTTTGGCCAGAGCCTCCAGATCTTCCGGCGCATCGGTGATGCCCGGAACGATCGGCATCGCCAACACGCCGGCAGCAATGCCGGCGTCGCGTAGCTCGCGAACGGCGCCGAGGCGCAGATCAGGACGCGGCGCGCGCGGCTCCAGCGTACGCGCCAGCCGCGCACGCACGGTAGTGATGCTCAAGTTCACCGTCAGCGAAGATCGTTCGCTGATGCGCTGCAGCAGATCGATGTCGCGCACCACCTGATTTGATTTCGTCGTAATGGAAAGGCTCAGCCCTTCGCGCTGCGCCATCTTTTGCAAAATCGCGCGAGTCGCGCCGAATTCCCGCTCCGCCGGCTGATAAGGATCGGTCGCGGTGCCAATCGCGATGTGCTCACCCCACACCGGCTCGGTAGCCAGGTCGCGCTCGGCCAGCGGTCCAACATTCTGCTTCACATAAATTTTCGATTCGAACTCATCCCCGGGCACTTCCATGAATTCGTGCGTATACCGGGCATAGCAGTAGTGACACCCAAATTCGCAGCCGCGATAGGGGTTCACCGTAAACCGAAATGGCACATTCGCCGAATTGCAGTCGTTCAGAATTGATCGAACGGGTAGAAGGAAATATTCGGTCCCGCGCTTGGCGTCTGCGCGAGGGGAGGAAGCGGCGAGGCGTGCAATGCCGACCAGCTGCGTACTTGGCTTCGTTCTCCCGTCGGGGACGGGAGGGGGCGCGGAAGCGTCGTACATGGGCTCACAGGTGCCGTGGCGAGCGGCTGTGGGGAATAAGGTGAGACTGGTCTGCTTCGCATTCTTCCCGCTACGCGTAAGCGTTGCGGGTGTCGCACGAAGGATTGGAGAAGTGGCCATTGGTTGCCTCGCCGCACAGGGGAGGACTATATTCGCCTTTTGTTCGCTATGTCAAGCGAAAACGTTCGCCTTAGTTTCGCCATCCAGTTCTGCCTCCTGTACCGAGTGTCAGGTCCCCCGCCAAAAACCCGCCTTCCGGCCAGCATCTTTTCACCCGCCAGGCCGATAGACTTGACCAGCGGTGCGGTGGCGGCACAGTCCTGGCGGCACAGTCCTGGCGGCGCGATCCTTGCGTATTTGTCCTGGCGTATGAGTCCCAGCGGAACAGTCCTGGCGGA
>JGI12635J15846_10004238_pt1 | contig 12391 bp, 11 predicted proteins | sample BlaSpr_A8_OM2_M2_FD_15846 | JGI IMG/M metagenome (IMG submission 15846) | reverse complement strand
ATGGGAAGTCGGTTCTCAACTGGCGTAGCAAAGCTTTTGCAGTGGGAACCTGCGAAACTCTTTGATGTCCCAAGCCGATTCGCTAAGCGCATTACAGGCAAGATTAACCGTCTCAAGAGTACGCAACAAAGCGTCCGATTGATCGGCTGTAGGCTGCAACTTCACTTGTGCTGTCAATTTCACTGCGCAAATATATATGTATCAAATATTTGGTAAAAAGGCAAAATACAAAGCACGCAATTTCTCCGCCACCTAAAGGAAGCGGCCTCAATGCACCAATAGCCGAAGGGGAAGGTGAAGCGAAAGCGATAAGACGTTAACTGCAAAACAACACATCAATGTATCGTATCAAAGTCACCGGTTATGTTCAGTACCTGGAAGGGGAGGGCCCATATACTTCTCTCCAGAATCGCGAGTACGGGAAGGACTTCGAAGAGTTCGAATATGTGAACTTGTTCCGCGACCCTTCCGTCCTGGATCGGAATTTCAAAACCGAAGAGGAGACGCGACTCGCGATGGCGAAATCGTACAGGGCGTCGATGCTTTGCGCGAGCACACCAGCTATCACACTGTGAACCCGGCCAAGGCACAGGTAGTCGCACAGGGCAGGGTAGGGGACAATGTTTCTCTCTCTCGCGCGCCGGGGTTAGGCGAAGACGCCGATGCCTGGTGGCATTATCTGGAGAGCGAAGGTAAGCCCGCGGCATCGCTCCGGAGAGTCCAGAGCCGAAGATGGCAGATGCGCTGCATATAAGTGAAGAGGAGTTGCGGCAGATCCGTGATTTTCATCTGAGAGAGACAAGAGAGGAACAGGGCAGGACAACGGGAAGCGCCATCTAAAGCGGAAAAACATACGCTTTAAAAAGTAACAACTTAACTAAACATAGTTCTCTACCTGGAGGTCAATCGTTTGGTCCTTTGTGCTAACGCGAGCGTACCCCGCGACGATCTATCGCACTGTCGTGCGGCGATCATGCCTTTGAGACCCGCCGTCTCGCGCAAGGCCTGCCGGCAACTAGCTTCTGCAACTTGGCCGGTGTCTCCGCTTCATCCATGGGGGCATAGAAATATATCCGCACGTCGGGTGCATCCACCACTTGAAAAAGTGAATCCTCCAACACCAGTACACCGGCAGTGGGATGCCGAAATTCCTTGCGCCCGCCAGGCCGCTCCCGCACGTCGTGGCGCGGCCACCAACGCGCAAACTCCGGGCTGATTTGTTGGAGATCGCGGACGAGTTGCGTGCAGGCATCGTCACCGACGTGCTGGCCGTAAGCCACACGGAATTGGGCCATGATGCACTGCGCGTGCGTCTCCCAATCAACAATACGTCGTCGCCATTCCATGTCCGTGAAGGACCGCCAGAGTAGGTTGCGTTCACGGCCAATTTTGGCCCCAAAGTTTCCAAAAACCACTTCGGCCGCCTCGTTCCACGCGAGCACGTTCCAACGGCGTCCCGTTACATAGGCCGGGCTGATCCCCACGTTAGCCAACACGCGTCGAAGGACGGGCGTGGCCTCCTCGTCGGGCGGCGGTTGCGGCGGCAAAGGCTGGCGGGCGAGCATGAAAAGGTGCGTCCGCTCGGTACGATCCATGCGCAACGCTCGCGCAATGGTGTTGAGCGCCTGCGCCGAGACGTTAATGTCACGTCCCTGCTCGAGCCAGGTGTACCAAGTCACGCTCACCGAGGCGAGTTGGGCTACCTCTTCGCGCCGCAACCCCGGCGTCCTTCTCGCTGCGCCTTTCGGTAAACCAACGCTCTTGGGGCTAAGGCGCTCGCGTCGCGTGCGCACGAAATGACCCAATTCGCGTCTCCGATCCTGATCATCCATGACGGTCTTCTCTCATGCTGCGCCTGTTACTGCTGATACCAGTATAACTGGACATCTGGCACCATTATCTGTACGCGCGATTCTAGCACAAATAAAGTTATGGAACAAACCGACGGTTACACCGAAATCACCGGAAAAAACTTTGAGGGCTGGCCACCCGAACTGATTGAGGAAAGCAAACGAGCCAATGCCAATGGTCGTGTGGGGACCAAATTGCTTCTGGAATCGCACGTGGCGCGAATTTGGGTGATTGAGTTGAAGCCCGGTGAGAGGTTACCCTTTCATCGGCATGTTTTGAAATACTTTTGGACCGTGCTGACTTCAGGAACGGCGCGTTCCCGTACACCTGACGGCCTGACTAGGCAAATCAAGTATCGAGTCGGAGACACCAAGCACCTGGAGTTTCGTAGAGACGAGGGCATGACTCACGACTTGGAAAATATCGGCACGAGCGACCTTGTGTTTGTCACCGTTGAATTTGTTCAGAGCGAGAATAAACCGCTAAGCCTCGAATGAGGTTCCCGGAGAAACATTCTCCTGCAGACGGCGAATGTTACATCCACAAGCCACGACGATAGCTTCTTAAAATGCCTCAGTCTAAGAAATTAGGGGAAGGGCCCGATCCCGGGAGGTTTCCTTCCGCAAACCAGAGCGGGGATGATCAGGACGATCGCGATCTCACCAGACGCGTTGCCTCGCACGCAAGTTTCAAGACGCTGGTGCGGGAACGATTTGCGCTGCGGCTCATCCTTTCGGCGATAGTCATTCTGACGTACTTTAGTTTCATTCTTCTGGTGGCTTTCTCCCCATCCTCCCTGGCTACTCCTGTGACTGCTAACTCTGTGGTGTCTGTTGGGATCGCCTTAGGCGTCGGGTTGATCCTCCTTAGCGTTGTCCTGACCGCGATTTACGTGTGGCGAGCCAATAAACGATTCGAAGCGTTGACGCAGCAGGTGTTGAAAGGCATCAACAAATGAATGATCGACCTATAGCTATAGCTTTATTCGGAGCGTTCATTTCGTTGTCGCTGGCCATTACCTGGTGGGCAGCTCGGCGAACCCACTCACGAAGAGAATTTTATTCGGCCGGCGGTGAGCTGCGTGGATTTCAGAACGGCCTGGCCATCGCGGGAGACTACACCTCAGCGGCGACGTTTTTAGGCGTAACAGGATTGGTGTATAGTTCGGGTTTCGACGGTTTGATTTATGCCATCGGATTTCTGATGGCATGGCCACTCATCCTGTTTCTTATCGCCGAGCCGCTTCGCAACCTTGGCCGCTACACCTTCGCAGACGTCACGTCGTATCGGCTCTCGGCGTTGCCCATGAGAGGTTTCGCCACAATCAGCACGCTGGTGATCGTGACCTGTTACTTGATAACGCAGATGGTGGCCGCTGGCAATCTGGTGCAAACGCTTTTCGGTATCACTTACCCGCTGGCAGTACTGCTTGTCGGAGTGTTGATGACGCTTTACGTAGCTTTTGGCGGAATGCTAGCAACCACCTGGGTTCAGATTATCAAAGCGGTGCTGCTTCTCTCTGGAACCATCCTGATGGTCGCCCTGATCTGTTCTCGATTTGGCTTTAACTTGAACAGTCTCATTCGGACTGCAGTCGTGTTGCACCCGAAACATGCAGCGATTCTAGCGCCTGGCGGCTTCATTAAGGACCCATGGTCAGCGGTTTCACTCGGAATCGCACTGATTTTTGGAACCGCCGGGCTTCCGCATATCCTCATGCGTTTCTTCACGGTTCCTAATGCTCGGCAGGCGCGAAACTCCGTTCTGGTTGCAACGAGTTTCATCGCGCTCTTTTACACGCTGCTGTTTATTCTCGGCTTTGGCGCGATTGCGGTGCTAGGCAGCGATCCTGGCGCGCGCGACGCCTTGCAGAAGGCGGGCAGCAATATGGTTGCTCTTTACCTTGCAAATGTACTGGGTGGCCCAGTCCTGTTCGGATTCATCTCCGCGGTCGCATTCTCCACGATCCTCGCGGTCGTCTCAGGCCTGACGATCGCTGGGGCATCGGCCGTTAGCCACGACCTCTACGCCTCTATCCTCCGTCGCGGCAAAGCGAAGGATCACGAGGAGATGGTCGTTTCAAAGCTGGCCGTCTGCGCGCTTGGAGCGGTGTCCGTCGCACTAGGGCTCCTTTTTGAACACCAGAACATCGCCTATATGGTCGGCCTAACCTTCGCGGTCTCCGCGAGTGCGAATTTCCCGGTCATTCTGATGTCGCTAGCCTGGAAAGGCACCACGTCCAGGGGGGCGGTAAGCGGGGGCGTGGTTGGTCTCATTTCCTCAGTGGGCCTGGTGATTTTAAGTCCTGGCGTCTGGACATCGGTACTGGGCCTGGCGCATGCACCGTTTCCGTTGGAAAACCCAGCCATCATTTCATGCCCAGCGGCGCTCCTAACCATCTGGATCACCTCGGCGCTTGATCAGTCACGGACGGCAGAAAAAGAACGTGCGGCCTTTGCTGGCCAGTTCATTCGAGGAGAGCTGGGAATCAACCCCTAGACAAGAAAAGTCTAACACGACAAAGGCCCCCTTTAGAACGTTGCCATGCAGTAACCTTTCTAACCGTAGAATCACTCAAAGAAGAAGACTATTTATGCCGCAAAAGAAACCCCGAGTCATCATTATGGGTGGATCCATCGGCGGACTGACCGCCGCGCTTGTGCTTCGGAAGATCGGCTGTGAAGTGGACGTGTTCGAACGTTCCACTGGGTTGTTAGAGAGCCGAGGAGCCGGGATCATCTCGCATCCCATAAGCCTCCGCTATCCGACGAAGTTCGCGGAGTACCACTTGGACGACCTCAGTATCCTTCCGAGGTGGTGCCGCTACATTGATGATCAGGGAAAGGTAGTGAGTGAGCAACCATGCGGCTTTCGAGTCAATTCCTATGGTGCACTTTACCGGGCGCTCCTGCATTGTGTTGGCCTCGAAAGGTATCATTTAGGCAGCTCAGTCACGGCATTCCAAGAAGTAGGCTCGGAGGTCACTGTGTTTCTTTCAGACAAAGAGGTGAGAACGGCAGACCTGCTCGTGTGCGCAGACGGCATCAACTCGACCGCTCGAAAACTCATGGCGCCCACGGCATCTCCGGAGTATGCCGGTTACTTTGCATGGAGAGGGACTGTTGGGCGAGACAATATTACGCAGAACACATTTGATGCAATGCAGGATTCTATCACTTACTTCGTGATGCCGAATGGACACCTCTTGACGTACCCAATCCTGGCACGGGACCGCTCAACTGGAGAGGGCAAGCGATTAATAAACTGGCTGTGGTACCGCAACGCGGCGAGAGGCAAGGAGATAGACGATCTGCTGACGGATCGGGACGGCGTGCTTCGCGACACATCGCTCGCATACAGGGCCCTGCAGGAAAAACACGTCGAACGATTGCGTAAAGACTCCATGAATGTCCTGCCGCCAGCGTTGACGGAGCTAGTGCTAGGAACGGAGGAACCATTCATCCAAGCAATTTTTGATGGGGCAATCCCGGCGATGGGATTCGGTCGGGTCTGTATTATGGGAGATGCCGCATTCGTCGCCCGTCCCCACTGCGCGGCGGGTACCGCGAAAGCAGCAGAAGACGCGTGGCAGTTGAGCAACGCATTCACAGAAGCGGATAACGACGTCGTAGCGGCGGTCAAGATTTGGGAGGAGCGGCAGTTGAAGTGCGGATGGCAACTGGTAAAGCGCGCGAGAGAAATCGGAGATCGCTTGCAATTTAGCAACTCCTGGCCGGTCGGAGAGGCGTTCCCTTACGGTCTATACGCGCCCGGAGATAGTGCGTTCTCACCGTAGGCTGCCCAATATCGTTATGAACAGATCGGAATCGGAAGTAACCGGACCGGGCTAAAACGATGAAAGAGAATCAAACTCCCGCCGCCGGCATTGCCGCGGAGGCATCAACAACGGCGACCGCACCAGGCGCCAGTTCAGGGACGCACCGCGCGGAGGCTCGGTAAAAATGAGACCGTCGATGCCGCCGGTACCGACGAGAGGAAGTAATAAACATGTGAAAGAGCGATTCATGAAAACAATCGATTGGTCAACCTTCGGTATCACCGTCCGAGACGTCTTTCGTAACCTCCATCCTGCCAAGCTTTACGAGGAAGCGATTCGCCACGAGCCTAGCACTACCATTTCAAGTACCGGAGCCCTGATCGCTTGTTCTGGCGTGAAGACAGGTCGATCTCCAAAAGATAAACGAATCGTAAGGCAGCCGGACTCCGAGCGTGACGTATGGTGGGGGCCTGTCAACGTTGCGATGGAGCAGCTCCATTTCGAAATAAACCGGGAGCGGGCAAGGGATTATCTAAACACGAGAGAGCGCCTCTACGTTGTCGATGGATTCGCCGGATGGGATCCGACGTACCGGCTCAAGATTCGCGTCATTTGCTCGCGGCCCTACCATGCCCTCTTCATGCGCACCATGCTGATCCGGCCGTCCACAGATGAATTGGCAAATTTTGGCGAGCCGGATTACGTGATCTACAATGCCGGTGCTTTCCCAGCGAATCGCCTGACGGCAGGTATGACGTCTCCTACGTCCATCGATCTCTCACTGGAAAATCGCGAGATGGTGATTCTGGGCACCGAGTATGCAGGGGAAATGAAGAAAGGGGTCTTTACCATCATGAACTATCTTATGCCTAGGCGCGGGTTACTTTCCATGCATTGTTCTGCAACGGCGGACCCGAAAACGACCCGCTCTTCCCTTCTGTTCGGCTTATCCGGAACAGGGAAGACGACCTTATCGGCGGATCCAAAACGCTGCCTAATCGGAGACGATGAACATGTCTGGAGTGATGATGGGATCTTTAATATTGAAGGAGGTTGTTACGCAAAGGCGATGGACCTAAGCGAGGAATCCGAGCCGGACATCTTCCATGCCCTGCACTTCGGCGCGGTTCTTGAAAACGTCGTCTTCGATGATGAGGACCACGAGGTGGATTTTACCGATATCAGCATTACCGAAAACACGCGTGGGGCCTATCCCATCGAGTTCATTAAGAACGCAAAAATACCCTGCGTTGCTGGACATCCGACCGACGTTATTTTCCTCACCTGCGATGCCTTCGGGGTGCTGCCTCCGGTGTCCAAACTCTCGCCGGAACAGGCGATGTACCATTTCATCTCGGGTTACACGGCGAAAATCCCTGGAACCGAGGTAGGGGTCAGAGAACCACAGGTCACATTCTCCGCATGTTTCGGCGCGCCTTTTCTGGTCTGGCATCCAGCCAAATACGCTGAGTTGCTGGCGACGAAGCTGAAAGAGCACGACGTGGAGGTGTGGCTCGTTAACACGGGGTGGTCCGGCGGCAGCTACGGAATGGGTTCCCGGATCCAATTGAGCTACACTCGGTCCATCATCGACGCCATCCACACTGGCGCCCTGAGCTCGGCGCGCACACGGGTCGATCCGGTATTCGGACTCGAAGTGATCACCGAGTGTCCAAACGTTCCGGCGCAAATACTCATTCCGGAAAACGCCTGGGATGACAAGGATCGCTTCCGAATGGAGGCTCGAAAGCTCGCGGGACTGTTTGTAAAAAATTTTGTGCGCTTCGAGAACGGCGTTAACGACAAGGTCAAAGCTGCCGGACCCAAGGTATAAGCGCTAGCTGTGACGAGGAGATGAGGACGAAGTATAAAGCAGAAGCGACGGGAGCATCTACCAAAACCTTAACCCGAAACTAAAGGCGAAGAGCGGCACGGGTTCCTCGTGACGGAACCAGCCTTTTAGCGAACTAGGAGAGAGATCACCAACCAAGAGCACGATTGTAACATGGCTATTCAAAGTATAAATCCAGCAACGGGAGAAATCCTCGAGAGTTTCGATGAGTTCACCGAAGAACAAGTCGAAGCGAAGCTAAAGCTAGCAAAGGAGACCTTCAGGTCGTACCGAAAAACCAGTTTCAAGACACGCGCGGCAATGCTGTTGCGTGCGGCTGATATTCTCGATACGAGGAAGGACCACTGGGCACGCACCATGACCCTTGAGATGGGAAAGACGCTTAAGGCGTCGATCGCTGAGGTACAGAAGTGCGCGTGGGGGTGTCGCTATTACGCGCAAAACGCGGAGCGATTTCTCGCTGACGAACCGGTCCCGATGGAAGGGGCCAAAAGCTATGTGCGATTTCTGCCGATCGGGCCAGTCCTGGCGATCATGCCGTGGAACTTCCCATTCTGGCAGGTTTTTCGTTTTGCCGCTCCTGCGCTCATGGCGGGCAACGTTGGGCTTCTTAAGCATGCCTCCAATGTGCCGCGTTCAGCGCTTAACATCGAAGAGATCTTGTTGGAAGCGGGCTTTCCCCCAGGTGCTTTCCAAACCTTGTTGATCCCCTCAAAAATGGTGAAACCCTTGGTTGAGGACGATCGCATCGCGGCCGTCACGTTAACCGGCAGCGAAGCTGCGGGGTCGAGCGTGGGCGCGGCTGCTGGCGCCTCGATTAAGAAGACGGTTATGGAGTTAGGCGGGAGTGATCCTTTCATCATCATGCCCTCTGCTGACGTCGAAGCTGCGGCTACGGTGGGCGTAGCAGCGCGGAACATAAATAATGGTCAGTCCTGTATCGCGGCNAAACGATTCATCGTTCACGAACAGGTCTATGACTTGTTTGAACGATTGTTTGTCGAAAAACTGAATGGCTTGGTGATCGGCGATCCGCTTCTGCCCCAAACGGATATAGGGCCATTGGCGACGGCGAGCATCCGAGATGAAATTGAAGAGCAGGTTAACCAATCCGTTAAAGCCGGTGCGCGGCAATTGATTGGCGGGAAGCGCCTACAAGGCCGTGGGAACTTTTACCAGCCTACCGCCCTGGCCGATATTCCGGTGACGGCGCCTGTTTACAGGCAAGAGGTCTTCGGGCCCGTGGCGTTGCTCTTCAAAGTGGAAGGCGTCGGCGAGGCGATCGCACTTGCGAACGACTCGAGCTTCGGTCTTGGCAGCAGCGTGTGGACTAATGATCCAGCAGAAAAGGAGCGTTTCATTGAGGAGCTCGAATCCGGACAGACGTTCGTAAACTCCATGGTGGTGTCTGATCCAAGGCTGCCTTTCGGGGGGGTCAAGCGCTCGGGGCATGGTCGTGAGCTTGGCATTTTCGGCATCCGCGAGTTTGTGAATGTCAAAACCATATACTTTGGTGGATCTCAGCCCTTTACTCACCAAGACACCGAGTGATAGGCAACCGGTTTGTATGACGAACGCCGGAAGTGAGCCTGAAGGGAAGTTAGTGTTGAACAGAACATTCGGGTCCTTTGAACGTATAAGCGGTCAAAAGTCTTGGACTGCATTCCACGCCTTTTGAAGAGGGCATTTATCGAAACCTGCGATTTAGGGAGAAACGAATGAGGCACCTTTTCACGCCTTTTAACCTGGATGATCTTACGCTGCCTCATCGCGTGGCAATCGCACCGATGACACGCTGTCGAGCCAGCCAACCGGGGGATATTCCGACTGAGCTCAATGCCACCTACTACGCGCAACGTGCCTCGGCAGCCCTTATCATTACGGAAGCCACAAACGTGTCGCCAACGGCGTGCGCCTTTGAGCGCTCGCCCGGCATTTATTCCGATGCTCAGACTCGCGGTTGGAAAAAGGTCGTCGACTCAGTCCACGAACGGGGCGGCTGCATTTTTCTTCAACTATGGCACACAGGAAGGGTGGGCCATGAACGTCTGCAGCACGGCCACCCGCCCCTGGCCCCATCAGTGACGGACGGACGCGATTTTCTCCAGGTCTACGCAATGGACGACGGCTGGAACGCCGTTAAGATCGAGGCGTCGCTTCCTCGAGAGATGACAAAAGAGGAAGTTGTTCGTACGGTCAATGACTATGGAACCGCAGCCCGTCACGCGAAGGCTGCTGGGTTCGATGGCGTCGAGATTCACGCTGCCAACGGCTACTTGCCGCATCAATTCCTCTCACCGGGTACCAACCATCGTACCGACGCATACGGGGGATCGATAGAGCGGCGCTGCCGATTCCTGCTTGAGATCATCGACGCAATAAAGGTGTCCTTCGAAGCGTCACGGATCGGCGTGCGTATCTCGCCGACGGCCAAGTACAACGACGTCGCCGATCCCGACCCGCCTGGCACTTACCGTTACCTGGCGGACCGGCTTCAAGAAGAGTGCATTGGATACGTCCACGTTGCGGATACAAATGCCTGGAGCGGAAAGCCGCACTTAGACGAGATGCTCCCCTACATCAGGGCGGGTTATCGCCGAACACTGATCGCTAATGGTGGTATCGATGCCGGCCGGGCCGAGGCCCTTGTTCAGGAGGGCGGTGTCGACGTCGTGGCTTTCGGACGCGCATTCCTTGCGAATCCGGATCTTCCGGAACGCATTCAGAAGGGGGCGGTCCTGAATACCCCTAACCAAGCGTTCTTCTACAGCGGAGGGGACGAACGCGGGTACACCGATTACCCGACCCTCCGCGAACTAAGCAAGGATGCGTAGACCGGAAGCAAATGGCCATGACCAGAATTGGAATTTAACGGCTTCGGGCGCATCGGACGCCTTCGATTGAGCTTCAATATATAATATAAACCCTAAGTCCCAAACGCTGAAGGCAACCAAAAGAGAGGCAAAAAATGACGTCAAAAACCATGAAAGCGGCCGTGTTTGTTGAACCCGGCCGTATCGAACTGCGTGAAAAGCCGATTCCGGAGATCGGCCCTGACGACGCTCTGGTTCGGGTAACCACTACAACGATATGTGGAACCGACATTCATATCCGCAAAGGTAAGTATGCCGTCCCACCTGGCCTTACCATCGGTCACGAGCCGGTCGGCATTATCGAAAAACTCGGCTCTGCAGTGAAAAATTATAAGGAAGGTGACCGAGTGCTCTGTAGTGCCGTCACGCCCGGGGGCTATAGTAGCGCCTGCCTGTGCGGAATGCATTCGTATGACGGCGGAGACAATCAGCACGGCTGGGAGATCGCCGGCGGCTGGAGGTTGGGTAATACCATCGATGGGACCCAAGCCGAATTCTTTGTCGTTCCCCATGCCAAAGCCAATCTCGCGGTAGTGCCGGATCAATTGACTGATGAAGAGGTGTTGATGGTGCCCGACATCATGTCAACGGGATTTGCTGCGGCCGAAAGTGGTAAGGTCGGCATTGGAGACGTTGTGGCGATCTTCGCCCAGGGGCCTATTGGCCTTTGCGCTACCGCTGGCGCAAGGCTCTCAGGCGCGGCGAAAGTCATTGCGGTGGACCGAGTACCAAATCGCCTAGCAACGGCAACGCTTCTCGGTGCGGATCACATGGTCGATTTCACCAAGGTGGATCCAGTCGAGGAAATCATGCGGATCACCTCCGGTCGAGGAGTGGATGTCTCTGTTGAGGCGTTGGGCACTCAGGCGACCTTCGAAAATGCGCTTAAGGTCCTACGCCCGGCGGGTACTCTGTCGAGCGTTGGCATTTACCCGCACGATCTTACCATTCCAATTAAGGCCTTTGGACAAGGAGTAGGCGGGTTTAAAATTGTCACGACTACTTGCCCCGGTGGCAAAGAAAGGATGCGGCAACTCATGGAAGTAATCGCAGCAGGGCGCGTCGACCTGAAACCGCTTGTCACACACCGGTTCAAGCTTGATGACATCGAAGAAGCCTACGATCTTTTCGCCAACCAAAGGGATGGTGTGCTGAAAGTCGCGATCACCATCTGAGCAAGATCGCCCCTACGCACAAGGTCAGAGATTAGGGGATGTTGGGGGGATGAACCGCGGCGCTGCGTATGAGTTAGCCAGCTAAGCACCTGATGACATTGTCACCGCCGATCATCTCGGCGCCGGCTAAAGGAGAAGACATTACCTTGTGCATGGGTGAATCACGAAAATTGCGATCCCGCTAAACACCATATTATCTCGAACGCGAGCTGCACCACGAACTGCCTGGCACCGTTAGTTGTAACGAGCTTAGAATATAATCGGCTCTGACCAAAAACATCCGCGTTTTGGGACCAGATTAGATGATATGAGCCGACAGGCAGCAACACCCGCTGCTACGCTGTCGGCTGTATGAATAATAAGCATAACCAAGCTAGTGACGGTGAGGCGAAAGCCAAGCCGGAAGTGATCAAATTAGGGTTGGATCTGCACGCGCGGCAGGTTACAGAGTGCCGGCAGCTGGACGGTTCAACGCCCAAGCCTGCACAAAAATGGGATCCTTGGAAGTTGTTGAATCAAGTCGAAGAGTGGGTCAAGGCGCGGGAATCAAGGTCTACAGCTGTTACGAGGCCGGGGCGTGTGGGTACTGGTATCACCGAGAGTTGATCAAATGTGGAGCGGTCAATTACGTGGTGGCGCCATGACCGTTAGAGAACCAACGCTCCAAACATCAGAAGACTGATCGGCTGGATGCGCGGGCGCTGTTAAATAACTTGGAGAGTTATCTGCGTGGCAACCGCGATGCAATGAGCATCGTAGCGGTTCCCAGCCCTGAACAGGAACAGCCACGCTCGGTGGTGCGTCACCGCGAGCAACTGGTGCGCAATCGACGCCGAGCCGAGGCGCGTGGCCGGGCGCCGGC
>JGI12635J15846_10004237_pt1 | contig 12392 bp, 11 predicted proteins | sample BlaSpr_A8_OM2_M2_FD_15846 | JGI IMG/M metagenome (IMG submission 15846) | reverse complement strand
CAAATACGCAGAGAGTTTTTCGATATTCCTCGGCGCTTCGTGGCTTGGAGAGCAGCAGTTCCGTTTCCCCGTGGAGCACCGCTAGTGGGGTGCGCAACTCGTGCGAAGCATCGGTCACAAATTGGCGCAACTGCCGAACGGCTGAATCCACTCCCTCCAAGAGATGATTGAAAGTCTCTGCCAGGCGCCCCAGTTCATCATGAGGCGAGTGTACAGGCAGAGGCGTCCAGAAGCCTTCCCTATTCGTAACCCGCTTGGCCATTAGCGCCGCGTGCTTCGTGAGGGCGGTGACGGGCGCGAGGCTTCTCCCCACAAAAAATGCCGAGATCACCGCGGTGAGCAAAAGACTGAGGGGAAAGAAAAGCAGGGCTACTTTTCCGAAGCTGTCCAGCACTCGATTCGTCCCAAAGGTAGGGATGGCCACCGCCAATACGCGCGGCTGGGTCCCCTGCTGAAATGGGATCAGTGCTATGCGCACCGACTCGCCATTCCCGATTGTTGCCCTTCCGAAGGTGGGCCGTGAAACCGCCGGACTCAGCCCCCTTAAGTCGATGGGTGCTGTAACATTTGTCGAGCGTTGCAGCACCGGACCTGCGGGATCCAAGAGTTCAAAAAACTGACCGGGGATGTCCATCCGGTTGATGTCCTGCGATTTCGGTTCTGCGATGAGGTCTGCGATGACGGGACGCGCGGTCTCGAGGAGCAGGCGGTCCAGTTGGGCAGAGACTTCGTGCGCCAGGAGGCCCCAGAAGGCGAGGTAGGAACCGGCAAGCAGTACCCCAACCACGCTGCAGAAAAGCACCATCATCCGAAAACGAAGCGTGCGCGCTTTCATCATTCCGGCGTTCCCAAACGGTAGCCCACTCCGCGGACCGTATGAATCAGCTTCGCCGATCGATTTTGGTCAAGCTTCTGGCGCAAGCGGTTAACGTAAACTTCCACGAGATTTGTCTCGCTATCAAAATGGCAATCCCAAACATGTTCGACGATTTCACTGCGCGTGACAAGTTCGGGCGCGTGAAGCAGGAAGAGTTCGAGAAGCGAAAATTCTTTGGCCGTTAGCGGAATTACGTCTTGACCGCGCGTGGCACGACGCCTATGACGGTCCAGGAACAGGTCGGCATAGCAGAGTCTTGCGTTGCCGCTATGGAACCCGCGTCGCACGAGGGCCCGCACGCGTGCGAGGAGTTCAGCCAAAACAAAGGGCTTGGTGAGATAGTCATCCGCACCGGCGTCCAACCCTTCTACCCTCTGCTCGATCAAGCCTCGCGCCGTGAGCATCAGGATGGGAGCCTCGATCCCTCGCTGACGCAATTCCCGGCAGACTTCCACGCCACTAAGGCCAGGTAACCGGACGTCCAGAAGAATGGCATCGTAAGTAACGTCTGTCCCTAGTTCGAGTGCTTTCTCCCCTGTTTCGGCCACATCCACCGCATATGAATTTTCCCGCAAGGCACGCGCGATAAAGCTGCTGACCTTCCGTTCGTCTTCGACTAGGAGGATCCTCATAAACTCTGTTCATCATTGCACAATAGCGGGCGGAGCTGCTGCCCGCAGACGCCTTCCTCAGTGGGTCTCGAAGACCATGACTTGGGCGCTCGTGGTTCCGTGCTGCGGCACAGCCACGAAATACCGTTTCAGATCCGGCACCAACAGTGCGGTCCTCCCGACCGGTCCTGTAGGAACCTTTGCAAGAAGTTTGTAGTTGTCCGGGTCCGCCTGCTCGTAGACATCCGCGTCGCCATCACCTGCGGCATATATCCGCTTGCTGCCCGGGTCATACGCCAGATCGTCGACGCCTTTGGTGATGGGCAAAGCGGCAATTTCTTTTCCTGTTTGCGTATCCATCACCACAATCTGGCCGCTGCGGCAGGCGATAAACAGGCGATGGTTCGCTTCATCAAGGGCCATGGCGACGTTGACCTTACCCTTCGTGACCGGCCAACTGGCGATAAGTTCGCGTTTCTCGCGGTCAATCACGTCGACCTGGCTCTTGGCCTTGTTGTTCACATAGATTCTCGAACTCTCTTTTTCGAGCGCCATGGCTTCGAGGGTGTCCCCGTCAATCTTGATGTCGGCCAGCTTCTTCGCGGCAGTCGTGTCCACGACGCTGAGCATTGAATATGTTTGATGGACATCGCCGCCGCCGTTGTCGATGTACAGGTATTTTGACGATGCATCGTATCCAATGGAATCCGCGTCCTCCAGCAATTTGACGCTCGACAGCAGTTTGTACGTCGTGCTGTCGAATATTTTCACGTCCCCGGCTTCTCCATCCGTGACGTAGAGGCGTTTAAGGTCTTCACGATACAGAATGGCGTGTGGCTTTTCGATTCCGCCGATTTTGTAAATCAGTTTGCCGGTCTTCATGTCAAAGACCACGACGGCTTTGTACTCCTCTGGTGTTGCGAAGAGCCGCTTGCCCTTCACGTCGATCGCAAAATGATCGAAATTTCCTTTGACATCGGGAGACAGCTCGTAGGTCTGGACAAGTTTGAGCGGCGCGCTCCCTTGACCATACGCATTCATTCCAATGGCCGCGATAACCGTCATGAGGATTAAGAACCGTTTCGTCATTTTTTCTCCCTCAATGTTCGCACTTCGTTTTCCTTCTACAGCATGACCAAGAGATGCGCAAGCATTCCTAACGCATGGAATGCGCTGATTTCGCGTTGGGTCCCGGCAATTCTGGCAAAAGACTAGACCAGCACGACTGAGGATAAATCATCCATCGCGTTGCGAACTTAAAACAACATTAATTTCTGTTTAGCTGGGAACTTGCAGAGTNCAAATATTGCCTGAAAATAGGCCTCTTAGGCCCGCCGCGCGCTGCGCATCGCACTTTTCCTTTCGCAGGTGCCGTTGACTCGGCAACNTAGGAGGCGTAGCATCCGCCCGTCGAGAGCATTTTGTTTTTAGTTGGATGGCTTGCCATTTCTGTCTTTCGTTCTACTGGGTCGGAGCAATGAAGTTCCAGAGACCATGCAAATGGGCTGATCGCGGAAGGTCTCCATCAATTCAATGCTTAGGCCGTTCGAAAATGGAACTACCTGAATTCCGGTCTTCGAACTTCGCCGGCGGGTGGACCGTTCGCAGGATGCCTGCAGATCTTTGCTAACCGTTTTGCACCATGCATCGATGGTGTAAGGGGAAAATATGAAGCGAGCACCGTTTGTCATTCTCATATTATTCGCCGCCCTGACATTCAGCTTGAACGCTCAGCAAAAGCTGCCGCTCAAATTGGTGGAAACCATCCCGCTGCCCGGACTTCATGACGGCGATTTCGACCACTTTGCACCGGACGTCGAGGGACATCGCCTCTTCCTCACTGGCGAAGAAAATGAAAAAGTCCTGGTTCTGGACACCACTTCAAATAAGCTCATTCACACCATCGAGGATGTGAAGGCGCCTCATGCCATTCTCTACCGCAAGGATTTGAAAAAACTTTTCATCGTGGAAGGCGATGCTTCGGCCGTCAAAGTCTATGACGGTGATAGCTACAAGCTGGTTGGCGAGATCAAGGTTTCCATCGACGCTGATTCCATCGCCTACGATCCGGCCACGAACTATCTGTATGTAGTGAATGGCGGCAGAGAAGCACACACGCCCTATTCGCTGATCAGCGTCATCGATACCAACTCCTCGAAGAAGTTGCGCGACATCAAAATCAATTCGGACCACGTTGAAGCGATCGTGCTGGAAAAGTCCGGTCCGCGCATGTTCCTCAACATCACGGGTCAAAACGCCGTTGGCGTCCTGGACCGGAACAAAGACACCCTAATGGCCACTTGGCCGCTCCCCGCGGGCGACACTCAAAATGTGGCCATGGCCCTGGACGAAGCCAATCATCGCCTCTTCGTGATCACCCGCAAGCCGGGAAAATTGATTGTGCTCGATTCGGGCGGCGGCAAAGTTATTGCGGATTTGCCCGCCGTTGGTTTTGTTGACGACATGAGTTACGACGCCAAGCAAAAGCGCCTGTACCTCGCGGGAGATCAATTCGTCGATGTTTTCGAACAGCAGGATCCCGACCATTACGCTTTGCTGGCCAAGATTCCCGGAAGCTTTCGCGCCAAGACCGGCATCCTGGTTCCGGAACTCCATCGCTACTATCTCGCTGTCCCGCATCATGAAAAGAAAGACGCTGAAGTGCGCGTCTACGAACTGCAACCTTGAGAAACGCGGGGATGCTATCTTGACTTCAACTTTACCGGCTGATGGAAACCTCTCCTAACCTCTCGCGGCAGGCACAGGACTCTCAAGCGGCGCATTCGTCGCCCGCGAGTGCCGCGTCTCAGCGCTGGATTCGCATCATTCCCGTCGCTCTGGTCATGTACACGATCGCCTTCATCGACCGTACAAACATATCTCTCGCCCTGCCCAAAATTAGCCGCGACTTGCATCTCGATCCGCAACAGGCCGGAACGGTCGCGGGCATTTTTTTCTGGGGTTACTTGGTCTTGCAGATTCCCGGCGGCCATCTGGCTAAACACTGGAGCCCGAAGAAATTTATCAGTGTTCTGTTGGTGGCGTGGGCCACGTTTGCGGTTGGCTGCGGATTTGCCCGCACTTATCACGAACTGCTCCTGCTTCGCCTGCTCCTCGGAGTGGCAGAGAGCGGAGTTTTTCCCGCGACCTTGATCCTTTTGTCGCACTGGTTCTCTCGCGCCGAACGCGCGCGGGCCAACGCATTTTGGTTACTCTGCCTGCCCGGGGCCGTCATTGTCTCTTCGCCTTTCTCCGGTTGGGTTTTAGACCATTGGAACTGGCGCGTTATGTTGGTGGCCGAGGGCGCGCTCCCTTTTGTCTGGCTGGCCATCTGGCTAGTATTCGTTCAGGACCATCCGGAAGAGGCTTCCTGGCTGCCGAAGAGCGAGCGTGATTCTCTGGTGCAAACCCTGCATCGGGAATCTTCGGAGTTGGAAGGCTCGGGGAAAATTCCCTACTTGCGCGCCCTGTTGCGTCCTCAGGTATTCCTTCTTGCTGTCGTCTATTTTTGCTTTGTAAGCGGGCAGATGGGCTTGCTGTTTTGGCTGCCCAGCGCGATGGAAAAGTTCCGGAAACTCAGCGGTCTCTCCACGGGTCTCTTGTACACCCTCCCCTTCATCGTCGGGGCCGCATCGCTTTTGATCGTCGCGCGCCATTCCGACAAAATGCATGAGCGCAGACGCCATGCCGCCGGAGCCATGCTTTTCGGAGGTTGTTGCATTTTGCTCGCCGTGGCCACCATTTCACACTCGCTGCTGATTGGCTTCGCGTTCATCGCTTTAAGCGGCGTGGGCGCTTACGGACCGATGGGCGCCTTCTGGGCCATCCCCACGGAAACTCTGCCGGCAAGCATCGTCGGTTCGGTCATGGGTTTTGCAAACGCGATCGGTAATCTGGGAGCTTACTTTGCCCCCCTCATCGTCGGCTATCTGAACAAGAGGACGGGAAGTTTCCTGTCTGGATTTACTTACCTGGGCGCGATCACTTTGGTTGCGGCTGCCTTCGCCATGCTGCTGAGGACCGCTCCCGAGCATCCTGCACCTAATCCGTCGGAGGACCTATGATGTCAAAAGCGAATCGGCTGCGTGGAAAGTCGTTTTGCACCGGAGCGATGATCCTTCTCGCTCTTTTTTTATCTCCGGGCCTGATCTTGGCGCAGGAGCCGGAGACGCCCCCTCCTCCTCCGCTCCCCCCGCCCCAGGCCAGAACGAATGAACGGCTGGCGATTCGCGCCGGAAGCCTGTTTGACGGAAAGTCGGACGTCCTCAAGAAACAGCAAGTCATCCTCATCGAGGGAACTCGAATCGTCCAGGTGGGCCCGGCGAATGATGTGCGCATTCCCCCGGGAACAGAAGTTCTGGATCTGACGAGCGCCACCGTCTTGCCAGGGTTGATCGATGGGCACACTCACATTTTCGCCAGCAGCCCGGACCTGGATGAGCAGATGTTAAGAGAACCGCTGCAGTACCGCGCATTGGAAGCCCTCGTGAATGCACAGCGCGATCTCTATGTCGGATTCACGACGCTGCGCGACCTGAAGACACTCGGGGGCATGTACGGAGACGTGGATCTGCGAAACGCCATCAACAATGGGCTGGTGCAAGGCCCACGCATGCAGGTTTCCGGCCGTGGTTTCCAGAGCACGGGAGGATTTCACCCCAAAGGCTACTCCCGCGATATTCCGTTGCCCTCCATGCTGGAGACCGTTGATTCGCCATGGGAAGCGCGCAAAGCGGTCCGCGAACAGCTCATGAACGGCGCGAATTGGATTAAGTTTTACGCCGCGTATGATTTCACTTTCACGCCGGACGGCAAAATGGTCATCCCGCCAACGTTCACCCTAGAGGAAGTCCAGGCGTTCGTCGAAGAGGCGCACGATAAAGGTCATAAGGTTTCTTGTCACGCGTTCGGAGGAAAAGGTCTTCACAACTGCCTCGTCGCGGGTGTGGACTCCATTGAACACGGTGTGGAACTTTCCGATGAGGACATCCAGCAATTCAAGACCAAAGGCATCTACCTTGTTCCAACCCTCTACCACTACCAATTGGACCGGGAACACGACGCCAAGAAATACGGTGGCCATACCGTGGCCGAAGTGTCCGAACCAAACTTCCGCCGCGCCGTTGCCGCGGGTGTGAAAATTGCCTTCGGGACCGGCGTTGGCCCCTTTCCTCACGGTACACAGACTAAGGAATTTGGATACATGGTCAAGTTCGGGATGACTCCCGCGCAAGTGATCCGTTCCGCTACCATCGTGGATGCGCAAATGATGGGATGGGACGCCAACATCGGCTCCGTCGAACGCGGGAAATTCGCCGATCTCGTCGCCGTATGCGGCGACCCACTGGCCGATATCACGGAACTCGAGCGTGTTAAGTTCGTTATGAAAGGCGGTCAGCTTCTGCGCAATGACCTGAACTCGCCAGGTGGAAAAGGATGCAGCCAGAAGTAGCTACGCAGGATATCACGGTGAAAAATGCGAAGGCGTGACTTTGGGAAAGCCTCTCTCGGCGTGATTGCTTCGACCATGCTCGCGGACCTCGCAAAAGGTGCGGGAGTCATGCCCCGCAGTGATTTTCCCAAGGCCCCCGGCCTCACGGACTACGTGGGCAAATTTGTCTGGCAGACAAGATATGAGGACATTCCGGAAGAAGTAATCGAATTGGGCAAGAAGTCCATCCTGGACGGTTTGGGATTGGCGTTAGCGGGATCCAAGGCACAGACCGGAGCTTTGTGCCGTCAGTATCTTCAGAAAATCGGCGTCTGCAATGGTAAATCCACGATCGTAGGATCTGCGCGAAAAACTTCTCCGCGCTTCGCTGCCTTTGTGAACGGTGTTTCGATTCACGCGGATGATTTCGACGATACGCAGCTCGCCGTCGCCAAGGACCGTGTCTATGGCTTGCTCGTTCACCCTACCGTGCCCGTTCTTCCCGCCGTCCTTGCACTCGCGGAACAGGGTGCCGTTTCCGGCAAGCAGTTAACTCTGGCCTATCATTTGGGCGTCGAAGTGGAATGTAAAATTGCCGAAGCCATTTCGCCCCGTCACTACCAAGATGGATTTCACTCGACTGGGACTTGCGGACCGTTCGGCTCCGCGGCGGCCTGTGCAAAGCTGCTTCGGTTTGAGCATTCGAAAATACTGAATACATTTGGTCTGGTTGCAAGTCAGTCTGGCGGCCTCAGAGAAAACTTTGGCACCATGACCAAGCCATTTCAGGCCGGGCACGCAGCGGAAAGCGGGCTTGTGTCCGCTGAACTTATCGCCTTGGGTTGGACTGCCGCCGAGCAAATTCTGGAAGCGGACCGGGGATTCTTCCACGCCTTCGGAGGTTCCTATGATCCTGCCGCAATCATGGACCGTCTGGGAAAACCATGGACGTTCGCCACTCCTGGAATTTCATTGAAGCCTTATCCGTCAGGCTCCCTGTCTCACCCCGCAATGACCGAGCTGGCACGCCTGATCGAAGTCCACAAACTGCAAGCGGCTCAGGTGGAGAAGCTCGACGTCGGCGCCAATCACCAGATGACGACGACGCTTCTTCACCATCGGCCAAAGACAGGATTGGAAGCCAAGTTCAGCATGGAATTTTGTATGGCGATACTTCTTTTGCGGGGGAAGGCAGGCTTGGGCGAGTTCTCGGATCAGGTTGTCCAAAGAGCGGACGTGCAAGAGATGATTGGCCGCGTCAACTTTTATGTGGACCCGGAGGCCGAGAGCACCGGTTACGACAAGATGACCTCTTTGTTGAAAATTCATTTGAAGGACGGACGAGTCATCACCGGCAGAGCTGATTTTGGCAAGGGCAGCCCGGCGAACCCCATGACATTTGAAGAAGCGGCGGCAAAATTCAGAGGATGTGCCGAATACGCGGACTGGCCGAGCGTCAAGACCGAGAAGATAATCGCTTTCGTCCGCGCCTTGGATTCGGCGCCGGATGTGAGCGCGCTTTCGCCGTTGTTGGCAGCGGAGAGGGAATAAAGAGCTGCGTACATGAAAACTTTCAATATTGCAGTCATTGCCGGAGACGGCATCGGGAAGGAAGTGGTTCCTGAGGGAATCCGCGTACTGGAAGCCGCGGGAAAGCGCTTTGATTTTCGATTGGACTGGCGCGCCTTCGACTGGAGTTGTGAAACCTTTATCGAGACCGGGAAGATGATGCCGGAAAATGGTCTGCAGCAACTCCGGCCTTTCGACGCTATCTTTCTGGGCGCCGTTGGCCATCCCAGCGTTCCGGATCACGTCTCGCTTTGGGGACTCTTGATCCCCATCCGCCGCAGTTTCAGGCAATACGTCAATTTGCGGCCGGTGCGCCTTTTTGAAGGAATCGAGACTCCGCTGAAGAATTGGAAACCCGGTCAAATTGATTTCTGCATCGTCCGCGAGAACAACGAAGGAGAATATTCAAACATTGGCGGCCGTCTCTATGAGGGCACGGAAGAGGAGATGGCCGTTCAGCAGACAGTATTCACGCGGCGTGGCGTAAATCGCGTGATGCGTTTTGCTTTTGAATTGGCCCGCGAGAGAAACAAGCATCTGACCTCCGCCACAAAATCAAACGGGATCATCCATACCATGCCGTTCTGGGACGAATGTTTTCTTGCGATGGCCGCTGAATTTCCAGATATCCGCACGGACCAGTTTCACATCGATATATTGACCGCCCACTTTGTGCGCCACCCGGATTGGTTTGATGTTGTCGTGGGCTCCAATCTCTTCGGCGACATTCTCTCCGACTTGGGCCCGGCCGTAGTCGGATCGATCGGCATTGCTCCCTCAGCGAATCTCAATCCCGAAAAGGAATTTCCTTCCATGTTCGAACCGGTCCATGGCTCGGCGCCCGACATCGCCGGCAAAGGAATTGCCAATCCCATAGGGCAGATTTGGTCAGGCGCGATGATGTTAAGGCATCTAGGCGTTTCGGACGCCGCCGACGCCATTGAGAACGCCATCGCGGAGATCCTGGCGAAATCGCAAATTCGTACTCCTGATATTGGAGGTAAGTCGACGACCAAGGACATGGGCGCCGCTATCGCGCTGCAACTGAGCAAGTAGCAGCGGTTACTTTTTCGGCGCCAGCGTTGTTTCCACGCACCATCGAGGTTTTAATCGGAGCGAAATCAAACATGCTTCCTCGTCTCCGTTGTTCTGGTATACAAATTCTTTCCGGCCAATCGCCATCCACTTAAAATCCTCTGGACGCAGCGGATTGCCTGCGCCCGTCGCTACTTGCGCCGCGGCCCCCAGCGGAAGAGTGCATATCGCGAGCAATAAGGCGAGCTTCGTTTTCATCTCAGACCCTTTCCAGAGCGCACTACCCGGAGCGACTCGGAACGGCCCTGGCTCAAGTTCACATTCTTGCGATAATCTGTGCGAGCTCTTTCCTTCGAGGTGCTCGCATGCTGGCTCAACCGGTTCCGCAAAAAAAATCTCCCTTCAAGAATCCTTTCCTCTATACCTGGAGCGTGCTCGCCATCGTCGCCCTCGTCGTGGGCTGGATCATCTTCTCCCGCTGGCACGAAAACCGCGGCATTGAAACGCGCGCCAAAGAAGAGCGAACCCGCAAACAACTGGAGCAGGATCGCATGGCCCTCGAACAATTCGGCGGAAAGGATCTCGCCATCCAAAACTTCTACGCTTCCCCAGGCAACATTCGCCACGGCGAAACCGTTAAGTTGTGCTACGGGGTGGCCAACGCCAAGACCGTCAAACTCGAACCTCAGTCCAATCCCGTGTGGCCCTCCTACTCCCGCTGCGTCGACGTAACTCCCAATAAATCAACCACCTACACGCTGACCATCGCCGATGCCGCCGGCAACACCCGCACCGAGTCCCTCGAAGTAAAGGTCCGCTAAACGCTGCTAAAGCCTTTTGCCCCCCAATTCTTGCGCTTCCCCTTGTGACTTCAATTCCCCCGCATCTATAATGTTTCCTTACGCGGGGTCCGGCAGACCATCCGTTGCTTCCGGGCCCCGCCGACTTTTTTAGCGAACCGACAACCGACTATCATGTCCGACCCACTAGCCAAAATTAAGAAAAAGCTCCAGGACGAAATTGACCAGCTCTCCCATGAGCTGAGCGTCGAGCTTCCCAAGGAGATTGCTGTCGCCCGCGCCCACGGTGACCTCTCTGAAAACGCCGAGTACAAGTACGCCAAGGAACGCCAGGGCTACGTGAACCTCAAGATCACCCATCTCAAAAAGCGCATGGGCGATCTCAGCATGCTGAACCTCACTAACATCCCGAAGGACCGCTCCGGCTACGGCTCACGCATCGTTGTACTGGACCTGCAGCGCGACAAGAAAATCGAATACACGCTCGTCAGCACCGAGGAAGCCGACGCCGAAAAGGGTCTCATCTCCACCACCTCCCCTATCGGCAAAGCCCTCCTCAACCGCAAGGTCGGAGACGAAATCGAAGTCGCCACCCCCGCGGGCAAAAAAGAATTTGAAGTCGTCCGCCTCGTCACCATCCACGAAGGCGAGTAACCATCTGGCTGTTCCGGGCGTCCTATTCCGCAAATCGTGTGGGCCGCCTGTGAGGACTTATGAACTGGGGAGCAGGCCCGACGCTCGGGCTCCTTGCCGTTTCCGGCTATCTCTTATTCATGGCCGGCGCCGCGCTCGTGTGGCGCAGCCGCGGCGATTTCTTCGTGTGGTTCCAGGATGAGCTTTCCTTTTTTCGCCGCAACTTCTCCCGCTATACGCCGGCCGGCCCCTTCTACGCCATCCGCGAAGAATCCCGCTTCAAAGCCATCCCTGTTTCTTTCGTGCGCTCCATCACGCGCTTCCCGCGCAGCCGCATCAATAGCGGCCCCATCCTTCTCCTGATGGGTCTTCTCCTCTTCGTCCTCGATTTCTTCGTCTGATGATTCCCTCTTTCTCTGCGATCGGCGCCTGCCCCGACTGCCACGAGCATCTCGGGGACCCGGTCAGAGAACCCTCCGCGTTTATTGCTTACTTCGTTATCTCCTTGCCCCCCTGCTTCCTCTCTCCTAGACAAACCGCCATCCCTTTGCCATCCTCGTCTCGATGAAACCTTCTCTCATTGTTCATGGCGGCGCGTGGGATATTCCCGACGAAGCCGTAGATGCCTGCAAATCCGGCTGCCATCGCGCCCTCACTGCCGGCTGGTCCACCCTCTCCCGCGGCGGCTCCGCTCTGGACGCCATCGAAGCCGCCATCGTTGTCCTCGANGACGACCCCGTCTTCGACGCCGGTTACGGCTCGCACCTCAATCTGGACGGCCACGTCGAATGCGACGCCATCGTCATGAACGGCGCAACGCTTCACGCCGGCGCTGCCGCCACTTTGCATCGCATCAAGAATCCCATTCAAGTCGCTCGCAAGATCCTCGAAAATTCCCCGCACATGATGCTCGTCGCTGAAGGCGCGGAGCGCTTCGCCAAGGAACAGGGAATCAAGCTTTGTAAGCCGGAGGAATTGGTCAGCGAAGCCGAGCGCGAAGCCTGGATGAAGTGCAAGACGGACAAACACGCCGCCGAGCATCACCGCGGCCACGAACAGGGAACCGTCGGCGCCGTCGCCATCGATCGAGATGGTAATTTATTCGCCGCCACTTCTACCGGCGGCACGTGTTGCAAACTTCCCGGCCGCGTCGGCGATTCCCCTCTCATCGGCTGCGGATGCTACGCCGACTCCGAGGCCGGTGGCGTTTCCTGCACCGGCTACGGCGAAGCCATCATGAAGGTCGTCTTGGCCAAAACGGCCGTCGATCTTCTTCGTCAGCGCGCCATTTGTGTTGACTCACCGGCGGCCTCTTCCTGCGACGTTTCCACGGCCGATATGGCCGCGCGCGAAGCCGTGCATCTTTTCGCCAAACGCACCCACGCCACCGGCGGCCTGATCCTCCTCGACAGCCACGGCAATCCCGGCTTCGCCTT
>JGI12635J15846_10004236_pt1 | contig 12392 bp, 12 predicted proteins | sample BlaSpr_A8_OM2_M2_FD_15846 | JGI IMG/M metagenome (IMG submission 15846) | reverse complement strand
GACAAGGCGAAGCGATTGCGCGAAATCTTCGAGAGATGGCGCGGCTGCCGGTGCCGGTGATCGTCACGGTGACGGGCGAGGGCGGCTCGGGCGGGGCGCTGGCCATTGCGGTTGGCGATCGCGTTAACATTCTTGAAAATAGTTTCTATTCGGTGATTTCGCCGGAGGGGTGCGCTTCGATCATCTGGCGCGATTCGACGAAAGCGGAAACCGCCGCCGCGGCCATGAAGATCACGGCGAAAGATCTGAAAGAGTTGGGGATTGTGGACGAGATCGTTCCGGAGCCGGAAGGCGGCGCGCACACCGACCATGAAGGAGCGGCGCGGTTCTTGGATGAAGTGCTGGACCGGCAACTGGCGGCGCTGACCAATCAGCCCATCCGTGAACTGCTGGAGGCGCGCTACGAAAAGTTCCGCAAGATGGGACAGTTTTTTGATTTGGGCAATTGAGGAAAGCGCGTGATTCGTGCCCCCCGGCAAGATCGGGGCAAGCCGGTGACTTGTGACGGGCATCCGGTGAAAGAGGGATTGCCACTGAGCCGCCCAGACACCGAGAGGGCGAATGGCAAGTCAGCAAGATTCTGCGGCCGGGGGGATCCGGCGGCGGGGTTAGATGTCGAGGGGGGGCTTGATGTAGGCGGCGCCGTGGCGGTGGAGGCCGGCGGAGGGGATGGCTTGGGAGAAGACGATGCGGATGGGGACGAAGATGGCGCCGCTGCCAGGCGTGAAGGGCACGGCGACTTCGACGCGGGTGCCTTCGGGATATTGATTGCGGCTGCGGAAGCTGAGGCCACCCTTGGATAGATCCTCGCAGACAGCGATTTCTTCTTGAAAGCCGCGATGGCGAATGCAGGCCAGGACGCGAGCTTTGATGCGCGTGCGGTTGCGGCGAGGAATGACGCGTTCTTCGACGGTGGTGCCGGGCGCACCAGCTTCAGGGCTGCGCATTTCGGATTGGGATTCAATCCAGATGGAGGGCGAGTCGCAAAGCTTGCAGACGCGCGCGATGCATTTGCGGACTTCGAAGGATTTCAACTGCAGCTCGTCGAGATAGACAACTTCACGACGCTGGCAGAAACTGCATTCCATGAGAAGCCGAGCGAGAGCCTCCTCGGCTTTGTGCGGGGCGGGGAAGTCGATGTCCCAGAAGTCGGAGCGCGGATCGAGAATATGAATGGCGTAAAGGAAGTTATTGGGCGGGTCCTGGTCGATTTCGGCGACGATGCGGGCGCGGGTCTTTTTCAAGTTGTCGCCTTCGAGGTCGCGGCGCAAGTGGAGCTCCTGACCCATGGAAAGTTTTTCGGCCAGGCGGAGGACGCCGCCATTGCGGCTGACGAGCAGAGTCTCGGCGTTGTGCGTGACGGTGACGCCAGCGGAGGTGAGCCACGATACCTCGACGGGCATGCGGAATCGCACGCGGTCGCTTTGCCGGAGTCCCTCGGAGAGTGTGGTCATGGCGCGATAAGAGAAAACCCGCAATCAGGCTAGCACGCCGGGACTGGGCGGCCCGTTTGGAGAAACGCTGGTTTGTCGTTCCAAGTAATATCGTGCACGCATAATGCCTGGTGATGACGGGGCCCCGCTGGTGTTATCTTTTTGGCGGTCGCAATGGTTTGAATGTCCAGGCGCCGGGTTGCTTGGGGCAAACTAATAAGTACCGGGCACGCCTCCGGTAACCAAAAGCCGTTTGCAGCCAGGCGTAAACGACAGTGAGCAACGTCATTTCCATGGACGACCGAACCTTGAAAGGCGACGCGCGGGGGATGTCTGTGCGCGACCGCCGCTATTGCATTCGCTATCCGTTTGCCGCGGACGTTGAGATGCTGGACCTGGAGAGCGGCACAAAGGCAGTGGGCGTTACTTCCGACATATCCATGGGCGGCGCGTTCCTCTGCACGAGCCGGCCGTTCGCTTTGAATGCCCGTATGAGAATCATACTCAAGCGGAAGGACCAAAGAGTGGAAGCGCTGGCCGTGGTGCGTATAGTGAAGCCGCGGATCGGCCTGGGGGTCGAGTTCATGGACGTCGAGGCACCTTACAACGATGTGCTGTTTCGCTGGGTGGAACAACTCCGCAAGTCCCGCTGATAATTTCTAATTAGCCGATCATCCTGGTTTGAGCGATGCCGTATGCGCGGGTCAACTTCGCGCATCGGGACCGCGTATCAAGGCCACGTATCAAGGGGATGTTTGCTTTTTTCGTAGAATTCGTTCTGGAGCTTGAGGCTCTGATCGTCCGCCTTGGCGGCGCGAATGGCTTCGACGGTGGCAGCGATCCAATTGTTCATGTTCCACTCGCCGAGCTCCCGGGTGGCGACCGAACCGTCACCGGAGTAATGGTTCGGAAAGCGGCCGTACCACCAGATGCCGGTGTATACGTTGTCCGGCAAGTTCACGCGTTTTTGGTCGCTGCCCGATTCGCTGGCGGCGCGATCGAGGTGCACCAGGTCGGGCCGGGAGACCATGGTGTTCGAGGTTTCGTTCTCACCTGCGTGGTAATCGATACCGGCTGATTTTTTCGGCGGCCCACCGGGGTGACTCCTTTCGCCGTCGAGGACGTAAACAACAAAGTCGCGCGAGCGATCGAGTTGCCCCTGGGCGAAAAAGGGAAGCAGATGTCCGTTTCCGCCGTGGCCGTTGACGATGAGGATTTTCTTGCAGCCATTGCGCGCCATTTCGCTGGTGGTCTCCTGGAGCAGCTTCAACTGGAGTTCCATGCTGTAGGCGACGGTTCCCGGTTCGTGCTTGGCTTCAAAAATTTGCCCGAAGTAGTACTGCGGAAAAACGACAGCGTACTCCTGCTGCACCGCCTGCAAGGAAGCGTGGCGCACGTTTAGAAGATCCGTGCCCAGCGGCAGATGCGGCCCATGTTTTTCCAGGATGCCGAACGGCAACAGGCACGTGCCTTTGGATAGCTGAATGGCGTCGCGGAACTCCGCGGCGGTCAGCTCTTCCCACTTCGCGGAGAGCTTGGACTGCGCATGGATGGAACCAGCAGCGACGATAGTTACGAGCAGAGAACAGATGGCCGCGCGTTTCATTGATCTACCTCCTGGATCGCTCCGCATTTTAGTCCTATTCCATATCCTCGAGCCGCCGCTTTTTGGGCTCAATTCCGAAGCGGAGGACCACGGCGATTTGCACGAGGAGAAAGCCAATCATCAGGCTGAGGACACCACGAATCCCGTACGCCCGGAACAGGGCGACGGCCAGGAAGGGCGTGAGAATCGTCGCGGCACGCCCAAAAGTGTTGCAAATACCGGAGGCCCGCAGGCGAACTTCCGTAGGGAACAATTCCGGAATGTATATCGCGAAGAGCGTAGCGACGAGGATGTAGATGGGAACGGTCAATAAGAAACCGGCAGTGATCAAGGCCATCGGCTGATGGACGAATGGATAAATGCCACCGAGGACGATGGTGAGGAGAGACGCGCCGACGATTGTGGGCTTGCGCCCCCAGGAATCAGCGGTGAATGCGCCGATAGCCGAGCCGAATGGCGCGCCGAGCGACATGATAAGCGAGTAACGGAACGATCTGACGATGCTTAGCCCCTCCTGAACGAAGAAGGAGGGCAGCCAGGTTACGAAGCCGAAGATCAAAGTGTTCATCACGATCAGAGTTGTGGCGCCCACAATCATTCGAGGAAGCAGGGCGGGACTGAGCAGGGAGCCGAGACGAGTAGGCGGATGAGCGGGTGATCGCTGCAGGGCAGAAGGAAGCGGACCGTGCTGTTCAGAGACTTCGTTTTCGATGGACCGCAGCAGGGCTTCAGCTTCTGCGGTTCGGCCAACCGATTCGAGCCAGCGTGGTGACTCCGGCAACGCCTTACGCAGATACCAGACGACCAGCGCACCCAATCCGCCGAGCGCGAACATGGCGCGCCAGCCGAAGTGCGGGATGATGAGCGTTCCCAGGAGTGCTGCGACGGGCAAGCCGCTCACGACGATGACATTCATGCCGCCAAGCCACTTGCCGCGGGCCTGCGGAGGGACGAACTCCGTCATCGTCGAGTAGCCCACGACGTTCTCGGCCCCGAGGCCCACGCCCATGACGAAGCGCAGCAGGGTCAGCACCGCCATTGAAGGAGCGAAGGCGGAAGCGATGGACGCGAGACCGAAGATAGCAAGATTGGCCTGATAGGTGAAGCGGCGGCCGTAGCGGTCGCCGAGGAAACCGGTCAGAAAAGATCCCAGCATCATGCCGACGAACGTGAGGGACATGAACTGCGCGTTCTGACTCATGGTGGAAAAACCGCTCTTGAGAGTAGCGCCAAGAACGGTTGCGGCGACGTAGATGTCAAAGCCATCGAAAAACATGCCCGTGCCGATCAGCAGCATGATGCGGCGATGGAATCTGGAGATGGGGAGCCGATCGAGGCGCGCGCCTGAGTCCGCGGTCACAATGAGTTCACTTCTTCCTCGCAAGCAAGGCAAGGCTACCTTTCGTCAAGGCGTCAACGGCGAGACGACAGTTTTGGTCGAAGGAGTTTTGCTGAGCATTGAGGAAAAAGTTTTTGCAGCGGCGCACGGCGGAAGCGTCGAGCCGCAGGATACGCTCGACGAGGGCGTTGGCTTCTGCGGAGAGGCGATCCGTGGGACATACTTGCGAGATCAGACCGATTTGCTGCGCGCGATGTGGGTCGATGGTTTCACCGAACAGAACGAGCGGAAATGCGAAGCGCGGAAGCGCGTATTCACCGAGGTAGGACATGATGGCGACGGGGGCGAGACCGGAACGCATCTCGGGGAAGCCGAGGGAGGCATGCTCCGCGACGAGCGCGAAATCGCATACGATCGCGAGGCCGAAGCCGAAGCCGAACGCGTTGCCTTGGACCTCCGCGATGCTGATCAATGGAGAGGACCTCAGAGCGGCTTTGAACTTGATGATACGAGCCGATTCACCGCGGATTGCCGCAGGTGTGCGCCCAGCGCGCTCGCGTCCCGTACAGAAAACGTGGCCCCGCGCTCGAATGCGTAAGACTCGGGCGCGGGGTTTGGAGGCCTCTTTGCGGAGCTCGGCCAGCATGGCGTCAAACATCGCGCCGGTGACTTCGTTGCCGTGGCTGGAGTTGTCGAACGTAAAGGTGAGGACGTCAGCGCTACGATCGATGGCGACGCCCCTGCCCGTAGTAGGACTGGAGGCGACACTTGGCTTCTTGCTGGTCATGGCGGGCACGGTATACAAGGAATGCAGGCCTGTCAAATGGCGTGGAAACTGCCTGCAGGGGATGTCAGAGTCCGTTTTCTTTGAATTCAGGAGCGGGAGAAAGAACGCTGGAGGCTTGTCAGGTAATGTAAGATTGCCATCCTCTGTGGTTGGACAAAGAATGGCGGAGCGACGAGACTGGAACTCGCGAGAAAAGCCGTATCCTACTCTCTCTTTGGCCGGAAAGTGATACGCAGTGGATTCTTTGAGCGAAGCAAAGGGACTATGAATCCGGATGGCAAGCTGTGGATGCCATACCGGATATGGGGACAATCCGCATCGTTAGTCCAGTGACCCTGACAGAGTAAAGGTACTAAAATGATTCAGAAAAGGTGGAGAACTTTGCCATAGTTGTGCAATGTAATTCACGCATCCGGCAAGGCCCCACCACGGCGAATGTCTTTTCGATGCAATGACTTCCGACCAGAATGCCAAATGGCGGGGTACGTGCTCAGACATAGAAGTACTCTTAGGGTCGAACCGGTGAAGCAGTTGAATGACGACAGTTTAAATGTGAGTCATGGTGCTTTCAGACTTGCCTTGGCGGAGCAAATTGGTTAGGCGGATCATCCCACTACCCGCGGCACTGCGGGTTTGTTTGCTGGTTCTTGTTGGCTCCTTCTTTGGCAGCATCCCAGCGCGAGGAAGTAATGTAAGTCTCCCTGTCTCTGGATCTAGGTTACCCTTTGCAATCGACGATTTTGATGGAGACCGTCTTCCAGATCTAGCAAGCGTTCAGTCGGTATCTAATAACGCCTCAGGTACAATTTACAGGGTTCAAGTCCAGCTCAGCGCAGCTGGCCAGCAATCCATCCATTTGGCTGGGCCATCGGGGGGGCTGCGAATATCCTCGCGCGATGTGAACGGCGACGACATTCCCGACCTAATCGTCAGTTCAACTTGGGGAGATGAGCCCCTTGCGGTCCTTGTCAACGATGGGCGCGGGGCTTTTTCATTAATTGATCCATCCTCATTCCCAAGTGCCTCTGGTGGGTCTGGGAAGACTCTGAATGCTCAGTTGCCATTGCAGCCGGACACACTCGCGACATCCCCCCGATTGCCGGTGGGAGATTCCTGTGGATCGAAGAGCCTGTTACATCCTAGCCCGGCGATGGGCATGGTTCCACGAGCGAACTCGGCGTCATTCCGCAGTCTCTTCTTAGGGTCTCTTCTCGGACGCGCACCTCCTACACCCTCCTGCTCCTGAACTTCGGCTTAGTCTGTACAAACCGGCGGCCTCCGACCTCGTCCAGCATTCTGCATTGGCGATGTCAAGCCGTTCTTTCCTAACAAACCACTAACTTGAATCATTCGAGCTGCGTCGGCTGGAGCCCATTCGGAATAATCCAGCCTGCGCTTGGAGACCTATCATGGCCGAGGCAGGGGAGAAAAGTCCATTGGTGACAAGTTCTGAGCTATTTGCGGGTCTACCCGATTCTGTTTGCACAAATATCGTATCCACCGCGCGCCCCATGGACTTCAGGTGCCGCCAGGTGATCTATTTCGCGGGCGATCAGATTGAGCAAGTTTTCCTGCTCACAGACGGTCGTGTGAAGATAACGCAGTTCAGTGAACGCGGCACGGAAGTCATTCTTCGGCTGTGCATCCCTGGCGAAGTAATTTCCGAGCTTGCTTTGGTGCCAGGGAGCAGGCAGTCCTCGACAGCACAAGCACTCCAGGATTGCAAGGTGCTTGCCTGGGACACAGGGACCTTCGAGGCTACTTTAGGGCGTTTCCCAGTCCTTCGATGCAACGCAAAACGCATCCTTGCGCAGCGTCTGGAAGAGCTCGAACGCCGTTATTGTGAAGTATCCACTGAAACGGTCGCGCCACGACTGGCGCATGGATTAGTTCGTTTACTCGATCAAATAGGTCACAAGGTCAACAGCCATGTCGAAATCAACGTCTCGCAGGAGGCGCTGGCGCAGATGACATCCATGGCCTCGTTCACCGTGTGCCGGATACTCACCAACTGGGAAAATCAGGGGTTCTTGAAACTTCGAAGGGAAGTGATTGAGATTCACAGTGTCCCGCGCCTCTTGGATCTATGTAAGTCCAAATAGTGTCGAGGCTCCGGGCGCTGCTTGTTGGAATGGAGGCTACTATTTCGGAACCGACCATGGTTGGTGTTCGATCTGCAGGCGAACCGTCGGAAATGCAGTCGCAGAGGTGGAGTCTGCTTCTCGCGCCGTTTTCAGGCATTTATCGGTATCTATCCCTTAAATACAAGTATGGCCATTCGCGCGGTATCTCTGCAGGGCGAACATGAAGCCCAGACCGAGTATGGCAAAAGAGCTGTTCTATTCAGTGGACGATTTTAATCGCGAATTTGCGAATGATGATGCCTGCCTTGAATACATCAAAGAGCAGCGCTGGCCGAATGGGGTCACCAAGTGCGAGAAGTGCAGCGTCGAGCGAAAGCATCACCGCGTGACTGGCCGCACAGCGTACGCCTGCGACCACTGTGGAAATCACATGTACCCGCTCACTGGGACTGTTTTCGCGAAGAGCACTACTTCACTCAAGATTTGGTTCTACGTCATATACCTGATGGGTTCGATAAACAGCAGGTTGTCCGCAAAGCGGATTCAGCGCGAAACAGGCGTTACGTACAAGACGGCTTGGCGCATGTGGCGACAAATTCGGCGATTGCTCACCCATGAGGAACTGCAGCTGGAGCGTCCGGCAGTGGAAATGGAAAATGGAGACGCAACTAGTCTCGCGCGAGAAATGGAATCGGGGGGCTCTCTCACAACGGAAGCGGACAAGACAAGCGAGCTCACTTGGATGGGCATTGCATCCGACTGAATCGACGAAAAGGCCGCAATCTGGCACTCAATTCGATTTTGGAGCAGGCTTCCTGGAAGGCGTCTTAATAGCTTTCGCGACGATCGCCGTGAAAGTATCCCGCGTTATCGGCCGCATTTTTTTTCGAGTCTCTTCGCGCGGCTCTAATGTCTTTCGCGTTCGCCTCATGACCGTACTGTATCACGCCGGCCGCAATCTAAATCCTACGGATAGTGTCCCTGTTGCTTGAAACCAAGTCATATTACTTGTGATAGCCGAGTGTAATCGCCAACCGAAGACACTTTTTCGATCATCGCCGGCCAACAGCAACCCTGATGTCATTCCAAACCAACCAGTGTTCATTCAGATTGTCAGCGCCGTGTCGCTTATAGAAGCGTCGAGCAGTTGTGTTGGCCTGGTCAACATCAACACAGATCCGCGACGCTTTTTGCTCAGTAAACCATGCGGCCAAAAGGCGAAGCAATTCCGAACCCAGCGCGCTCCCTCGGTGCTCCGGAACAACGTTGATCCACTCCAATTCACCATCGCAATAAACCCTTCGAGAGTTTCGCCTTCCAACGCGACGTAACTTACACGAGGCATCAGCGCCTGCTGGGGATGGAGTTCGCTGTTCATGTACCGCGAAATCCGATCTCTCCAATACTCTTCTGTTTCCCATTCTGCGGCAGGGATGCGCGCCATCGCGGGGACATCAGATTCGTCAGCCAGCCGGTAGTGCACGGGGCGCATCGGAGCGCCTTATTATTGCGTCTCGCGATGAGCCTCGTGCGACAGGCTCATGGGAAAAACCCTTCATTTGAATTGACTTCATCACGAATCTAGCCAGCAGAGTGCCATGATGGCCATCGCAGAAATGACACCGAGAACCCACTTCTCAATTCTTCGGTACTTTTTTTAAAGCGTAGCGAACACGAAAATGCCGGGCGTTTTGTGTCCCCTTTGGGACAGACAGCTGAATTCTTAATGTGCTATTTGTAAGTCTAAGGATCTTGGTTTTCTCTCAGGCCTATTGCTACAGACATCCTCGATCTCAAAATGGAAGTTCCAGGCAAGGAGGGGATTAGATTCCTCGGCGCTGGCTCAGCCCTGACGCACGGCAGGCTACGTCACTCATGCGATCTACTATCACTTCCGTCTGGAGCCCGATCAACCGCTTCCTCGAGTGGTTTGGGGATCTCGGGCTTTTTGGCTGGCAGGTGGTGCGGGCGGCAGCGAAACGCCCCTTTGAAGGTCGCGAGCTGCTTCGACAGCTCGACGAAATAGGTTCCAAATCGTTCCCGCTGGTGGCCTTGGCAGGTGCCGCCATCGGTTTCGTCCTCGCCTTGGAAAGCCGCAGCAGCCTGGCTCGATTCGGCGCCAAGTCTATGCTTCCCGCCGCTCTCGTGTACTCGATTATCCACGAAACCGGCCCTGTCGTGACCGGCCTGGTTGTCAGCGGCAGGGTAGGGGCCGGCATCGGCGCTGAATTGGGCTCCATGAAGGTAACCGAGCAGATCGATGCCATGGAGGCCTCCGGCGTAAATCCCTACAAGTTTTTGGCCTTCACGCGCATTGTGGCCTGCATCCTGATGCTCCCGCTGCTGACCCTCGCCGCCGATTTCTGCGGTGTGCTATTCGGCTGGGTCGCGGATACTTTGGTCGAGCCGGTTTCCTTCCACAGATTCATCAATCAAGGTTTTGTAAGCGCCAGCTTCAGAGACTTTCTGGCCCCAACCTTCAGAACCGCAGTGTTCGGCCTGATCATCGGGATGATCGGGTGCTTCCAGGGAATGCGAACTCAGGGTGGTACCGCGGGTGTTGGGCTTTCGGCCACGAGTTCGGTCGTCCTATCTTCGCTCTTTGTCATTCTGGCCGACGTCATTTTGGTGAAATTCATCCTGGTGTTCTTTTCATGATGCACCCTGAACAAGAACTCTTGCGTGCTGTGGAGGAGAGCGGCGCCACCCCGGCGATAGAAAGCTCTAGCGGTAAGAGTGATGGTCCAGCCGTGGTCCTTCAAGGCTTGCATAGGTCGTTCGGCAGCCAGGTCGTCTTGGACGGTATTGATCTAACCGTGCAGAGTGGCGAAACTTTGGCCGTGCTCGGCCGCAGCGGTACCGGTAAGAGCGTCCTGCTCAAGCTCATCATCGGCCTGCAAAAGCCCGACTCCGGATCGATTCGCATCCACGGAGAGGAGATAACCCTCCTCCAACTCGATGCGTTGAATGAGCTCCGCAAAAAAATGGGGTTTTTGTTCCAGCACGCCGCGCTGTACGACTCCCTGACCGTGGAGGAGAACGTGGCCTTCCCCTTGAAGCGCCATACAAAAATGACGGAATCCGAGCAGGGAGATCGCGTCAAAGAACTGCTTGCCGGAGTGGGCATGGAAGGCGATCTCCAAAAAATGCCCAGCGATCTTTCCGGTGGCATGCAGAAGCGAGTGGGTCTGGCGCGCGCGCTGGCTCTCGAGCCCGACATCCTATTGCTCGATGAACCCACCGCGGGACTGGATCCCATCACCTCCACCGAGATCAATGAGCTGATTCTCAAGTTGCAAGAGGAACACGACATGGCCTCCATTGTGGTCACTCATGACTTGCACAGCGCAAAGACCATCGCGGATCGCGTTGCCCTGCTGCACGGAGGAAAAGTGCTGATCGAAGGCAGCTTCAAGGAGCTTGAGAAGAGCGATGACGAATTTGTCTCGGAATTTTTGAAGCGGGATTCATAGGGAGCACATATGTCAAGAGCGGCAAGACTCGGAGCTTTTATCATTGCAACGCTGGCGATACTGTCGGCGGGAATCTTCATCATCGGGAGCAGGCAGTACCTCTTCACCCCCACCTATCGATTGAAGGCCCAGTTCGCAACCGTAGTCGGCCTCGATCCAGGCGCGGAAGTGCGCGTAGGTGGTGTGAACACCGGCAGCGTGCGCGATATCAAGCTGCCGGACAAGCCAACCGGTAAAATCACCGTGCTGATGGATCTTCAGCGCTCCACGCACGATATCATCAAGCAAGACTCCGTAGCTGCCATTGAGACCGAGGGCCTCCTGGGGAATGAATATGTGTCCATCTCCTTTGGATCCGCTCAGGCCCTGAATGTAAAGGATGACGACACCATCGCCACCCTGCCCCCGCTCGTCATTGCCGACCTCATGAAGAAAGCCGATGGCATTCTGGACAACGTCACCGCAGCCGCGGCGAATCTGGGTTCCATCACCGGCAAGATCAACCAGGGTCAGGGAACCATCGGGGCTCTGGTCAACGATAAGAAGATTTACACTCAGATGGACCAGACCACCGTCGGGTTGCGTGACACCGTCAACCATGCGCAAGCGGGTGTCGCCGCCTTCCAGGAAAACATGGAAGCGATGCAGCACAATGTTCTGTTGCGTGGCTATTTCAAGAAACGGGGCTATGAAAACTCTGCCGACCTGGCTAAAAACGAAATCCCGCAACTCCCCCAGGTGGCGCCTCTGAAAAAATTCACTTTCGATTCCAAGCAGCTCTTCGACAGCGTGGACACCGCCAAACCAAAGAACCAGAAATCCTTGCGTGCTGCCGGCCAGTTTCTGGCCGACACCGAGTTCGGAATCGCCGTAGTCGTCGTTTCACTGGGCACCACGGGAGATACGCAAAAGGACTTGGTCCTGACACAGGCGCGCGCCATGGTTGTGCGAGACTATCTCGTTGGCAATTTTTCGTTTGATGATGCGCAACTCAAGACCCTGGGACTCGGGAAAGGGAAGAGCCTGAACCCCGATTCCGGTTGGGGCACCGTCGAAATCATCATCTATCCGGCTGACGCCGAGACTCCCACACAAACTAGCGCAGTCAGTCCGCATTAGATTTCAAAGCACTGAGTCGCCTGACAATCGCGCGCGTGAATGTCACCGGAGCGGAAGCGCCTGGCACAAGGAAAATTGGTAGTTGCGATCTTGCCAGGTGGTTTGCTACCGGTGAACAAATCAACTCTCATTCAGAAGTTGTTGCTGGAGAGCGCGTTCTAGCTTCGTTCGGGAGGGAAAAATGCCAAGAAACGAGCTGTTGTTGCGGTGGCCAGAAAGTTGGCGGTCCTACTGCATCGGTTGTGCGCCAAGCCCATCACACAATTGTTCCGGCGTAGCGCGTAATTTCTGATCGGCCAAAGCGGCCAGAGCTGCCGGATTGGTTTCTCCGTCAGCCAGCGCTTTCAGCATACGCCGGGCACTGGCGCCGAGCAGATCTGAGACCAAGCTGGACAACTTAATATGGGCCTCTTCCAGAAGTGACTCCAATTGGTAGTGCAGCCGCACCCGGTCGCGCCTCAACTGGTACTTCTTGCGCGTTACCGTTCGCCATAGACGCTGCTCGGCATCGGGCACAAAGCTCAGCGTCAATTCTCGGGCCACCAGCCGCT
>JGI12635J15846_10004233_pt1 | contig 12396 bp, 8 predicted proteins | sample BlaSpr_A8_OM2_M2_FD_15846 | JGI IMG/M metagenome (IMG submission 15846) | reverse complement strand
GGTCAAGGTCGCGAACATCAGGCGCTCCGGAAATCCCGGATACCAGCGCGGCCGGAATGTCGGCTCGTACATCCAGTCGACCTTGCGCGCCTCCGCGTAGAGCGCCTGCATGTCGGCATCGAGCGCTTCGGCCGAACGGCAACTCATCAAACCGCCGACCTCGAAGCGGACAGTGGCGGCAAGTTCGCCCTCGCGCACCAGCGCCCAGCCGCCCTGCAATTCAACCAGGGCATTGACGGCCTTGGCCATCGCGGCGTCGGAGGAGCCGACGACCCAGATGTTGTGCTTGTCGTGAGCAACCGAGCAGGCGAGCGCGGTATTGGGCGTGCGCGGCCCGCAGCCGCGCCAGAACATCCTGGAGACGCGGCCTTCGCCGGAGAAACGGTCGACGATAGCGAATTTGGTGATGGCTTCGCTTGCGTCGCGTTGCACGGCACCGTCGCGCACCGGCAGCTCGAGGGTGTAGAAATCAGGATGCCAGTGGAACGGCCGGATCACCGCAGCCTTCATGGTGGCGCGACCGGGCTCGGCGGCCAGAGCAAAATCCCGCGGCTGGATCTTGCGATCGATGTTGATCGTGTTGGTTGCCCAGTCGGGCCAATGAATCTCCGGCACCGGGCCCATGTAATGCGTGCCGTCCGACACCTGGGCGCCGTCGGCCCATACTTCGGAAATGGTGAGCTTGCCGACATCGGACAGCAGAACGACGTCGCCGAAGCGTCCGGGCGACAGGCTGCCGACATACGGGGTGAGACGCATATGGCGCGCAGGATTAATGGTAAGGCACTGGATCGCGATCTCCGGCGCAAGGCCGGCCTCGATCGCTACCCGCGCATTGTGGTCGCTCGCGCCCAGTTCGAGCGTGTGGCTGGCGCTACGGTCGTCGGTCGTGAACGCGATCTGTGACCAATCCTGCAGGCCCTTTGCCAGCAGCCAGGCGACGATCTCGGCCATGGCGTAGACGCGCAATTCGATGAACAGGCCACGCGTCAGCTTGTCCCAGGTTTCCTCCGGCGTCTGCACTTCGTGATCGGAGGCGAGCCCCGCTGCGGCAAAGGCGTTGATGGAGGGCAGGTCCCGCAAGCCTGACGCATGTCCTTCGACGACCCCGCGCGCCGCGAAGGTCGCCTCGATCATGGCCCAGATCCGCCCATAGGACGGGTTGTCCGGATTCCAGACCGCCGGCCAGTCCATCACTTCATCGAGCCCGGTAACCATCAGGCTTTGGCCCATGAAATGCGCCTGTTCCTTGCCGCCATACCAGCCGCCACCCCACTCATAGGCGGTGGGCGGCACTGCCGATCCGGGCTGGGGAAAGATCTTCAGCGGCGATCCGCGCCGGCGCGCCTCGAACCAGAATTCGAGATTGCGTTCACCATTGACGTTGGAAAATTCGTGGCTCGCTTCGCAAGTCCAGGTATTGCCGTGCGGCAGCACCAGCGCCGCCTCCCATTCCGGTGTCAGATGCGAGCTTTCGATGTGCTTGTGCACCTCGCCGAAGCCCGGAACAGCCGCGAGATTCGGCCGGTGCACGCGTTCGCGGACCTCACCCGGATAGCTGCCCGCCGGTCCCACCCAGGTGATGCGGCGGCCCTTGAAGACGATCTCCTGGTCNTCNCTCCAGCTGCGGCTGTGAACATCGAGCAGCCGTCCGACCCGCAAGGCGCGATCGGCGGGACGGCGGCCGAGAGCCGTCAGCACCAGATCCTGCCGGATGCGAATCTCGTCGGCCGCATTGATCAGCAGATCGTCCGGGATCGCGCTTGGAGATGCCATGGCTGTCATCCTGCTCCTACGTCCGTGCCCCTTGCGCCTGCCGTCCGCTTGCGCGGCGATTGACCAGCGTTGTTGAGGGAAGACTGCCGTGCGGCGAGCGCGTCGCGCCGGCGGACGTCTTTCAGCAGCGTAGTCAGCGCCCAATCGATCGCATCGGCGATCTCGGTGCTGGACATGCCGAAATCCTCCCGCAAGGCGCTCCAGGCCAGCACGTTATTCAGATAGGCCGCAAGCGCCTCGGCCTGACGCACCTCCTTCGGCTTCAGATGCCGGCCGAGAGGCGCCATCGCCTCGTGATGACGTTCGATCAGGCGCCGCCGGAAGCCGGCCCGCATCGCGCGGCCGACGCGGGTCAGGGCGATGGCACGCGCCAAATGAGGATGACGATCGAAACTCCGGCACAATTTGCGAAAGATGCCAGGCAACTCGTCCGGCGAGCTGAACGGAACGTACCCGAAGACGTTATCCTCGATCCACTCGCCGGCGGCGGCGAGAAGCTCCGCACGTGTCTTGAAATGCCGGTAGATGGTGCGCTCGGCGACGTTGGCGCGCTTGGCAACCGCCGCCATCGGAACGTCGTCGGCGGCCTCGTCCTCGAGCGTCTCGACGAAGGCGGCCACGATCCGCCGGCGCGTCAGCGCGGCGTATTCGTCGCGCAAACCGGAGCTTTGTCGCTTAACTGCACTCATGTCATAGTTATGACATCAGCCGGCTTGGCGCAGCAAGGCCAGATTTTGGGCATCTACGCCACGAGAGTGTGCACGCCATGGCATAGACCAGGCCGTGGACCAACTAACACGCAGCCAAATTCGGATTGATGCGAGTTTGACGAACGCCAGATCGTCGCGAATGACCCCAAGCGGACCTTTGAGCGTGGACGTTTACATTGTTCAGACCAGCGTTCCACATTGCGGCGTCTAAGACATGGGTCTGAAATGATCAATCCTGATCAAGCAAGCGGCGCTGCTCGCTGACATCCTGCATTACTTACGGGTGGAGAAGGTATGCATCCGGTCGAGAGGGCACTTTGGTTCATCGAAAACCGTATCTCCGGGGATCTTTCGCTGCAGGCCATTGCCGCTTCGGCGGGTGTATCGAGCCACCATCTGGCGCGCGCGTTCGGCGCGGCAACCGGGCAATCGTTGATGCGCTATGCGCGAGGCCGCCGNCTCAGCGAAGCGGCGCGATCTCTGGCCGCCGGTGCGCCCGATATTCTGGCCGTGGCTCTCGACGCGGGATACGGCTCGCATGAGGCGTTCACCCGCGCGTTCCGTGAACAATTCGGCGTCACGCCCGAGGAATGCCGCGCTGCCGGCCGTCTCGATCACCTCAAACTTGTGGAGCCCATTCGAATGGACAAGTCATTGCTGATTGACCTCGACGAACCGCGCATCGAAGACGGTGAGGGATTCCTGGTCGCTGGTCTTGGCGCCCGCTATACCTTCGCGACAAACGAAGGCATTCCCAACCAATGGCGGCGGTTTGAGCCCTACATCGGCAACCTGCCATATCAAAGTGGACCGGAAACGTACGGCGTCTGCTGCAATGCCGACAACTCCGGAAGCTTCGAATACATCACCGGTGTGAAGGTCACGGAATTTTCCGATCTGCCGGAAGGATTTGCGACGGTCCGGATCAGCGTGCAACGCTATGCGATCTTCCTTCATCCCGCGCATGTGTCCATGCTAAGGCGCACCCACTACACGATCTGGAACAAATGGCTGCCTGCCTCCGACGTCAAGATCACCGACGGTCCAAGCTTTGAACGCTACGGCAAGGACTTCAACCCCATGACCGGCACCGGCACAATCGAGGTTTGGATGCCGGTGAGAGAGTCGAGGCCCTGATGTTTCGGGTCACGGCAGACAGCTTGGGGGCCTATCTCGATTTCGATCCAGAGCGGAAGCCCGATCTTGTTAAGCTCCACAAACTGATGGCCAAGACGGCGCCGGCCCTCAAGCGCTATTTCCATAAGGGAACACCCGCTGGTGAGGCGGGTATGCGTATGAAGATGATCGGGTATGGAAAATTTCGTTATGCAATCAAATCAGGGAAAACGACTGAGTGGCCGGTCATCGGTATCGCCCTCCAGAAGAACTACATCAGCGTCTATGTGTCGGTGACGAAGGCCGGCGCGCCGTTGGTGCCGGCATATGAAGGCAAGCTGGGCGAGCTGAGAATGGGCGGTAACAACTTCAGTTTCGTGAGATTTGACGATTTGAGGTCACCAGCCTTGGCGTCACTCGTTGCCGAGGCTGGCCGTATTTTCAGATCGGATCCTGAGAACCCCGTTCGATACATGCAGGGCATGTAGAATCAATCTTCCCTGCCTGTTTGTGTACCCGTGGCACATCGCGTCATCTCGGTGCGACGCGGAATTTGGTCGCTATCGGGGCGGACATCGATCAGGCCGCGCCAATCACGCTCGATTTATGAGCAACACGCCCAGTGGGCGCATCGGCCCGACCAATGCGGTAAGCGCGTCAATTGCGAGGAATCCATCGCGTCCGAATTGCGAACCGGATCATGGGCAACGCTTTAGCGCTCGTATCTCGCTCTCTATTTTTATTCGCGTGACCACCGCCAGACGTGAAGCAAGCTCTGCTTGCGCTTTCCGGCAGCCTTCCGACAAATCTTCGACGAGCGCTGCGTTTGACGGCGAAACACCGTTGAGCGCGCCGCAGATGGCCGCGGCTATGCAGGCAATGGTATCCGCATCGCGGCCGAAATTGGCGCCAAAAATTGCGGCTTGCCTGGGATCTCCCTTCGCCAGCCAAACAATTGCAAGCGCGGCCGGTACCGTCTCACGGCTGTCGCAAGCGATTGGCTGGCGGAACTGCTGATGATAGCGCTCGCGAAAAGTTCTATAATCAGGACCTGCTCGGGCCAGGTCTTGCGCCGCGACGATCAACGACAACATTTCTCCGCCGCTCCAAGGCTTGATGTAGCTGATCGATGCCTTCAGCACCGCATCAACGGTCGACCCGGCAACCAAGGCTTCCGCAATCGCAGCGGCGACGGCGGCAGCACCGTCCTGGCAGAATGCCACATTTGTGACATGGATCAGGCTCGCAATCTCCATCGCCTGTGCCGCCGCGGCACGTGGATTACCGGCATTTACGATTCCCACCGGCGCGATCGCCATTGCCGAACTCGAACTCGGCATGGTTCCCTCCGCGATCGAGCGCGGCAGATAGCCAAGGCGAAGCTTCGCCGCGGCATGAAGAACGGACGGAAAGAAGCGACCGACCTTGCTGCCAAAGATGGCATCTTGTTGCTCGCGCCATTGTTCGGCCCAACTATCCGCATCGGCAAAGCCGCGCGTTCGAATCAGCGCGGCCGCGAGCAGGTCCCGCATAATGGTATCGTCGGTTCCGTCACCCTCGAAGGACTCGACCCAGCCGAACCTTTCTTCAATCTCTGCCGGTTCGAGATTCTCAGTCGGGGTACCCATGGCATCGCCGATGACGCCGTAGGCGAGGCAGGCGAAAGCATGACTTTCAAGTCGGTCGGCTGTGTTGGTGTACATATCCGCCCTCAAAGCGATGTGATGTGGACAGCCTGGGTGGAGATCGAACCGGTGTCGACGACAAGCCCCACGCCGCCCCCGGTCAGTGGAAGCTGCTGCGGATCCGTAAACTCGAGAATTTTACGGCCATCGACGAAGGCCTGAAGCTCGTTGCCCTCGACCTGTAACTCCACGACGTACTTCTGGTCCACCTGCCAGGAAAACCGGTCACTCGCGAGAACGGTCTCTTCATGAACGCGCTTGACGAGCTTGGCGCGGCCACCGTCGAACTTGTCAAACATCACTGCATAATAACGCTCGCGGCCTTGAATCCGCGCCGCAAGGCCCCAGGCCTCCGCGAGCAGGGGCGTGACTTCCGACCTCACGCGGTAGTCTTTCCAGTCGCGAGAACCTTGAGCTATAAACCCTATCCCTTCACCGTTGCTAATCCGCAATCCTTCCCAACGCGTCTGAAACTGGCTGACGTTGTTGACCCATGCGTGCTTCCACATGGTGCTCAGATTGTCATCCGGCCGCCGGAGGACGGTTTTTGGCGCCCCGGTCCAAGTCAGATAGTCGAGGTAAATGACGCCATCGATCCCGGATCGATCTCGCGTCTCGATTTCCAATCCGACTTCGAAAATAGGATATCCGCCGGTATCCGGCATGCGCCAAGTCAGGATGGCTTCGTTGCCGGATGATAGTTGGTGCTTATCGCCGTAGATCTGTTCAAGTTCATCGTGTTCGTCGTATACGCTTGCGTAAAGACGGGCCGCAACCTGTTTGCCATTGCTGTCTGCTTCCAGGCGGCACTCGACGAGTTGTCCTGAATATAACGTCGGGCATGCGAGAAGCTGGTAGATCGGCATGGTGAAGACGTCCCGGTCGAAGAACGTCGGCGTCGCGATACGCGCGACGCGGCCCGGCGCCAGGCGCCGGAAGTTGACAGCCAGGCTACGTTCGCCGTCTCGGCTGTGGCCCGGCACGTTCCTGATCTCAGCTTGATGCAGAAAGGCCGGTGAGCCGGTCTTGGCGGCAAATCCTTGCAGGCTTCCGGGAAAGTTGAAATTGAAGCGTGCGCCGTTTCTAAAGGCTGCGGTTTGCGATGAGCCGGCAAGAATATGGCCGGTTGCAATCAGCGACTGCGCCTCGATGACGGCATCCGTTATCGATCCTCCGCCCTCGGCCGTAGAGACGTACATGCGGTCTGCAACCGGCGTGCGAAAGTCGGGGCCGGCGTCGATCCCCGCGAGGCCGGTCCGGATACCGAACAGGCACCCGGCGTTTCCGGCGTTGCAGTCGGTATCCCAGCCCGCCGTGTTGACGATTCGCATCGTGTCCTGAAAGCTGTTCCCGCCGTACAGCGTGGCGAGAATGATCAATGCGTGGTTGGGAATGACGTGGCAGTTGCCTGGAAATTTGTCGTAGCCGTACCGCTCCGCAACCAGGGCCCGCGTCCGTTCCCAGTCCTGGCTGTTGTCGCCGGCATGCCACGCGCGCACGTCTGAAACGACGCGCCGGATCAACGCATCCTCAGGGACAAAGCCAAGCCCGACATCCAATAGCTTCTGCACGTCGGACTCGACGAAGGCTTGCGCCTCCATGGCTGCCAGCAGCTTCGCCGCATGAACCGCTTCCCCGTCGTGGCTGACGCGGCCCGCCTGCTCTGCCAAGTAGGCGGCCTGCTCGGGATCTCCCGGACTGACCATCGCCCACCCATCGATGAAGATCTGGGCGCCAATCTGCTCGGCTACGGTCTTGCCGTTCAGTTCGATCGAACCGCTCAGCGGCGCAGGTACGCCGGACTTCAAGCGCAAATAGGCGGTATGTTCGGTGGAGTTTCCGATCCCGCCCCACCATAGGATCGAGCGGTCCTCCACGATGTAATTTAGCCAGGTGTTGCCGATCTGCCGGGAAGTCAAATGCCTCGGAAAGCCGTAATCGGCCAGCGCCCGCGGGAACGCAAAGGTGCCGGAAATGTCGTCGTCGGTCACGACGAGATGATGCGAACGTAGCGCGACGTCGCGGCGTTCATTGACGTAAAAATTGATCGGACCTAGTTCCCGCATGATGCGTTCATAGGTCCAACCCTCGAACGGACGGCCGAGATAGACGCCGATGATTTTGCCGAGCACACCGGCATAGACCCGTTCGGCATAGTCGTGAGGAATTGTGGGCACGCAGCGCTCCCTTGGCTCACCGGTCAGGCCGATGAGCGTTTCAGAATTTCGAATTTGAGCTCGAGGCTCTTGCCCGGCTGCTCAAGCCCACCCGGCTGCAGCCGTCCAAGGAGCGTGTGGGCAGCCAATGCCCCCAGCTCGAATTCGGGCTGCCGAACTGTCGTCAGACCGAGCAGCTTTGCGGCAGGGATATCGTCGAATCCGGCGATGGCAATATCGTCGGGAACGGAAAGGCCAGCGGCACGCGCGGCGACCATGGCCCCCACCGCGAGCATGTCATTCGCGCAGAAGACCGCAGTTGCGCGGCCGCGCGTTTGCGAAAGGACCTCACCCATGGCGCGGGCACCGGATTGCTCTGAGTAGCGGCTATCGGTGACGAATTCCGGGACGAGCCCGGCCGCGCGCATCGCAGAAGCGTAACCAAATGCGCGACGGGGGCTCGGACCGACCTCTGCCAGGATCATCGTGATGCGCTGGTGGCCGCGCTCGATCAGATACCGCGTCATCGCAGCTGAGGCTTCCGCGTTGTCGATATAGACGCTGTCGATCGGCAACGGTCCTTTCGGCTTGTGCTGGCTTTCGAGGCGAACGATCGGGATCCCCTTGCGCGCGAGCGTGGTCAACTGCGGGACGCGCAGGTGAAAGAACGTTCCTACCACGCCGTCGGCGCGGCCTTGGAGAAGCCAGCTTGTGGCCCGCTCTTCGCCTTCGGCGCGACCGTCCGTGTCGAAGATCAGTACATCATAACCGGCGGAAGTAGCGACGGATTGCAGGCCCCGAACAAGACCTGGATAAAACGGATTGGTGATATCGGGGATCACGCATGCGAGCGCCATTGTTCGCGCGCTGCGGAGCATGCGGGCCGGATGGTTCGGCTGGTAGTCGAGCTCGCTTGCCAGCTTGAGAATGCGGGCGCGCGTCGCCGCCGGGACCGACGGCGTTTCCGTCTTGTTGAGCACCATCGAGACCGCCGCCTGCGAAACGCCGGCGGCTATCGCGATGTCCTTCTGCGTCGGGCGAACGGCTGTGCGTTTGTCGCGCCTGCCTTCCCGCGATTGCCTTGTTGACGCCATCATTATCACTAGTTATACGTATCATTAAACAAGAAATCAACAGTCCCGACGCATCCGTCATCGTTGGGTAGGAGAGGACGCCACCATGCCATGGTCCCGACGTCAGGTCGTTGCCGCCATCCCCGCCGCATCCCTCGCAGCCGTCTTGCCGCGAGAGAAGGCTATCGCGCAAGACGGACGCAAGGTGGTTACGTTCTGGTTCGCGCAGGCGAATTCGGACGGTCAAGCTGCGCTGCGCAACGATCTTGTCGAGCCATTCAACGCGTCACAGGACAAATACCGGCTGCAGCTGGAGGTGAAGGGCGCGGCGGTCAATAACCTCTTGAAGGTCGCGCTGGTCGCCGGCAACGGCCCCGACATCGTGCAGACCTCAGGTCCTGCGTATCTCACCGCGATCGCCAAAGCCGGTCAGGTGCTTGCACTGGACGAATTCGCCGGCAAGTTCAAATGGAAGGAGCGGTTCCTGCCGGCGTTGCTTAACACCGGCGTTTTCGACGGCAAGCTTTACGCGCTGCCCCGCGACTACGAGTCGATGCACCTGTTCTACAATAAGGATGTTTTCAAGCAGAACGGCTGGAAGCTGCCGACCAACCGCGCTGAGTTCGAGCAAATCGCGGACGCAGCGCTAGCAAAAGGAATCATACCGTTTGGCGCCGGCAATGCCGATTGGAAGGGCGTTAATGAGTGGCTGATGACCGTGTTCTTCAACAACGTCGCTGGTCCGGACAATGTTCGCAAGGCTCTCTCGGGCGACATGCCGTGGACGGCGGCACCGTTCGTCGAGGCCGTTGAGCTCTCGAAGGCGTGGTACAAGAAAGGATATTTCGGCAAAAACTATTTTTCGCTGACGAACGAACAAAGCTTTCTGCAAGTCGTCAGCGGCAAGGCGGCCATGGCCTTCAACGGAACATGGTCCTTTGGAACCAAATCCTACGGCATGTCGAATCCGGATACGGTAATGGATGTCGTCCCCGTTCCGGGTCTCAGTCCGGCCGTGACGTCGCCGCTGGCGCATCTGGCGTGCGGCGCGACGCTCTCGATCGCGAAGACTTCGCAGAATGCCGAAGGCGCTGCAGCCGTGTTCGAGTTCATGCTGTCGCGGAGTTTCTATCAGAACATCAATCGCGACTGGCCAGGCAAGTGGGCACTGCCGGTGAAGGATCTCCCGCCTGACCTACTGCAGGGGATCGGCTACCCGCTGTTCGAAAAGACGATCGCCGGGCTGCACGAAGCATTCAGCAAGGGACAATACGGCTTCACCACCTGGACATTCTGGCCGAACGCAACCAATAGCTATGTGACGGAAGGCATCGAGCAGGTTTGGCTTAACCGGATCTCGGCCGATGATTATCTCAACCATATCCAGACGGTGTTCAGCCAGGAATTTAGGGAAGGCAAGGTGCCGCCGCTTCCTCCCCGCACGGCCTGAGCAACGCGATGTGGCTATTCGCGCTTCCTGCGCTACTGATCAACGTCTGCATTATTCTGATTCCCGCCGTGCTGACGCTGATGATGGCTTTCTTTGCCTGGGACGGGGTCGGCCTTCCGGTGTGGGCGGGGCTGGCTAACTTCCAGCATATGTTCGGCGATCCTGTCTTCTGGTCGGCCCTGACAAATAATTTCATCTGGACAGCCATCTTTCTGACGGTTCCGGTCAGCATCGCACTGCTGATGGCCGCGGCCCTATTGATGTCGCCGCCGCTTTCTCGCGCCGTCGTTCAGCCCATCATCTTTCTGCCGCGAATTCTCGCCGTTGCCGTGTCTGGGCGCATCTTCCAGGGCATGATCTTCAGCCCGGCGACCGGTCTGGTCGCGTGGCTGAACGAACGTGGATTCTCGATCTCCGACCCGCTCGCCGATCCCGATCGTTCGCTCTACGCGGTCGCTGCTGTCGATATTTGGCATTGGTGGGGTTTTCTGGCGGTCGTCTTCCTCGCAGCGATGCGACAGATCAGTATCGACCAGATCGAAGCGGCGCGGCTCGACGGCGCCGGTTTCTTTACCCTGTTGCGTTATGTTTTAGTGCCAGGAATTCGTCCAACGCTTACGCTGATGCTGATCCTGACCGTAATCTATTCGTTCCAGGTGTTCGAATTCATCTACATTGTCACCCAGGGCGGGCCCGCCTACGGCAGCGAAGTTCTTGCGACGCTGGCCTACCGACACGCTTTCTTCGAAAGCGACGTCGGACAGGCGGCTGCCGCCGCCAGCGTCATGAGTCTTTTCGGCCTATGCGCGACAACCGCCTATCTCTGGCTTCAGATCCGCGACAGCGCCAACGCCACATGACCGCTGACCGATTGAACAGGATATTTAGCCTCGCGCTGATCGGGGTCGCATCGTTTGCCTCTCTGTTGCCTATCGCGCTCGCGGTCATGAACGCGTTGAAGACGACAGTAGAGATCTCAACCAACCCGCTTGCTCCGCCGACGCGCTTTCATGTGGAGAATTTCACCTCGGCGTGGAAAAGCGCGGCCCTCGGCCCGAGCCTTCTCCATAGCGCCGAAGTGGCGAGCATTACCATCCTGTTGGTCTGCCTCACGGCGGCTCCCTGCGCATATGTGCTGGCGCGCCAACGCGGCAGAGGATGGCGTATCCTGACGTTCTATTTCATGGCCTCCATTACGGTGCCCGCGCAGCTTTATTTATATCCTCTGTATTTCATCTTCGCCAAGCTCGGCCTGGTGAACTCTATTCCCGCCGTTGCGCTGATCTACACCGCGATCTTCTCGCCGTTCGCGATCTTCTTGCTGCGGACCTATGTCATTTCGATCCCATTCGCGCTCGAAGAAGCGGCCAAGGTCGACGGCGCAACGCCGTGGCAGCTGTTCTTCCATGTGATTCTCCCGATGATGCGGCCCGGTTTATTGACCGTTGCAATTATCGTGGGGCTGAATGCATGGAATGAATTCGTGATTGCAGTAACATTTCTGCAAGACGACAGCACCATCACGGCGATCGTGAAATTCTATAACCTGACCGGACAGTATTCCACCGACTGGGGCCAAATGCTCGCCGCAGCCGTGACGATCGTGTTGCCTGTTGTGCTGGCTTTCGTATTTCTACAGCGCCGCTTTATCGACGGCATGACGGCCGGCGCGGTCAAATCATAGCAGGACGCGCAAAATTCATTATCAGACTTTGGCGCCGCCGTGCCTGCGGCTATTGACGAGTAACGGCCGCATCTGTTCGATACCGGAGCGGATGTCGTCTCGAGAGACTATGTCCGTTGTGTCACGTCGAGCGCCAGGCGCGAGGCATCATGTATCTCGGTATCGATCTCGGCACGTCAGCGGTCAAAACCATTCTCGTTGACGACGAGCAGCGCGTGGTGGCCAGCCGAAGCCGGTCGCTGACGGTTAATTCTCCACATCCCGGCTATTCCGAACAAGACCCCGGGCAGTGGATTGACGCGACATTTGCAACGCTGGACGCCTTGAAAGCGGATCATCCGCGCGAGTTGGCGGCGGTTGACGGCATCGGCCTGTCGGGCCAGATGCACGGCGCAACTCTGCTCGATGCGAATTTCAAACCGTTGCGGCCCTGTATTCTTTGGAATGACGGACGGTCCGCNGCGGAATGCCGTATGCTGGAACAGCGNTGGCCCGCATTGCGGGCGACGACAGGCAACAAGGCCATGCCTGGATTCACCGCTCCCAAACTGCTGTGGGTTGCGAAACACGAGCCGGAGATCTTCGCGGCCACCAAGCTCGTTTTGCTTCCGAAAGCATATCTACGCCTCATTTTGACTGGTGAAGCGATCGAGGATGTCTCGGATGGATCGGGAACGTTGTGGCTCGATGTTGCGCGCCGGGACTGGTCGGATGAAGGGCTGTCCGCAACCGGCCTGTCGCGCAGC
>JGI12635J15846_10004231_pt1 | contig 12399 bp, 10 predicted proteins | sample BlaSpr_A8_OM2_M2_FD_15846 | JGI IMG/M metagenome (IMG submission 15846) | reverse complement strand
GGCCGGCGTCGCTGTAGCCAATGCCGTCGCACAGAAGATATGGTCGGACCTAGCCAAGGTCATCCCTTCCGTGGGCAATGCTTCGCCAGGGCTGATCACCGTCGCTAGGTATGCAATGGCTCAGGGTGCAACCCGGGCGGCTGCAGCTGGCATTGGCGGTACGGTAGCTGGTGAGTCTGGTGGGGATCCGGAAGCCGTACAGGCCGGCGGTGGAGGCGGCGAGGGTATTATTCAGTGGACGCCTGGTAGCTCAGCCGGACCCATACAGCCGATCATTACTGGCGATGCTGATCGAGACATGGGCGTTCAGCTGGTCGACATGATGCATTACATATCTGAACGAGGCGGCTTGGCTTCCATTAACGCGGCCGGAAAGTCTGGCGGGCCCTTGTCCGCCGCTTATAGATTCTCGGCCATGTTGGCTCCGCTCGTTCCAGGCTCTGACGTTCGTCCTAGTGTCGTACAGTCTCTTTACGCAGCGGGCTATTCTCAGGGCGGCGTCATTCCGGAACCTGTCGTAGGTATGGGGCTACATTCGGGCACTCCTTACACCTTCGCCGAGAACGGCCCCGAGACCGTAGTTCCCGGCACTCAAGGCCGAGGCGGAACGGTCTTCAACTTCTATGGTACACAGCTTCCGACCTTGGAGCAGCAGGTTGCGATGAGTAGGCGTCTTGCACAGCAAACGGGGGTGGGGCCGTGACCAGTCCGTCCCCTACGATCTACTACGCCGGGACTCTGAACACCTTCTTCCTGTACTGGTATAACGAGGAGAACGGCCAGCTTACTGATCCTATTTCAGTCCAGCTAGACATAACGTACGGCGGCGAGGTCGGAGAGGTGCCCGACGTTGCCGGGCCGTTCTTGTACCTGGGCGCTTCGGTACCAACTACAGGTCAGATCTACCGAGTCTCTCAGGGTATCTACGCCTACGCCTGGCCTACGCCGTCTAATACTTACACCGGCGTCTACACGATGAACTGGACTGTAACTTTCGGCAGTCCCGTAGACACCTTCGTCGTTCCTGAGAACAACTATATCCAAGGCGTTTCGCAGTTCATTCCGGCTGTAGACATAGGTTTCTGGTCAGGATCTCTCGTCTATCTTCCACCCTATCAGAGCCAGCCGGTTACGATCAACCTCGGAGCTGTTGACTCGAATGGGACTGGCTGGATATTGCAGAAGGTCGTAGGGTGGGATGGAGCTCCTGCGGTAGGTCAGGTAATCCAGAGGTCGGCTGATCAGGGAGGCTGGCCTGCCAGTCAGTTTTATGGTCCGCGCCTGATTACTCTGACAATTACTGCGTCTGCGCAGAATCAGTACTATCGGGACATTGCACGGATGCAGATGGCACAAGTCATTCCGATCAATGACTTGGCTGTCTTTACGTATAACGAGCCGATACCCAAGTTTGCTCAGGTTAGGCTAAATGCAGGTGCTCAGATCTCTGAGACGTATATGACTACGTGCGATGTGACCTTCTCCGTGCCGCTAGTAGCTCCGGATCCTCGTAAGTACGGTGTAACTGTACAGAGCAATGGTATGACTCTTCCCACGCAAATCCCGAGCCCCCTCACGCTTCCTACTGCTCCGCCTTTCTCGCTAGCACCTACGGTTCCTCCAGGTCTCGGTGCCATGTCCTGCTTTAATGCGGGAAACTATGAGACCCGACCGATCTTGACTATAAGCGGTCCTATACCTGCGCCAATTATTACGAACATGAATACCGGACAGGCGATATCTTACAGTCAGCTCAGCCTGGGGCCTTCTGACCAGCTAGTCCTAAGTACGGATGCTAGAATCGGATATCTAAACGGTGTCTTCGTTCCTGCCGATGTCTGGTCAGCGTGGTGGGTGTTGTGGCCTGGTGTAACCTCCCTGCAGCTTCAGAATGGTACGGGTACTGGAACTGCGGACATTAATGCGCAACTGCAAGCCAACTGGTATAGTGCTTACATGTAGGAGACGTTGTGGCGACTAGTATCAACTGCGGCTATCCGCTGTGGCTCGATGACGAGACGTTCAACGGGCTTCTGGGTAGAACATACGACGTAGGTACGACCGTCTTTACCGGTGGTACCTCTGCTTCAGTTCAGATCCCGAGTGGTGTGTTCCCCTCGGCCGGGAACGCGATGCAGGTCAATCCTGCCTCGGGCATGAACGTTAACGTCAACGCCGGTTTTTGTGTAGTAGCGAACTCATCCTCCGCGGCTCAGGGGGCGTACAAGTTCGGTTTGCTAACCCAGCAGGCGTTGCAGGTCGCAGCCGCTGACCAGGTTAATCCTCGTATCGATCTAGTGGTAGCGTTCGTCATAGATCAGGGTAACTCTGGAAGTGCGTCGTATGTTGAGATCATAACAGGCACGCCAGTTAATCCCCCGGTGGCTCCGACTACGCCCGCCAACTCGATGATACTGGCGCAGATAACTGTACCTCCTAACGCTGCTTCTGCTTCTGGTACGGTCATTGCCGATCAGCGTACTTACGTGGTTGCTCCTGGCGGAATTCTTCCGATCGCTGGACCTTCGGCGGCGCCGGCAGGGTATCCCGGACAGATATTCTATGACCAGACAAACAACCGCTTCTGCTCTGCCTCTGGGACTGCCGGAGTGGTACAACGCCTGAGCGTTCTGCCCTGGCAGCCTCAGATGTCCGTAATAACTACGCCGCTGAGTGATAGCACCGGTAGAGGCACTCTTCAGACTATTACTTCCGTTAGCGTTACGGTAGACGGTGTGACTAACCTGGAGGTCTACTATAAGTGGGCCGGAATCATGGCCACGTCTGTAGAACAGATCACTTTGAGTATTGCTATAGACGGTACTGAAGTAGATTATGTACTAGAATCTCCCCAATCTGCGAACATTGCGGATGCCGGCGGTAGTGTTATCTACTATACTTCGACTCCTCCTGCAGTAGGCTCTCATACCGTAACTTATAGATTCCAGGGAGCTAGTGGCTCTATCACCTGTACGGTCGAACCAAACATGATACTTCGAGTTGCGCCGGTGGTCGTATGACTGTAATTGACATAGGTTTTCCAGCCTGGGTAGACGGTGGTACTTACAACGGTCTGCTCCTGCGTCAGGTAGACGGAATAGACACTGTCCACCATGCAGGAACTGCGACTACTCTGAGTCCTTACGGCGGTGTATATCCTGCGCCCTGGGACTTCTCCGTGACGGGTCCTTTTCAGGCTGCGATAGATACTGGCCTTACCGTAACGATCGGCGCAGGCTTCTGTGCTATTCCCTATACTACTGCTGGCCAGGGCGTTTCACGATTCGGTCTGATGACTTCTGGAATTCTAACCTGCGCAACCGCGAACGGTTCTAGTCCTCGTATCGATCTTATAGTAGCTCAGATTCACGATCTGGGCACTTCGGGATCGTTCGCAGACGTCAACATCCTTACGGGAACCCCGACATCCGGCGCTACCCTGACGAACCGTAACGGCGCGCCGGCAGTCCCAACTAACGCGATAGCGCTTACCTATATACTTGTGCCTGCTAGTGCTACGAGTTTGACTACTGCGGATCTATTGGACGTCCGGATCATTACGTGCGCTCCCGGTTGCGTGCTGCCGGTTAACTCTGCCAGCCAGTCGCCAGCTGCTGCTATAAGTACTGTAGTGTATAATCTGGCGACTAATCAGGTCGGGCGAGGTAAGACCGCCGGCGGTGGTATGTCTGCTCTGGGAGTATTCGGCTCGAACGTTACCAGCTACAACGTTAGTTCCGGATGTCTACCCGGCGTGCACGGAGCATGGACTACGGCTATTCAGACCTCTATTGTAGCCGACGGCTATACAGACTACCAGATCATTTACGGCTGGAACGGTATTACTACAGCGGACCTTTCGGTCAGTTACTGTTTGCTAAGCCTGTGGATGGATAATACCATTGTCGATACGATCGATATAGGACCTTGTGGCAGTACATTCCGTAGAGGCAATCAGGCCATTTATTATACATCACCTCTATTGAACACTACCCCCGGTAAGGGCATTCATTCCGTTTCGCTTAAGGCTCAATCTAACCAGTACTTTTACTACTTCCCAGAAGTAGGCTGTTGCGGGGACCAGACATCAGCTTGCGTGAACTTGGACATTAAGCCGGTGGTGCGTTAATGACTCAGCATCAGGCGATAGATCCAGTAACGGCTTACAGGCCTTTCTCAATTCCTACTTCGGTCGGAGGAGGTCGTTGTGAGTATCGTTACCTGACGACGAATATTATTACGGGCCAGATACAAGCAGACTGGTTGCCTCTTCAGGTTGAAAGCTTTAGTGCAGGCATTAACGGAGGTGGAACCTTTAGTGGTTCCCTCGTGTTGGAGACTTGCGTTCGAAACGGCGAACAGGTTACTCAGGACGACCTCGTCTACCTGGCTGGAATAGAGCCTAGAAAATCTGTTCTGTGGTGCCTGCAAGATAACATACCGATCTGGAACGGGATTATCTGGAACTGGACTCCGGAGTCGATACTCGGAGGCCTCGTAGAGTTTTCTGCTACTACGATGGATAGTCTATTCGCGCATAGAGTCATAATAGACGACATAGACTTTCTGAGTACGGACGTATTCGATATATTTCGTGGGCTCTTGTTGTACGCAGTAGGCAAGACGCCTAATGGTCAGGTCGCTGGTCTGGTTACACAGTCCAACGAGTCGGGGATTCTTCAGACCATATCGTATACCGGTACTGATTATCAAACCGTAGCTGATGCCTGGCAGGCTCTGATAGCTCTGACGAATATAGAGTACGCTTTCGTTCCCGGTACAGATACCAACGGTAACTTGATTACGACCCTGAAGCTTGGCTATCCTATTCTCGGTAATCCTGCTAATGTTACGGGGCTAGTCTTTCAGTTCCCGGGCAACCTGTATGACTATCAGTATACTCGTACTGGAGACACTAGCGCGAACATGGTTTATGCTACTGCCTCCTCTTCGCAGTCTACAGCCTCGTTGAACGAAAACGGTAGCTTCGGTTCGACTACAGCGCCCTGGACCGCTATAAATGGTGCCTCTACTCCTACACTGTCTACGATCTGGTCTGAGTCTGGAGCCTTTTCCGTACTCCAGGTAGGTAATGGATCTACTGCTAATCCAGGAATGAAATCCGAGAACAGCATATTGATTCTACCTGAAATAGAATATTCCGTCAATGCCTTCGCGTACTCTACTCAGGGCTGGGCAAATGGCGCGCTTGTCGGAGTAACCTGGTTTAACTCTCACGGCACTCAGATCGGTCAGGTCCTCGGCGCAGCTGAGGCCCTAGTAGCCGCCACGGGTACAGAACTGTCTCTGGCAGCTACTGCTCCGGCTGCTGCTGCGTTTGCGCAGCTCTTCATCTACGCCGTAGGCGTCCCCGGAGATACCATACAGTTCAACTGGGATGACATCTTCATGGATCTAGCCAACCCTCCGGCCGACGGTTGGCAGAGTATACCTCCGGCAGGCGAGGACCTGGTGGACCTGGGCAACGGCTATCCACTTCTAGAGACTGTCGTTACTTATCCTGGAAGTGCTGTAATTCTATCTCAGGGCCAGATCAACGCTTACGCGAACGGCATTCTCCCATCTCTAACCGGGTCGCAGGATACCCCCGTCGTGATTCTAGGCGCCGATCAGCACCCTAAGGTGAACCAGATCAGCCTGGGCGATGGGTGTTACTTCGTAGCAACTTCACCTATGCACCCGTCAGCTTCTGGTCAGTTCGAAATTCCGGGCCCGCCGGGTCTGCAATATTCGGGTAGAGTCGTGGGTTGGACACTGCAGCCGCAGTCTCAGGGCCAACAGGTCGATCAGACTAGTGTACAGCTCGGTTCTCTAGCTCAGATATCCGCCGTCGTGGCTGCAGGGGAGACGCTACCGTCATGAGCTCTTATCTGCTCTCTTACGTGATCCTAGCCTGCATCTGCGCTTTCCTGTATTGCGTCACCGCCCTTGCTACAGTGTTTCCAGTCACTCTAGACAAGAGGCTAGGCGCTACGATCAGGAGTCACAATTCGCAGATCAAGTACCTTCAGAATCAGGTCGTACAGGCCAATTCGGCGCTTGTCGTGAATGGCATTACACTAGAGCAGCACTCGACCCAGATAGCTGCTGTAACTGAGACCGCTAACAACGCGTTGCCCCTTACGGGTGGAACGTTGACTGGCTCGTTGACGGTAAACTCTAACCATATCGTCACCGGCTATGTATCCGTCGGCGGCGCTGGAGCAGGTGCCGCTGGTGATATCCTCAATACTGGAACCGTGCATACCGGCGGAGTGTCCGCTCCGACAGGTACGGTAGCGGCTGAGACCGCTTCTACTACGGCTGATATCTCAGTTGGCGGAACAGCGCATACTGCAGGCGTCTCTAACGCTGGCGTCATGACGACGAACACTATCGTAGTTCAGGGCGGAGAGGCTACGCCAGGAGCTTCGCCCGGTACTATCTCAGGTAGCATGCCTACGCCCAGCGGCAACGCACTGCTGGGCGACCAGATCGCCTTTATCAACGATATCGCGAATATGGTGAATGACGTCGTGTTCAATCTAGCTAACCAGAACATCTTCTCGTAGGGGGCACAGTGGCTGCTCAGGGATTTGGCGCCCTAGACAAGATGACTATCATCCAGTACGGGAGCGGATCCTATCCGAGTAGGCCTGCGTCGGCTTCCGTAGTAATGTGGGTGGGGCCCATAGCTCCGACGATCGGCGGATCCGGTGCCATAGGCCGAGACATTTGGATCCAGACAGCGTCTTAGTGACAGGGAGATAGCGCGTGGCCATCTCGGTCGTTCAGACCAAGGTCATATCTGGTGCGCTCTCTGGTAACCTGACTACGGCGACTACAGTCGGTAATACTCTATTCGTGGCGTTCGTCGCTAACGGCGCAGGGGCTACTCCTTCAATTAGCGGCATGACTCTAGGCGGTGTAGCCGACAACTTTGCGAGCGAGTACGCCGTTACGGATGCCGCTGACTCGTACGCTATCTGCGCCATCTGGATGGACGCCGATCTTCAGAATTCCTCTACGGCTGTCGCCGTTACGGGCGCTAACCTGAACGACGGATATCTGTTCTGCGTCGAAGTCTCTGGTATGGGCGCTGCTCCGACTCTTGATAAGACTTCAGAGGGTCCGATCGGTGCAGGTACTGCTACCTGGACTTCAAACGCTACGGCTACGCTTACTCAGGCGTCAGAGTTTGCTATAGGCTGTACCGGACACGGACGGTTCAGTGCTGGCGATACTCTAACGGGTCCAGGTACGCCTTGGACAAACGGCGCTGACTACGTCTGGGCTGACGGCTCCGCCATAGCCGGCTATCAAGTCACGACTACCGCCGGAGCGGTCACTTATTCCGGCACGTCCGTTGATAGCGACTACTACGTTGCCATCGTAGCGACTTTCATACCAAGTGCGGGGACCGCTGGCGCAGCAGCTCTCTCAGGTAGTGGAACTATATCGGGTGCGATAACCCTTCCTGGCACAGTTTCCTTGTCGGGGAGCGGGTCTCTTGCTGGCGCCGGAAAGTTTACGGCCTCAGTACCTCTTAGCGGCTCCGGGACGCTCGTAGCGGGAACTAACCCTACGGGTGCATCCAGCCTGACAGGCTCTGGTAGTATATCCGGAGCCTTCAAGCTCAGTCTGACCTTGACGCTAAGTGGTAGCGGTACGATAACTCCACAAGTCTACCTGTACGCGACTCTATCAGGCTCAGGCTCTTTGACGGCAGCTCCGTACAATGCCGTCGGCTCAACTCTTACAGGTTCTGGCTCTCTTTCGATATCCGTAAAGCTTGGAATCTCTGCGCGTCTATCTGGTATTGGATCGATCAGTGGGGCGCTTCCGACGCTTGGCGGTACGTTTGTCTTTTACGTTATCAACAATGCAGGTAACGCTTGGGCTGAGACAATTCCTTTCCAGATAGGAGGCTAGGGGGTGATTCGCAGTGGCTGTAAACGCTCTTGGATTTAGTACCGGAGCTACTCCGTCTACGACGGTCTCCGTTCCTGTCCCGTCAGGAGTAACAGTCGGTGATCTTATACTGATCTGGGTAGTCTCTCAGGTCGCCGGGATGACCTTCAGTGATACTGGAGACGGTTTCACTGCGGTCACTGCCGCTACTGGACAGAACTGCTCAGCTCAGCTGTTGTATCGCACCGCTACCTCAGCAGACGTTACTTTGTCTAGCGACTCGGGCGATTATACCGTAACGGCCTCGGTGTCGCACAGTATGGCCGGTATAGTCCTAGACTTGCCAGGTGCTTCCTTCGATCCGTCGACGCCGACGTCTTCTGGGCAGCTCCTGTCTACGGCAGGCACTGCTGTCTCGGCTAACGGTGTAACGACTACGAATAACGGAGACCTCCTACTCTGGTTCGCCGGCATACGTAACGCCTCGGGTACAGTGCCTACGATCGGGGTACCTTCAGGATTTACCACGCAGGTTAGTCAGACTAATAGCTCTACCGGCGGCGCAAACGTCGGAGCTATCTTCGCCTACGAGACGCAGGCTACTGCGGGTGCTACTGGCGCTGAGGCTGGATCGTTTTCTGAATCTGACGACGGTGGCGCTCTGCTGGTAGCCGTATCCCAGGCGGCTTCCTTTACCGGCGCAGCTGCCCTTAGTGGTACGGGGACGATGCAGGGGACGATTCAACTTCCCCTAACCGTGAGGGTGCGCCACGTCGGGGCTGCTCTTGGTGATGGTTCTTCCAACTCTGGAAGTACGGGCTATCCTGATCTGTCTCTGACCGCATTCGAGAACGACGTAGTGACGCCTGCAGGCTGTGGAACTCTACATCTTTTCTTTCAGGACAGTATACCAGCCTCGCTGTCTGCGGCTCCGCAAAGCCTGGCGTCCTATGCAGGCGTATGTCGAGTCTGGGTTGACTTCGAGCCTACGCACTATGGTATCAATGGAACTTACAATGCGGGAGGTACTCCTGCAGCCGGTGCAGTTACTGATGCCGCTAATCTGGGTACGTTCATTCAGTCTTGTCAGGCGGGTGGACTAGATCTTCGTATCGTTCTCTGGCATGAAGTGTGGAGTAAGTTCAACGTCTACGGAACTCAGGCCTCTAACAACCTGGACTGTACTAACTCACTGGGCTACTACGGGGCTGTCCTACGTTCGTATAACTTGCCTGTACCTCTCTGCGTTTCTAACTATACTGCTAACTCCAGTTATGGGCACTGGGCTTCAGCTGTCGGAAATGCTGCGGCGCCCGGTCTCGGTTGGGCTGCATGTTCACTAGGATACATTGACGAAGTTTATACTGACATCTACGTAGACGAAGCCGGATCGATCGGAGGCGCTCAGGGTACGTTCGATAACATGGCCACGCTTGCGTCTGCATTTAGTCTGCCTCTTGGTATCCTCGAGCTTGGTCCTATTCCGGCGTCTAACCCTGAACCAGGATACAACGCAACTGATACCAACACGTTCATGTCCTATGTCATTGACTACCTCGCAGCGTGGGTGGCCGACGCGACGGTAGTCGCTAACGGCGTATCGATCGATACTACTCCCCTAGCTGACATCGTGTTCTGGGCGAATGCCGACAATGGTGGCTATACTCAGAGCATGCCACAGAACTGGTCATCTCAGACCGTCACTAATTATCAGACGCTGTACGATGCCTACAATGCCGGGGTATATGGTAGCGGTGCGATCAACCCGTTCAGCGGTCTGAATGGGTCAGGATCGATAACAGCCAACGGCGTACTAGGTGGTAAGGGTAACGCAGCTCTTAGCGGCTCGGGCTCTATAACTGCCACTGGAGGTCTAGGCGGCTCCGGCGGAGGGTCTTCGATCTTCTCTGGCTCCGGCTCGATGACCTCGATGTTCGGAATGAACGTTCCGGGCACTATAACTATCTCTGGTACAGGCTCTTTGACCGCACTGGCGGCGGTTAAGTATCCCGGCGCATCTGTCATGAGCGGTACTGGTTCCATCGGGGGCTACATATCCGGTACTTGGCAGGCCAATGTAATTGCATACTATTTGTACGAGGGTAGCTGGGTGTGAGACATGTATTGGGGTGACTGGCTCTCGATCGTAGGGGTTCTCGGTACAGTTATTGCTATTGGTACGTTGTTAGTGGGGGCGTAGTAGATGTCAGAGGAAGATAGTACGCTTTTTGTTAGGCAGGATAATTCTGGCGTAGGACGGATAGCCGGCTCTACTCCCGGAGGCGGCTGGGTTCCTGTTCCTGACCCTACTAAGCTAACTACAGAACAGCTTCGACGCGAGCTAGACAATGCCACCGAAGAGATCAGACGGGAGATCGAGTCGGTACGACTGCTGTTGTCTACTCGTCTGGAAGCTGAGGTCCGTGCGGTAAAAGCTGAGTTCAGTGAGGTCAAGGGACTTCTCGGCGTAGTTGGACCATCTCGAGACGCCGCGGTCGATGCGTTGCAGAGTCTGATCGAGGCTAGGCTGAACGCCCTGGAAGCAAAGCTCCGGCTGACCTTCGAGGAGGTACGTACTATCCCGACCGAGACGCGGGCCGAGATAGCACACCTGCGAGAACTGCACGAGGAAAAGTTCCGCGGCATCGAGTTGCAGTTTGCTGAACGTGATACTCGAGGCGATCAGGAAAAGAAAGCCAGTAAGGAAGCCCTGGACGCGGCGCTGCTGGCGCAGAAGGAATCGGTGGCGCAGCAGAACGACGCTAACACCACCGCTGCTACCAAGAGCGAGACCTCGTTCACCAAGCAGATCGACCAGATCGGCACCCTGATCGCCACCCTGGAAAAGTCACTGACCGACCGTATCACTGAACTGAAGGAACGTATCGACCGTGGTGAGGGTTCTAACTCTGGAAGTAGTAATGCAGTAATTGATAGACGCGAGAATGATGTACTACAGCAGATGGAGCGGTCCTCGACAGCCCAGCAGTTGAGAGCGAGTATAGCTATCGGGGTTGCGCTTCTGTCGGTGGTGGTCACGATCGTTCTGGCAGTAATAGTAATATCCCATAAATAGAAGGCGGGCATATGCCGGATAAGAAGCCTCGCTGGGGCTTTACTAGACACGGGCATCCTGTCCATGAGCATACCCTCGATCATCTACCATCAGAGCACTGGTGGGATAAAGTCAATAAGACCTTGGCCATATTCTGTACGAAGATCGTCGGCACGATGTGGTGCGCATACGTCTTCGCGATCTTTGACTGCCTGGCTCTGCCTACGGCCATTAAGGGCGGGACCTACGGAATCGTTCAGTGGGTCGCGTCCTTCTTCCTGCAGCTAGTCCTACTGAGCGTCATCATGGTTGGGCAGAACCTGCAGAGCATCGCGGCGGATGCTCGAGCTGCTAAGACGTTTGAGGATACTGAACTTCTGTGCGACCGTCTAGATACTCATACGGAAGGGGGCATTACTGAGGTACTGAATGCGATCAAGGCGCTTGACGGAAAAATCGTCAAGTGAGATACGACGGTATGGCGCATGCCGGTCTCTTGTTCTTTAGAGCCGGCTGCCCGGACTGTAAGTGGAGGACAGGAAGGCACTTGCGTCAGGCGGACGCGCAGGCCCAAATGGACAAGCATTTCAAGGCGGAAGAAAGAGGGCGGACAGTGACTAACTTTACCGGATTCGTAGACGTCATAGCAGCCAACTCGAGTAAGGTCCCCGTAGTAAAGGGCGGGATCGTTGCTCTCTATGCGACGGGCTCGTCTATCATCGAGGCGACTGCGTCCGAGATAGCTCGGTTCAAGAACGGAGGATGCGGCGTCGTCCTCATCGATCAGACGTCTGGCCAGGAGGTCTTGGCTGCACGTCTAGCTGATGTAGGCGACATCGAGAGTCTAGCCGGTACCTATGACGCTGCTGTATCGGCCTGTAAGGCTAGGGCAGTACACAACTGCATGACGACGCTGTACGTCGGCTATGATAACATAGCGGCCCTAGAGGCGGCCCTGACGAGCGGCGGCGTCGACATGAGCCTAGTTCGGTTCGGAGTCGCTAACTACAGCTGGAGTATCGACGAGGCTCAGCAGTTGTTGGCTCAGACCGACAGCTGGGCCTATGTTCAGTACGGTGACAATATCACCAATGCAGGTACTCCAATACCAGGATCTAATCCTGTAGTGACCTGCGGCGAGGCGAGCTGCGACATAGACGTAGCGAAGAAGAGTTGGGCGGATCTATTCACGCCGCAGGACCCGGCGGTTTCTCCTCACGAAGGTATAGTCGTGTACGCCATCGACGGATCGTCCGTTCACTGTCGTACAGTTACTACGACCGACGGCAAGACCTGGGAGGCCGCTGGAGTCAAGGCGAACAAGTCTCCCGCTCATCCAGGTAACGTTACCTACGCGATCGAGGACGGCCTGGTGATACACAGCCGGGCCGTGACTTCAGTCGATGGCGGAGCGACCTGGTCCTAATAGGCTG